>JADMIO012752805.1_pt1 | contig 59627 bp, 29 predicted proteins | sample 8958161 | NCBI WGS metagenome assembly JADMIO01 (sample SAMN16585339, study PRJNA669376) | soil metagenome | isolation source: Crop rotation soil | place: USA: Cullars Rotation, Alabama | collected 2011 | reverse complement strand
CTTTCCCCAGCACATACGACATTAATCGTGCCGATACCCAGGTTAGGCGCGCTGTCAATAACTATGACATCATAGTCATGAGCAACAGTTTCAATGGCCAGTCGGAGCATCAGGTGTGGATCGGTGGGCAGTTTACCTTCATCAAATTTGCCCATTAACTCAGTTTCAATACGGTGCAGAGCCAGACAGGAAGGAATAATGTCAAGCCCCGGCCAGCAAGTGGGCTTTATTGCATAAGTGACATCGTCCTTTTCCCCAAGATAGAAAGGCAGGAGAGTGTCTTCTGCATGAATATGAAGATCTGGTACCCATCCGTGATACATTGAGGCTGTTCCCTGGGGGTCGTTACCTTCCACGAGCAAAACACGTAGCCCCTTCAGAGCCAGATCCTGAGCAAGATGAACAGAAACTGAGGTTTTGTAAACGCCTCCTTTATGGGCAGCAACCCCGATCACCGGTGGAAATACGTCTTCAGCACGTCGCAATCGCGTACCAAACACATCACGCATATGATTAATTTGTTCAATTGTATAACCAACACGTTGCTCAACCCGTCCTCGAATTTCCATATCCGGGTGCGGTAGTCGCCCTGCTTTCTCGGCATCTCTGATAGCCTGAGAAGAAACCCCAACTAAATCCGCTGCTTCACCTATTCTCCAGCGCCGGGTTATTTTCCTCGCTTCCGGGCTGTCATCATTAAACTGTGCAATGGCGATAGCCTTCGTCATTTCATGACCAGCGTTTATGCACTGGTTAAGTGTTTCCATGAGTTTCATTCTGAACATCCTTTAATCATTGCTTTGCGTTTTTTTATTAAATCTTGCAATTTACTGCAAAGCAACAACAAAATCGCAAAGTCATCAAAAAACCGCAAAGTTGTTTAAAATAAGAGCAACACTACAAAAGGAGATAAGAAGAGCACATACCTCAGTCACTTATTATCACTAGCGCTCGCCGCAGCCGTGTAACCGAGCATAGCGAGCGAACTGGCGAGGAAGCAAAGAAGAACTGTTCTGTCAGATAGCTCTTACGCTCAGCGCAAGAAGAAATATCCACCGTGGGAAAAACTCCAGGTAGAGGTACACACGCGGATAGCCAATTCAGAGTAATAAACTGTGATAATCAACCCTCATCAATGATGACGAACTAACCCCCGATATCAAGTCACATGACGAAGGGAAAGAGAAGGAAATCAACTGTGACAAACTGCCCTCAAATTTGGCTTCCTTAAAAATTACAGTTCAAAAAGTATGAGAAAATCCATGCAGGCTGAAGGAAACAGCAAAACTGTGACAAATTACCCTCAGTAGGTCAGAACAAATGTGACGAACCACCCTCAAATCTGTGACAGATAACCCTCAGACTATCCTGTCGTCATGGAAGTGATATCGCGGAAGGAAAATACGATATGAGTCGTCTGGCGGCCTTTCTTTTTCTCAATGTATGAGAGGCGCATTGGAGTTCTGCTGTTGATCTCATTAACACAGACCTGCAGGAAGCGGCGGCGGAAGTCAGGCATACGCTGGTAACTTTGAGGCAGCTGGTAACGCTCTATGATCCAGTCGATTTTCAGAGAGACGATGCCTGAGCCATCCGGCTTACGATACTGACACAGGGATTCGTATAAACGCATGGCATACGGATTGGTGATTTCTTTTGTTTCACTAAGCCGAAACTGCGTAAACCGGTTCTGTAACCCGATAAAGAAGGGAATGAGATATGGGTTGATATGTACACTGTAAAGCCCTCTGGATGGACTGTGCGCACGTTTGATAAACCAAGGAAAAGATTCATAGCCTTTTTCATCGCCGGCATCCTCTTCAGGGCGATAAAAAACCACTTCCTTCCCCGCGAAACTCTTCAATGCCTGCCGTATATCCTTACTGGCTTCCGCAGAGGTCAATCCGAATATTTCAGCATATTTAGCAACATGGATCTCGCAGATACCGTCATGTTCCTGTAGGGTGCCATCAGATTTTCTGATCTGGTCAACGAACAGATACAGCATACGTTTTTGATCCCGGGAGAGACTATATGCCGCCTCAGTGAGGTCGTTTGACTGGACGATTCGCGGGCTATTTTTACGTTTCTTGTGATTGATAACCGCTGTTTCCGCCATGACAGATCCATGTGAAGTGTGACAAGTTTTTAGATTGTCACACTAAATAAAAAAGAGTCAATAAGCAGGGATAACTTTGTGAAAAAACAGCTTCTTCTGAGGGCAATTTGTCACAGGGTTAAGGGCAATTTGTCACAGACAGGACTGTCATTTGAGGGTGATTTGTCACACTGAAAGGGCAATTTGTCACAACACCTTCTCTAGAACCAGCATGGATAAAGGCCTACAAGGCGCTCTAAAAAAGAAGATCTAAAAACTATAAAAAAAATAATTATAAAAATATCCCCGTGGATAAGTGGATAACCCCAAGGGAAGTTTTTTCAGGCATCGTGTGTAAGCAGAATATATAAGTGCTGTTCCCTGGTGCTTCCTCGCTCACTCGACCGGGAGGGTTCGAGAAGGGGGGGCACCCCCCTTCGGCGTGCGCGGTCACGCGCACAGGGCGCAGCCCTGGTTAAAAACAAGGTTTATAAATATTGGTTTAAAAGCAGGTTAAAAGACAGGTTAGCGGTGGCCGAAAAACGGGCGGAAACCCTTGCAAATGCTGGATTTTCTGCCTGTGGACAGCCCCTCAAATGTCAATAGGTGCGCCCCTCATCTGTCAGCACTCTGCCCCTCAAGTGTCAAGGATCGCGCCCCTCATCTGTCAGTAGTCGCGCCCCTCAAGTGTCAATACCGCAGGGCACTTATCCCCAGGCTTGTCCACATCATCTGTGGGAAACTCGCGTAAAATCAGGCGTTTTCGCCGATTTGCGAGGCTGGCCAGCTCCACGTCGCCGGCCGAAATCGAGCCTGCCCCTCATCTGTCAACGCCGCGCCGGGTGAGTCGGCCCCTCAAGTGTCAACGTCCGCCCCTCATCTGTCAGTGAGGGCCAAGTTTTCCGCGAGGTATCCACAACGCCGGCGGCCGGCCGCGGTGTCTCGCACACGGCTTCGACGGCGTTTCTGGCGCGTTTGCAGGGCCATAGACGGCCGCCAGCCCAGCGGCGAGGGCAACCAGCCGAGGGCTTCGCCCTGTCGCTCGACTGCGGCGAGCACTACTGGCTGTAAAAGGACAGACCACATCATGGTTCTGTGTTCATTAGGTTGTTCTGTCCATTGCTGACATAATCCGCTCCACTTCAACGTAACACCGCACGAAGATTTCTATTGTTCCTGAAGGCATATTCAAATCGTTTTCGTTACCGCTTGCAGGCATCATGACAGAACACTACTTCCTATAAACGCTACACAGGCTCCTGAGATTAATAATGCGGATCTCTACGATAATGGGAGATTTTCCCGACTGTTTCGTTCGCTTCTCAGTGGATAACAGCCAGCTTCTCTGTTTAACAGACAAAAACAGCATATCCACTCAGTTCCACATTTCCATATAAAGGCCAAGGCATTTATTCTCAGGATAATTGTTTCAGCATCGCAACCGCATCAGACTCCGGCATCGCAAACTGCACCCGGTGCCGGGCAGCCACATCCAGCGCAAAAACCTTCGTGTAGACTTCCGTTGAACTGATGGACTTATGTCCCATCAGGCTTTGCAGAACTTTCAGCGGTATACCGGCATACAGCATGTGCATCGCATAGGAATGGCGGAACGTATGTGGTGTGACCGGAACAGAGAACGTCACACCGTCAGCAGCAGCGGCGGCAACCGCCTCCCCAATCCAGGTCCTGACCGTTCTGTCCGTCACTTCCCAGATCCGCGCTTTCTCTGTCCTTCCTGTGCGACGGTTACGCCGCTCCATGAGCTTATCGGGTCCACTCGCGAACGCAGAAAGGCCCACCCGAAGGTGAGCCAGTGTGATTACATTTGCGGCCTAACTGTGGCCAGTCCAGTTACGCTGGAGTCACTAGTATTTAGGTGACACTATAGAAGCGGCCGCGACAACTTGTCCACGTGGAATTCTAAGCTTAGGATCCCAATGTGCTGGAAAGTCTTGTAATAGCCGGTCTTCTCCATATTGACCCGCGTGTACCCATGTGGATCAGACCCCCAGCCGGAGTTGTTGATCAGCAGCGAGTCAAAGTACTTCCCTTTTCCTTCGTCGTTTCTGACAAAAAGGCTCGAATCAAAGGTCCTGAAGCCGGGCCGGTAGTCGACCGTGCTGCGGTATTGGTTTTCGTTGCCCTCAAAGGCACGGAACCGCCAGCCTGCTTCGCCTGTAAAGGTTATTCTGTAGCCGTTATACGTTATCTCGGGTGCCGGTTTAGTTGCCGTTCCGTTAGACCCGCTGCCATTCCCATTCTGGGCCGTGCTTGTGGAGACCTGTCCGTGTATCACGGCAGAGGAAGCTATCAGCACGAACGCGGCCAGGACGGTGAGTAAGGAACGGCAGATCATCTGCGATTTGCTAAGTCTGATATTCATTTCCATCCTCCTCACTGCCTGAACAGACGGTTGCTCGAGTTCGATCCGTGGATCGCCCCGTGGCAGACCGTGCAGTTTTGATACCGGACATTCGCCTGGTTGTGCAGGCTCGGTGTCGTCGGTGCCTCTGTTTCGCTGATCTGGGTATGACACTCCATGCAGAGCTGTCTGACGCTGCTGCGATTGAGCATCTTTGGGTTGCTCGAACCGTGTGGAGAATGGCATGCCGAGCAGCCCTCGGTCTTTAGCGGGGCGTGTTCGAATACGAACGGGCCCTGCTTATCGCCGTGACATTTCATGCACGCCGCGTCATTGCCGACCGCGAGCTTGGTTTGCTTTTGCTCGAACCCGCCATGCGGATTGTGACAGTCGCTGCATTTCATCGCCCCTTCGAGTACCTTATGATGGAAGGGCTTGGAAAACTGTGACTTGGTTTCCGCGTGACAACTCAGGCAAAGTTGGGGTTCGCTGCTCTTGAGTCTTAGAGTCGAGGCCTTGTTTGGATTTTCAATCGAGACGTCTGCTACAAAACTTGCCGAACCCGCCTTTTCGTGACCAAAATCTGACGCAGGCGAGTGCGAACTATGGCAATCAGTACACCCAACGTCATTCCGCCAGTGCTCGCCCCGACGGAAATTGTTATGAGACTCTTTGCCTGCGTGGCAGGTCAAACAGGTCTCCGAGATCTGTTTCGATGATTTCTTCTTGAACGAAATGATTGTGGCAGGATTTGTCGCATCCTCCATGTGGGCTTTACCGGGCCCATGACATGATTCGCATCCTTGTACCTTATCTTTCCAGCTTGCGACACCTTTCAGCTTTGCGTGCTTGGTGCCAGTGAAGTTCTTGAATTGGTCTTCATGGCATGCAGCGCAAGCATCGCTCCCGACATATTCGTTCGGAGCAGCAGCGACAGGAGTCGGCTGAGGCTCTTCGATCGAGTCGCCCAGAACTTTTGAGCGGGTGCCGGTGATGACCCACACGGTAACAAGTATGGAAAATAAGGCCAGGAGGATGAGCTTGATCCTTTTATCTGAAGCCATGATCTTGTGCCTCCATTTGGGTGAAACAGAAAATACTGGTCCACGTTGTTTATGGTAATCAGCGGCAGGTCGAGCGGATGTGAGCGCTGTCACAAATATGAACAATTATCAGCAACTTATGTGAGGTGCGGGATCGATTCGTTGTAGACGGCAGCTACCAGTGCCAGTACTCGTAGGGAGAGCTGGGGATGGTCGCGAAGGAGTTTGATAGCCTTATCCGCTGGGAGGGCCCAACCTTGGACATCCGTGGCCGCTTTGAGTGCAATCCGATGTGGGGAGCCCGCCAAAACCTCCATCAGACCAAATATGTGACCGTCTGCTTGCGAGGTAAGGCGCTGATCGTTTGTTTTGTGTCCATTTGCGATGGTAACGCAGCCAGTCTTGATCAGTAGCACCTTGTCAGCAATTTCCACAGCGTTGAAGATGGTCGACTCCTTGTCGAAGACAATCGGTTCAAAAGCCGCTTCGAGATCCGCGAGCGCGGCAGGCGTCAGAGCACTCCGGAACTCCTCAAACCTGAACCCGCTATGCTTACAGGGTGATGACGTGACTTCTTGCATCTTGTCCTCGAAGATGCGATCAGTCTACGCGGGACGGCTGGCGAGGGAGTATGACTTTTGTCACAAAATGGTTAGTTACGAGGAGGTCTCGTGCCGATCACTGCCCGCAAACGGCGGCGGTCGTGGATCAGGAGATCCGGACCCTTGAGAGTAACGAGCTGATTTTCACGGAAATAGCGGAGAGCACGTGTCACGGTTTCACGCGATACGCCGATCATTTCGGCGATCTCCTCATGTGTAAAGGTGTTCCGCAGCCGAACAGAACCATCGCCGGTCCCGTTACCGCTCCAATCCAGGAACAGCTTCGCAAGTTTGTCGGTGACCGTATCGGAAAGGCCGAGGGAACAGATCTGGCTGTGGGCTGTTTGATAATTTCGGCTTAGTTGTCGGGCCGCCTGCAGACAAGCTTCAGGGGAGCTGTGAAGAAGACTCAGGAAGTCTGCGGTCTTCAGATAGCTTAGCTGACACCGTTCGATCACTTGGGCGGTTACTTCATATTCGCTGCCGACCATCGCGGCGCTGAGACCTAAGATGTCACCCGGTTCGGCGATACCCAGTATGACTATCTTACCTTCGCTCGAACAGGTTGAGAGTTTCACCCGCCCTTTGCAAACCATGAAAACCGCTTTCGAAGGCTGGCCTTCGACGAAAAGCACGGCTCCCTTCGGATAACTGCGTGTTATCTTTATGCGCTCAAAACGCTCGTGCTCTGTCTTTGGCAGATCGCAGAAGTAGCTGTTGTTCTTAAAAACGCAGTCGGAGCAGTGTACGGGCACCTCGGTGCAGTTTGTTGAATTCGCAAGCGACCCTCGGAAATAGGAGGTGGGCGTTTCTTCTGTACATGCCGTAACGGTGTTTCGAAGGTCTATCATACACCGCTCAACCAGCAACATTCATGCCGACTGCAGATGAACACGTAAGTCATTGAAATTACGGAGGTTATGCCGAGTACGCTGTGACATAGGTCACAGCTGTGCCGAGATAACACGTGATAAGCGTGAAAAATGCCGCGCCGCATCCCATCGTTCGGTCAAACGACCTTCTGGAGCCGTTCTTCGAAAAGCTTCGCAGACACGGTTAAAAAATCATGGGCGGTGACCAGCCCGACGAGCCGGTCATCTTTTACCACGGGGAGACAGCCTATGTTCTTTTCCTGCATGAGGTGGAGAGCTCTCAAAGTGGAAGTCTCCGGATCTATCGTTATGAGATCAGTTTTCATGACGTCGCGCACGACTATAGGAGATTTCCGATCGATCTTGGCGGAAGCAAGCAGCGCGATCAGATCACGATGTGACACGATGCCGATCAAGTGCCCCCGATCGTCCTCGACGGGCACGTGGCGAACATGTCGCCAGTGCATGAGGTTGGCCGCAAGGTCAAGGATGTCCGCAGGCCTGACCGTAAACAGGTCGACGGCCATGAATTGCTCAACAGTCTTGTAGTTATCGATCCACTCCGATTTTCGTGGTATCTGCGCGAGCGGCCATTCGTGAACAGGCCGGCCTGTTTGCTGGTTCCGTTTCATGGCCGCGGTCAGTGACCGCATTTTCACATTGGACTTGGCCTTTGTATCCATAGCCGTGAGCGAGTCAAGCATCCAGCGGGCGCCGGTCTTTTCGGTTTTGACGCGTCGACGGATAATTCCGAGCAGCCGTTCGATATCATTTTCATCAACCTTTACGCTCTCGAGCCCCCGACGTGCTCGCGGAAGCAACTCCTCGATAATGAGCCGGCCTACACGCCGGCTTCTGCCATCAAGACCGCGGATCTGTCCGTTCAGTCCATATCGGCCAACATTGAAGAAGTTGTTTTTGGCATCGTCGAATGACATGTACTGGGTGATATCGCCAAATTCCCGAGGGAGTTCCGTCATAAGCCCAAGGAAGAATGCCGCATTCGCCATTTGGTCGAGAATGCTAGGCCCGGCAGGCAAATATCGAGCCTCTATCCGGAGTCCTGGTTTGCCGCCCGTGATCCCATAACAAGGCCGATTCCACCGCCAGATGGTACCGTTGTGAAGTCGCCAAGCACTCAAGCCGGGAATGCCCCCCTGTGACAATACCTCTAGCGAGTTCTCGTCGACCGCTTGTGTAAGCAGAACCCGAAATCGGATCGCATCTTCGCGAAGGATCTCAATGATCGAATCCTGTACCCAACGGTCGCCAAAATTCACCCGCGGCGGCTGGCTGCGCTCCTTGTGAGCGAGAGATCGCGTGTCCGTAGCATGTTGAAACAATGCCAGCCTGGTCTCGTGCCACAGCCGATGATTGAGTAACAGCGGGGAGTTTACGGCAGAGGCTAACACCGGGGCCGCGATCGCCTGCGCCCAGTTGTAATAACGGACAAAGTCGTTTATTCCAGGCTGGAGATGCACCTGAAAACTCGTATTACTAAATTCAATAAACGTGTCCTGGAGCACCAAGTGCAGTTCATCATTGCCCTTGATTTGAATAACGCGATTTTCGCCGTGAAGCTCTGTTACCACGCGATTGATTTCGTCATATCGAGGGTGCGGCGTCAGGTTCTTGTCCGTAAGGTCGGAGGATTGGATAGTCGGAAGGATTCCCGCGAGGACGGGTGCCGCGCCATATCTTGCGGCTGAGCGTCTGACCGTACAGAGAATTTCATTGAGTTCTTTTTCCATCACGGATAAGCAATCACCGCGAAGATCAAGGGGCGTCAGATTAGCCTCGAGATTAAATCTGCCGATCTCAGTTGTGAGTCGCTCGTCGCCGGCGTCCTCTATCACCTCGATAGCAACTCCGGCAGGATGCATCGACGAATCGACGAGAAACATCTCCTGCTCGGCGCCTACACGCAGGGCATCTTCCTCAAAGAGCCCTCCCTCAAGCATCTGCTCGAGGGCTTGGAGGTCGTTCAGCACGCCCAGCGTAAACTGGCGCATCTGAGTTTCATCATACCGGGATGTAACCGCCTTTTCGCCCACTATACCTCTCTCGAAAACGGACTCTCCGTATCGTGCCGGCGACGCGTAACAACAAGCTTGCTGGCCGTCCAGCGACGTTTCCTAAAGCCCAGTAGGTGAAAGATCTGCAGCGGGAAAAAGCGTGCTATTCGCGTATCGATCTTTAGTGTTTCCGGTACGCGCGGGTCCCGCGACACGCCCGGGAGAAGGTGCACCATCTTTTGAATACCGAGCGATCTGACGACACCAGAGAGCCATAACCAAAATGGTGCTACGGGCCGTCCGATAAAGTAGCCGTCCTCGCCCAATCGCTGGTATAGCGGCATCAAGAGCAATCCGGTGTGTTCGGAATAAACGCGGCCGCTGCGGTCCTTGCCAAGGACTTGACCTTTTCGAAACGGCATCGAAATTGTTAAACCCGGGGTCCATTTCAAACTGGTCCTCCGAAGTCACGGCATGCCGCTCGAGCACCTCAAAGAGAATGGTCTTGCCATGCTCGGAGGCCAGCATTTGACGTAATTTCGCAAGCCGCGGAACGGCATCGGCTTTCAGGATGCCAGCGTTCACGAGGGCCAGCCACGTAATAGCTTCATGGTTGGCGATAGTAGTCTCGGAGGTGTGCGGGCCGCCTTCGAAACCGAAGGTCACGGCTCCGGCGTTGTTTAGATATTCGAGCAAAGTGCCGTCCAGCTGTTCTTCTATACCAAGTAATATCGGTACCGGGAATTTCTGCGCAAACCGCCGGTTTCGAAGCGTGTCTCCGACAGTCGCGAATGGCATTCCTGCGGCTGATGTGGAATGAAGATCGACAACGTACACCTCATCTCGGGCAGTGACCAAAACATGGTCGAGGATGGTATCGAGTTCCCTCAGCTCGAGACCCTCTGAGATCGGAAATATCAGCCCCGACCCTCGCTCGGAGAGGTGTCGGTCGGTCCAGTGCCGATTCAGATCCGAATCGATAAACCGCAGGCCGCGCTGCAGTGCCCTGGTATTGCCCCTGATCAGGAAAACCCGCCCGTTCAGGTCATCCTCAAGCAGTTCCAGATCTGCGGCCACTCTCTCCAGTGCCAGTGCCCCCGCGGCCTCATTGCCGTGCAGGCTTCCGATGACGACGAGAGTGGGGCCGTTCTTGTCACCCGCAAAAGCGGCGATCACATGGTCGAGCGCGGGCTGCGCAGCTGCCGTAGCGGTCGGCAGTCTCGGTTCCGCTATTAACGTATGGGCTTTCATCGCTTCAACTCCCTCCTTCTCTTTGTGCGTCAACCTTTGATACCGGCGTCTGCAATGCCCGTTCCTAAAATGGCTTTGGATCAACTACGTGCTTTCAGGCCGATCGGAACGTTGCAAAGCCATGCACGCTCGGCTGACACGGTGGTTTTTTGCTTTTATCGCCGTGAAAAAATTCGCGATATGTCGCATATCCCAATAGAAACGGGCAGTTTTCCGTTGGCACATACGTTGCAATAGGCATATCAGCCTGGACATCTTTCAGCGAGGAGCGGAGGGGGGCGAATATGAAGGTACTCATCGGTTATAACGGATCAGAGGCGGCAACGGCCGCCCTGGGCAGCCTGGCACTTGCCGGGTTACCTGCTGATGTCGAGGTGGTTGTTCTAACCGTCGCCGAGTCATGGCTGCCCCCGCAGACCGTCGCGGAGGCCACTCAGATGGCCGACGACGCAGCTGCCACTTTGTCCAAAACCCATCCCGGTCTCAGCATCACCAAACGTGTATCCACAGGCTGTCCGGCGACCGAGCTCCTGGCTACGGCCGAGATGATCCATCCCGATCTCATCGTCGTCGGCGAGCCGGAGCGAGAGTCGGGGGATCATGGGCTGTTCCTCGGCCACACGTCGCAGAAGACAGTCACCGATTCGCGTTGCTCGGTGCGTATCGCACGGCCTTCACTGCAAGGTCGGAACGAGTCTGCGAAGCTCCTTGTCGGCTTTGACGGCTCGACCGGAGCCATAGATTCGATCAGAACGATCTCCGGCAGAGACTGGCCACCAGCCACTGAGGTCTGTCTGCTGGCCATAGCCGATGCCTCGGTATTAGGAGCCATTGGCCGCTTTACACCGCAAATGACGGATGCCGCGGTCGGCGCAAAGTTCGCATCACAATGGGCCGAGACGCTCGCCGCGAGCTCGCTCGATGAACTCCGGCGCTCCGGCGTGAACGCGCGTGTGGAAGTCCGATTTGGCAATCCGAAGGACGAGCTTGTCCGTTACGCCAACGAATGGAAGGCCGACACCATCTTCGTGGGCCCGCACTGTGCAGCCAACTCGTTCGAGAGATTTCTCCTGGGCAGCGTCTCCGCCGCCGTCGCCGCCCGAGCAGATTGCTCTGTCGAGGTGGTCCGCATTCGCAATTCAGCTTTCCAAACATCCACAAAAAACGGCAGCCTGCCCAAGGCTGCCTAACCCCCATCAGGGATCGTGCTCAACCAACTTGTCCAAATTTTGGCTGGCACTAGTTCTGGTCTCAACTACCCCCCGGGAGGGGCCGCCGTTCTTGGGGGATACTGCCGCTGATGATAGCGCCCGTGCTCGCTGGCCATCTGCCGCCCACTGTTCAAGAGATGACCTCACATCCTCTGCAGCCAGAAGAGCAGATCGAGGCCGACATCATACAGCACAGAACCTTTCTGATCGTCCGGCTCTTTAGTCACGTCAGTCGAGGAAACCGGATCGATCTCCAACGACTGCACGGGTGAGGCGATGGTCAGGTTGGCTGCGGCGTCATTTGATCCGTTGACGTTTGTCAGCGCAAAGCGCAGCGCACTCGGCGACGCATCGGCTGACCTGGTGAGAGTGACGCGGAGCAGCAACTGATCTCGGCCGGCGCGGATCTCACCGATCTGGTCAGTGCTGGTCCCGGAGCGATCATTGCCGAAACCGCCAACAGAACAGATCAATTGTCCTTCGATCGCGGCATTGCAGACCGGCACGCCGCCGACCTTGCCCAACCCAGTGATGGGATCGCGGAGGCTCCCGGCTTCATAGTTGAGTGTAAATCCATATGCCGACTCATCGCCGATGGCGTTCACGAGTATATCGATCGTTACCTGGTCGGCGGAGGGGGAGGGAGCCTCATAGATCCTGAGCTCTCGTCCGCGTGCCCTTATCTTCACATCCGAAGAGAAGGTTTCGTCCAGGACCGCTCGGGCCGGATCAGGCGGGGCCGACGCATTTTGGATCGGATCGGCGCCGATCTGGAACCGCTGTACCTGGATAACGTCATTGGACAGAATGGCATTGTCAGGATTTCCCAGCGGGGCGCAGTCGGCCTTTGCGAACTCATTTGAGCCGGGGACTATAGCATCGGCAGCGATCTGGAAACGCTGCTCCTGTATAACATCATCCGATTGCACAAGATTGTCTCCATTCGGCCGAGGTGCGATATCACCTTTGATACCGGCAGACGTGTTCGCAAAACACGTGGTGACGTCGTTCAGCGTCGGTGTCGCAGCGCCGCTCGTGGTCGAGAGGTAAGCCTTGTATTTCAGGTACCGCTTGCCATTGAACTGCGCAAGCGAGGCACCGGTGGTGGTGAAAAAGGTCGCCCCGGTGTTGTTGGGGCCTACAAAATTAAATGGACCATATGGGCTCGTGCTTGCCGCGACCTGGAACCGAAGAGTCGTATTAGCCGGCGTTGACGCATTCCAAGCCAGGTTGCCCCATGTCTGGGTCGCCGCTGCCGCCGGATTGGCGTCCTTCACACCCGAGACAAAATCGCCCGAGAACGGCTGTACGTAGGTGCGGAACCAAAAGTCCCTTGTCGAGTCCGTCGTCCATGTCGCTCCGTTGTTGGTGGATATGACACGCTGACCACCGGGATACATGCCCTGGGCGGCTCGAAGCCAGGCGTAATTTGAACCCGTCGGATTTGTTACCGGACGAAGTATCAGTGCATACTGAGTGCCCGCAGTGACAGGTATCGGCGAGGCAAAGGTGACCGTATACGGGGTCGACGCTCCGTTCAAAAAGCCGAGGATCGTGCCGGTAGCGAGATCTGAGCCAGTGGGCAGTCCGGCGCTCGTTGCACGCAAAGAAACTGTGATATTCGGCGGAGTGCCAGTGCAGCCGTTGCAGAAAAGCGACATCTCGACCTTCGTCAGCGTACCCGTCACTCCCGCGATAAATGTTTGACCTCCCCAGCTTGTGGTGGTGATGAACGTACCCGTGTTCGAACCCTCGATATACGATTGGTCGAGCAGTCCGGCGTTCGGGAGTTTGATATCGCCCGGATTTGTATTGACGTCGACGCGGGTGGAAACGCCTGTCTGGAAGTCCGAGAGCGACGTGTCTTGTGGGCAGGCGTTCGCGGCAACAAGCGACATGTTGAAGTTCTTTGTCGTCGTGCCGCCGTCGGTGACAACGACAGGGTTATTCGAGGTGGTACCAAATCCCGGCTGTGTTGCGGTTATTGTGGGGTAGGTTCCCGCCGGGATGCCGGTGAACGAATAATTGCCCGAAGCATTTGTCGTGGTGGTCCTGGCGCCAAATGCGACCGTGGCTCCTGCTACCGGCACAGGTCCGGTGGTGACCGTACCGGAAACGGTCCCGCCGGCGCCGACCGGCGTGCACGACGGATAGACAAACGAAGCGATCCGGGTTTTCCAGCGGTTCGAAGCCGTCTGGGGTACAACGGTATTTGAGTACTCGGTCGTGAACCAAAAGGTGCAGCCGTTTGGATCGATGGTCATGGCGCTATAGTCGCCCCACCGTGATGAGCCCGTCTGTTGCGACGCGGTGCCGGCGAACATTACCTGCTCGGTCTGGCTAAACGTATTGACGGGGTCGTTCGCCAGGCGTCCTGCATACGCGATCGACGGGAACGTGGTCGCGCTCGATGTGCTGTATCCCAGCGCGAGATTGCCCATTCGATCGACTGCAACGCTCGACATCCACCGGTGCAGCACGTCTGCTCCATTGGGGTCCCACGTAGCTGCCTGCGGCATATTGGGCGCGACCGTGCCACCGGTTACATCGACCTGGTACCAACGAGGGGCGGCAAACCCAGCCGTATTACCTCGTCGTACGGAGTGAGTGTTCCACAGCGACTCGACGCCTCCGATATTGCTGTACTGATTTTGAGCCATGTTGCGGATCTCGAGCGAATCCAGCAAGTTCGTCGTGCCAGACTGTGGAACGTCGGCGACGCCCGCATCAGGCCAGCTGCTGCCGGCCAATGGGACATCGGGGCCTGTAAAGGTCGAGAGCGCCGGCCTGTCCCAGTCGACGTGGAACTTATACACCGTTATCGAGTTAAGGAAATTCCACGTTCCCACGAAGAAGTTTGGCCTGCCGGCAGGCGGTGAACCCGCCTGAAGCCTGGCATTACTTGGCAGGAGCGTGAAATCGTCAGGTCCATTGAACGAAACCACCTGAACCGTCGGCGATCCGGCGTACATCTGCTGTTTGTTGATCGCCCACACCCGCGGGTTCTGATACGCGCCGTCGTTTGCGGAGAATCCAAACATATTGGCCGACATGTAAATGCCGTCAGGCCATACGCCGAGCTTTTCGTAATCATGGAGGGCGTCGGGAACGGGGATGAAGTAAAAGTTCCAGCCGCCGGCAACGGGATCGGCGGTCTTTGAGACCGCAAAACACTGGAAAGCTCCGGGCGGGTTGACGATGTTGTCACCGGCATCGAGCTGAAAGGCAAAATCCGTTATGATCCAACGGTTCTCAAACGTATCGTAGAGCACGACTGGGTCACCGAAATTATCTGTGTCGCAGATGTTGCCGAAATTGCCTTGGGCCATCAGCGTGTCAAAGGTAAACGCGGTGATAAGAGCCCCGGTGGATTTGTTAAAGATGCCTACAGATGTGTTGACCGTCTGGATATAGTGGTTTGGTCCGACATCGCCATTTGTATCCGGCGGGCTGCCGTTGCCCCATGTTTGGCGGTCCAGGCCGTCAAAATTCACAATGGGCGCGGGCGCCGCCTCGGCGTTCTCAGTGACCGAGGGCCGGGGCTGGCCGCCGGTGTCGCCATTCGGATCATCTATCACGCCGCGCTGGACCGGTGGGTCGGGCCGCTCGGGTCGGTCGCGCTCGACGGGAGGGCGATATGGCAGATCGCGGAGGTCCCCGTCAAAGCTCCGGCGGGCGCGCGTGAGATGAGACTCGACCGGCTCGTCCTCGGTCGGCTCGATCTCGGCTGGATGAATACGGCGGGTCGCGAATACGCCGCCCTTCCCTCGTTCGCGTTCTCGCGCGGCTTCGGTGTCGCGCTGGGCCCTCGTGGGCACGCCGGCGCTGGACCGAATAGGCCCCTCTCCGCCCCCGCGCTCCATTTCGACGGGCCCGCTCGGGGTCGCACCCTGGACCTGTGCCTCTATAGTAGCCATGAGGTCAAAGCTCGCCGGTCCACCGGGGGTACGTCGCGAGAGGCTGGGCACAAGTTCAGTACCGCCGTCGAGCGGGACGGCTGGCGCACCCCTCATCGCGTAAGCGTCTTTCTGGGTGTTAGCAGCAGGCCGCGGAACGGCCTCGGCTGGGGCCGTTAACAGATCGGCACCGGCTTTCGTGGCACGCTGTGAGGGCAACTCATTATAGATCTGAGACGCAAACGCGGCGAGTGCGACCAGGGCCGTGAGCGAAAAGAATAAAAGAACAAGGATCCGACGGCGCGGCGTCAGCCTGAGGAATGGATCGAGGGCGCGCATAAGCCTCCTGCCTTTGGGGAAAATCGGCTTTCCCGCAAAATTTAGAGTAAATAGTATTTGAAGGTGGGGTTGTTTACAAATCATTTTCCAAGAGCGGATCGTAAAAGTGCCTCCGGCTCTTCCGTTTGGTTGTGTTTTCGGTCAGCCGGTCAGGCCGCATGCCCTGAACCGCGACTCCGTAACTTAGCGGACTGACTCTTGCTCCGCTCTCAGCGATTCTCTTGTGGTCGTATCGACGAACGGGAGATCTATGGTCACAGCGCACCACGGGAATAAAGAGGACTGGGAGCTAAATGACGACGACATGCGTGAAAACGCGATAAGGCTTGCGTTTGGCGGCGATCGGGCGAGGTTTGAGGAGTTTTGCCGCGTACTCGAGGAGCGTATCCCCGACAACACCGCCGCGGTGCTCGGTGGAAGCTCGGTCATGGGTCACAGCTACGAGGGAGCACCGTACGATGCCGACGGGCCGGGCTCGAGCGACCTCGATATCTATCTGATCGGGATGGCGGCGATCGACTATTTTACGATCACGGGGTTTTGGATCCCTGGCATCCACTCGCATCCGATCAAGGACGGAGACGAGGAGATCGCACCCGCGCTCAAGCCCCTCAGGCACCGCCTAAAAGAGATAGCCGGGCGAGAGGTCACAATACAGGCATCGCAGACGTTCTATTATTACTTCCGAAATATCATTCTCGGACAGCCGTACCTCGTCCTCGCCGGCACGCTTAACCAGGATGACTCAGATGCTGAGGATAATGAGCTATAACATCCGCTTTGGCGGTGTCGGTCGCGAGCAGCGTATCGCCGAGGTCATCGCGACTGCCGGCACCGACCTTGTCATTCTTCAGGAGGCGACCCACCCGCATGTAGTAGAGCGGCTGTCAAAACTCACCGGGATGCTCCACTGGGGAGCGAAACAGGGGTACTCGGTCGCCTTCCTCAGCCGCGCGCCGGTCAAAGGTTTCGAGTGGCACCACCACTCCCACTTACAGCGGGCGGTGCTCGAGGTAGAGATGGATAAACTGCGCCTCTTCGGTGTCCACCTGCGCGCGACACATTCCAACCTGACCGAACGGGGAAGGATGCGTGAGGTCAGAGCGATCCTTGACTTCATCTCGCGATACAAGAACGATCCCCATGTGCTTACGGGCGACTTTAATACGCTAGCCCCTGGCGAACTGCTCAACATGCAAAAGCTGCCTGCCCGTTATAAGCTGCTCGCATTTCTGCTGGGAGGCAGGATCAACTTTCGTGCGATCCAGATCATGCTCGATGCCGGGTACATCGACTGCTATCGCCGCTTCCACAACGACCCCGGATACACATTCCCGGCCTGGGACCCTCACGTTCGCCTGGACTATTTCTTCGCACTGCAGGAGCACGTCGATATCGTCTCCATGTGCAACGTCATGACAGACTTCCCCGACCCCGCAACCGCCACCGACCATCTCCCCCTCCTCGCCGAAGTAAACCCTGTCCAATAGCGGAGGCAGTAAACGAATTTCGTGATCACGTATCCACGATTTTTCTCTTATCGGAAGGCGTTCGTTGTTCAATCCTGCAATTCTGTTCCGAGTCGCTACAGCCTTGAGGTATTAGTTTGGTGTAATATCAAAAACACTTGTTTAGACGGGGTTGTTACTTGATATGTGCCGAATGAAGTCGATCTATGCACTGCTTGCGATAGTGGTATTTTTTGTCCCTGGCTTCTGGGGGCAAGCTGAGCCCAAATCAGAGAAATGGGACCTGGGATTTGAGACCGCCGGGCCTAATGAAAAGCTGCCTGCGAAATGGGTCCAGTTCGGACCGCAGGGCTACAGCGTGGGCGTCACAACGGCTGAAAAGAAAAGCGGTAACAGCTCGGTGTTGATCGAGCCGCTCTCGCCAAAGGTCCCAAATTCTTTTGGCAGCGTCGCGCTTGGTGTGCCGGTCACCTTCGCGGGCAAACAGGTCGAGTTGAAGGGGTTTTTGAAATATAAGGATGTGACCGGCGGCTTTGTCGGGCTGTGGGTGCGGATCGAGGGCGACGGGGGCATGCTGCAGTTCGACAATATGGAGTCGAAAAAGCTCGCCGGCTCTGCGGACTGGACCGAGTACTCGATCAAGCTCCCGCTCCCCGAAGAGGCAGAGACCGTTACCATTGGCGCCCTGTTGTCGGGTGAGGGCAAATTATGGGCGGATGACCTTCAACTCCTCGTCGACGGGCGGGACGTATCTGAGGCGCCGCGACGTACGGCGCCGCTCTACAAGGCCTCGCTGGACAAGGAGTTTGACAACGGCTCGCGTATCGACGCGATCCCGCTCACGCAGTCGAAGATCACCGATCTGAGTATCCTCGGCAAGGTGTGGGGTTTTGTGAAGTATTATCACCCAGCGCTCGCAGCCGGCGAGCGCAACTGGGACTACGAGCTATTTCGCGTGCTGCCTAAGGTGATCCAGGCTAAGGACGCGGCCCAGCGAAACAACGTACTGGCGGAATGGGTCGAAAGCCTGGGGCCGGTCGAAGCTGTCGCAAATGCCGAGGCCGCAAAGAATGTGAAATTGATGCCGGACACCGCCTGGATCACCGAGCGCGTCCTAGGAGCGAAGCTCGCGGGGCAGCTGGAACATCTGCGTATCGCTAAAAGATCTGCGAAGAGCTATTACATCGGAAAGGCAACCGGTGTAGGCAATCCGGTCTTTAAGAACGAGGCAGCGTACAGCTCGATGAAGTATCCCGATACGGGGTTTCGACTGCTCGCACTTTTCCGCTATTGGAACATCATCCAGTACTTTTTCCCGAACAAGAACCTGATCGGCGAAAACTGGCACGACGTACTGCCCGAGTTTATTCCCAGATTTGTTAATGCTGCGAATGAGCTCGAATATAAGAAGGCATCGCTCAACCTGATAGGGCGGATCAACGACACTCACGCGAATATCTGGGGAAACGACCCGGCGCTCGACAAGATCCGCGGCGTCAATTCCGCTCCCGTAGGGGTGACCTTTGTCGAGGACAAAGCGGTCGTTACAAAGCTCTGGGACAAGGAACTCGCAGAGAGATCGGGCCTAAAGATCGGCGATGTGATCATCGCGATCAACGGCCGCAAGGTCGATGACCTTGTAAAAGAGCGCCTCGACCTCGCACCTGCATCCAACTACCCGACCAAGCTTCGCGATCTCGCGTTGTCCCTGCTTAGAACCAACGAGAACTCGCTCGATATCAAATTTGAGCGGGAGGGTAAGGTCGGCGACCTGCGGGTCGAGTGCTTCTCTCCTGACAAGGTAAAGATCGATAGGGGAGAGCTTTTCGCGAGGAAAGGAACCGCTCCATTCCGCTTGATCGAGCCCGATATTGCCTATATTTACCCCGGCTCGCTAAAACCCGGCGAGATCAAGGAGATCCTCGCGCAGGTTGGGAAAACACGGGGGCTGATCGTAGACCTGCGTTCGTATCCGTCCGATTTCATAGTTTTCAGCCTCGGCGAGTATCTGATGCCGGGGGCGACGAGCTTTGTGAAGTTCTCAGAGGGCAGCATTACGACACCCGGTCTTTTCACCTTTACCGATGAGCTGAAGGTCGGCAAGGACAACAGCGAAGCTTATAGGGGAAGAGTAGCGATACTTATTAACGAGGTTACGCAAAGCCAGGCAGAGTATACGACCATGGCGCTCAGGCGAGCCCCGGGAGCTTTCGTGATCGGTAGCACCACAGCCGGAGCCGATGGTAACGTCTCGCAGTTCTATCTGCCCGGCGGCATCAGCACCATGATCAGTGGCATCGGCGTGTACTACCCCGATGGAAAAGATACGCAGAGGGTAGGCATCATCCCCGACATCATCGTCAAACCGACGATCAAGGGCATCCGCGAGGGACGCGACGAGGTCCTGGAGCGAGCCCTGGACGAGATCAAGCGAAAGTGACCCTTAACAGTATCAGTCGTCGGCAGGCTGTTCGAAACGTCCCGTCGCGGGCTTAAATCCGACGCTATGGTATCTCTGCTTTCGCGTCTTCTGCTTTCTTCTTCAGATCGCCTTTCAGGTGATCGTCGTACCACCGGATGATGCGGTTGTGAAAATCCTTTACTTCTTCGACGGTGGTCGTCGGCATGCCGTGGCCGCCGTTGCTGTAGCTGGCCCACTCGACGTCTTTGCCTAGTCTTCGCAGCGCGTAATACATTTCCATCGCCTGGCGGGCGGGGACATTGGGGTCCTGCTCGCCGGTGACGAGTAGCAGCGGCGTCTTAATGCGGTCGGCAAAGAAAATGGCCGACTGCTGGATATATTTCTGAGGCTGCTGCCAAAGCGTCGCGCCTAGGCGGTCCTGACTTTTTTCGGGTGCATGTATATTTCGCGTGCCAAACCGCGGGCTGTCGGTGTAAAAGCTGATCATATCGACCTTGCCCGAGATATTGATGGCTGCCTTGAACCGGTTTGTCTGCGTGATCAACAGGTTGGTCGCGTAACCGCCATAACTCGTTCCCTGCACGCCCAGTCGGTCGGGGTCGGCGACCCCCATTTCGATCAGCTTGTTTGCTGCCGATGTGACGCCCTTCACCCATGCCTCGCCCGGATAGCCCGTCTCGAAAGTCACGGAGGGCTGCATTACGGCATAGCCGTTGGACGTCAGGACGTTGATGGTTCCGTTGAAGTTGTCGTCAAAGAACTGCTCGTAAATATTGAAAACGGTCGGGTATTTTTTGCCCGGCTCGTAGTCCGCGGGATAGTAGAGCACGCCGTAGGTCTTGTTGCCGTCGGCGTCGAGGTACGGCACGAGTTCGGTCTTGCTCAGCCGCTTTGCCTTTAGCTCGGGATTCAGGTCCGTCAGCCGCCGCACGTTCTTGAGATCCGCGTCCGCCGCGTAGAAGTCGCCCGTCCGGTTACCGTCCGCTGAGTTGAAGACTATCGTTTTTCCGTCCTTGGAGAATGTGAACCCACCATAAAGACGCGAGTCTTTGACCAGCTCATCGAGCCGCTTTGCTTTTACATCGTAACGAACAAGCCCCCGTTCCCATTTGGTCCGCGATGCGTAGGTCATGTAGATGTTATCGGCATTCGGACTCCAGGAAACGATCTGATACCGCGGTGCCTCCTTGTCGTCTTCGGACATCTTCAGGAACAATTCCTTTGAACCCGTTTCCGTGTTCATGAGCCACATGCCTTCCTTATTCGAAGCCACGAGCCAGTCGCCTTTCGGGCTCAACCGCACCACGCTAAACCTCTCTTTCTCATCGGGCTTCTTGTCGGTCTTGCCGACGGTGTCGTCTTTCGGCTTCTCGGTCGGGGGTTCGGTCTTTTCCTTCTCTGCCGCTGGTTTCTTGCCTGTCAGTTGACGAGCTTCTTTGTCATCGACGGACGCAACAAAGATGTTGCCGTCTTTCGCGTAGGCATAACGCCTTCGGTCAAGCGACCATACGTAATTGGTGCCTTTGGTAGATTTGATGATCGTCCGGCGCTCGCCGCCGGCGGCGGGTATCAGGTGGATCTGATTATCCGTGCCGCCGATCGTGTCGTAGTCCGTTTTCTTCGTGATGTCTTCCGAGAAGGTGATGAACGTACCGTCTTCGGACGTGTTGTACGAGCCGAGCTTCGATTCGGGGACGAGTTCTCGAAACTGTCCGGTTTTAAGATCATAGGCGGCGAGCGAGCGGATATTACTCATTCGGCGTAGGTCTTCCCAGGCGAGAAATGGTTCCTTGCTCGAGTGTACGACCACCGGCCCGCCGGTTTCGTAACGGAATCGTTCGGCCGCCTTTTTCCGCCATTCCGCCGATCGAAGCGTTAAGAACAATTGACCGCCGTCGGCCGACCACTCGAGATCGGCATTGTCGGCAGCCTCCTTACCCGCAGGGAGCTTGATATTGTCGACTTTACCTGTCGTCCGATCCCAGATGACGGGCTCGAACACTTCGCGGTTGAGGACGAGCATCGCGAGTTTGTTCCCGTCAGGCGACCACGTGATCCCTCTCACCTGCCGCTTTTCGTTAAAGAGTTTCTGGACCTTCGCCGTTTGAGTATCGATCATCCACAATTCCGCAACGCCCGGCGCAATGTAGGTCGGGTCACCAAACCGACGGTTATCTATGCCGATCCGGTCATTGAGCGATGAAACAGTAGCGGCGATCCATCGCCCGTCACGGCTTAGATCCGCGACGCTGACGTTAAGCGTCGTAAAAAGATCGTCGACGCTAAAGACTGCCTGGTCCGATGACTGTGCACGTGCGATGACGGCAAACACCGAGATCACGGTTAAACAAATGAACCCAACTTGAATGAGACATCGCATTTTGAGATGACGCATGACTAACTCCCTAGTAACCTTTGCTTATGAGCTATGTGTTTTTGAGCGCCTAATGGCGCGTCGAGGACTTATAAGTAGCCCAACCGGTCGTTCCCGCTGACGTGCTCTGTTTACGTGTCAAATTATGCGTTGAGTATACATCAACCCCCGAGCGGGTAAAGCGCGGGATGAGCTTCTTTGAGTGTTCCTAAGTGAACGACCAATTCAAGCGGATCTCAAGGGTTTGCAGGGGGTATTCTACCGAGCCGAAGTATCAGAAATCACCAACCGAAGAGTATTTGTCGTTTGCGGCCAATCCCTAGGTCGTGTCCACACCGACTCAGGGTGCTCCCACGTCTTCAACGAAGTGATGATATGCCCACCGGCATTGGTGTTATGCTGGAGATGATTATTACACTCGTATTCCTGCCGATTACGCAAAAGAAGTACCGTGCGAAATGTTTATTTATCGATCATTTTTATCTCTATCACGATCGCCGTTGCAATTTGGGGTGTTGCGCGGGCAGCTGTTGCGCCCGCCGCAGGGTCTGGCTCCTCGATTTCAGAGACTAAAGTAAAGATCTCGACTCAGGTTAGGCTCGAGCTGGCGGAGGGAAAAAAGGCCGAGGTGCTTGTGTTTCTCGCCGACCAGGCCGACGTCAGTTCGGCTGCGAGCATCAAGGACCCGGACGAGCGTGGCTGGTATGTTTACGAGACGCTGACGAGACACGCCGCTGCCACGCAGGCTTCGATCAAGACATACCTGGATTCTCAGGGTGTCAAATATCGGTCATTTTGGGCGGCGAATATGCTCCTGGTGAGGGGCGATCAGGCTCTCGTTGAGCGTTTGGCGGAACGCACCGACGTGGCAAAGATCGACTCAAACCGTGCAGCCCGGTGGATCGAGGAGCCTGAAGTTGCGAATCATCGCGACTCGAGTGATCTTGCGAACAAAGCTGATGCCGTCGAATGGGGTGTAGAAAATGTCAATGCCCCCGCGCTTTGGGCGATGGGGTTTAACGGTCAGGGGATCGTTATTGGCGGACTAGACACGGGTGTGAGATGGACGCATGCGGCCATCAAATCGCAATACCGCGGATGGAGCGGTACGACTGCGGATCACAATTACAATTGGCACGACGCTGTCCATGCGGGCGGCGGCTCTTGCGGTGCAAACGCAACCGCTCCGTGCGACGACAATGGTCACGGAACGCACACGGTCGGAACTGTCGCAGGCGATGACGCTGCGGGGAATCAGGTGGGCGTCGCCCCCGGGGCGAAATGGGTAGCATGCCGCAATATGGACCAGGGCAACGGCACCCCGGCGACCTACACTGAATGTTTTCAATTCGCGATCGCCCCCACGGACCTTAACGGTAACAACCCTAATCCTTCGCTGCGGCCACATGTTCTCAATAATTCCTGGTCATGCCCGCCCAGCGAAGGATGCACCACGCGCACCGAGTTGGAAACCATCGTCAGCAATACCGAAGCTGCCGGGATCTTTGTAACCGTGTCCGCGGGAAATTCAGGTCCAGGCTGTTCATCGGTGTCGACACCGGCGGCGATATATGACTCGGCATTTACCGTCGGCGCCACCGATATCATTAATGCGCTGGCAAGTTTTAGCAGCCGCGGCCCCAGCACGTTTTACACGCCAAATATATTGAAGCCAAACATATCGGCGCCCGGCGTTAATGTCCGGTCGGCATACAGGACCAGCGACTCGACGTACGCAAATCTGAATGGAACGTCTATGGCAGGCCCGCATGTTACCGGCGTCGTTGCATTGCTATGGTCGGCGCGACCGGGGTTGGTTCGAGATATTCCGGCAACAAAGGCGGTGCTGCAGAATTCTGCTAACCCACAAGTCACCGTCGCGCCGGAAAACTGCGGGGGAATACCCTCAACACAGATACCGAACAATTCTTTTGGTTATGGCCGTGTAGATGCCCTAGCTGCGTACGTCGCATCGGGCCCTCCGGGACCCACGCCTACTCCGACGCCTACTCCAACACCGACGACGACTCCGACGCCTACTCCTACTCCGACGCCGGCTCCAACTCCTACGCCGACGCCTACTGCTACTCCTACTCCTACTCCGACGCCCACGCCCACGCCCACGCCGACTCCTACTCCTACTCCGACTCCTACTCCTACTCCTACTCCAACGCCGACCCCTACTCCTCCTACACCCACCTGGGAGGGTGATGTCGCGCCAAGACCTGGTGGTGACGGAGCGATCCAATCGAACGACGTCGTGCAGGTGCAGCGGTTCCAGATCGGGCTAGACGCGATCGCACCTGATTCGGAAGAATTTCGGCGGGCAGATTCGGCCCCGCTCGCTACGAATGGTGATGGGTCGATCCAATCAAATGACGTGGTTCAGACTCAGCGTTATCAGATAGGACTTGACGCGATGCAAAGCACATATCCGGAAGCTTCTCTTTATCGGCCGGGCCTTCGAGCTGGTCTGGGAGGTCGGCCGCGACTTAACGTCAAGCCGAGCGGCTCGGGCCCGGAGAAAACGATGGACTATCTGAGGGCATTAAGCGTGCTTTCCTCGCGGGACCCGAACGGCGGTAACGTATTTGCAGATGTGCTGGTTGACGCAGCGGGAGACGAGTCGGCGTACACATTCACCCTTGAGTATGATCCTTTCGAGCTAAACGTTCAGACCATCAATGTTGGCCTTACTGGCGGAGTTCCGATGTGCGCCAACCTGGCGCCGGGACGGATAACTTGCTCGATCTTCGCCTTCACAGCGGATCAGACGGGCAGCAGCAGTGATCAGATCGGTGAGATCGCCGCCCTGAGGGGAGGGATGTTATTGCGCGTCGTCTTTACGTCAACCGGTCTGGCAAAAAGAATGCCGACGGTCACCATGCCGAACGCTGATGTCGCAAACGATGCTGCACAGGATCTCGACATTGCTATCAGCCGGGGTCGCAGATCGAGCAGAACCTCTTGATCTATCTCAGCAAATTAACGCGTCACCTTGATGTTCTGGGTCTTCCCTTCCTTCCGCGGGCCGGCAGCAGTGCCGCATTGCCACAGGTTGAATTTGTCGACGAAACAGGTGAAAGGTGCCTCGCGATCGGTGACCTGCGTTACGGGTGCGATAAAAGGTCGTCTGGTTCCACTCGACAAGGACCGGGTAGACGAGCGTGTTCAGATCGCCCTGGCCGATGTCGATGTAGTCCTTCCATTTACGCGACGAGGCAATGCGGAGGCCGATGATATCCCTTGTGACGGCACCGTCCATTCCGGTATCAGATGGTTTTTCATATAGACAGCGCACCTGTTGGCTTGACGACTAAGGCTATAATCATCTTGAACTGACACTCAAACCGGATGGTTTGCTGGTTCGGTTTGCTGGTTCAGTTCTGTGGCTGCCATCTCTTCTGCGGCGACCCCGGCTACATCACCAGCACCCCCGGTGTATGCAAAACAAAGAATTACTGTCGATAGTCGCGGTCTTTAGACCCCTTCTCTGGATATTCGTCCTGCTGGCCTGCACCTCGGCGGCCTTCACGCAGGATGGATTCTTTAAGCACATCAGCAGGTCTCGCCTGGAGCGGCCGAGCGTGCTCATCGACCCTGCGACTGTTGAGCTTCCGAATGATTTTGAGCCATTCACGCTTGATCGTGGTGCAATGGAGCAATTCCTTACGACCGCGCCAGAGGAATTCACAAGCCGGAGGCTGCCCGAAAGCATTATCAGCCTCCCGATGCCGGACGGATCACTTCAGCGGTTCAGAGTAGAGCACTCTCTCGTGGTCGAGCCCGGCCTGGTAGCAAAATTTCCTGAGCTCGGCGCCACGTATCGCGGTTACGGCATGGACGACCCGACCGCGAGTGTGCGTTTTGACCTGCTGCCGGGCGGATTTCACGCCTTGATCCTCACCGCTGGCGAGACCATCGTCATTAATCCATATCTTTCGGGCGAGTCAGACCAGTACATAAGCTTCTATAAGAAGAATGCGCCTCGGCTTGTTGACTTCAGGTGCGAGACGGGGAGCTCGATGCTTGATGAGCTGTTCAAGGTGAACGGCATGGCTCCCGACGAGTTGCTAGTCGGCAGGTCGGACGCGGCACAGACGAGTTCGGGCACACAGCTCAGAACGTACCGGCTTGCCCTGGCAGCGACCACCGAGTACGCCACCGCAGTCGGCGGCAACACTGTCGCGGGAACATTAGCGGCCGAGGTACTTATCATAAATCGTGTCAACGCTATATACGAGCGCGATCTGGCTATCCACCTCAACGTTATCGCAAACAATGACCTGATCACATTTGCCGGAAACACGGCCAACGGTACCAACAACATTTGCGGGACCGCGGAGCCGTTCACTGTCGCATGCACGTCCGGTAACGACCCGTACACGAACAATAATGGCCAGACGATGCTCGGCCAGAATCAGGCAACGATCGACCGCGTGATAGGTACGCCGAACTATGATATGGGCCACGTCTTCAGCACCGGGGGCGGTGGTATTGCGATATTACAGGCGCCATGCAGTGCCACGGTGAAGGCACGTGGGGTCACCGGTCTTTCAAATCCGGTCGGCGATACGTTCGCCATCGACTTTGTTGCCCATGAAATGGGACACCAGTTCGGGGCGAGTCATACGTTCAATGGCACGGTCAGTCAGTGCAGTGGGAACCGTGTCGGATCCTCCGCCTACGAACCCGGCAGCGGAGTGACAATAATGGGATATGCCGGCATTTGCGGGAATCAGGACCTCGCCCCTCACAGCCTCGACAGCTTTCATATCAAGAGTCTGGAGGACATAACTACGTTTTCGCAGACAGGTACTGGGAATACGTGTTCAGTAGCGACGCCCTCGGGTAATACGCCGCCGGTGGTGACCGGACCCGGGAATTTTACGATACCCAAGCTGACCCCGTTCGCCCTCACCGCCGCGGCGACCGATGTGGACGCTGACTCGATCACGTACGACTGGCAGGAGTACGATCTTGGACAATCAACGACCGCCGTTCCCAATACAGACTCTGATGGCGCTGCAAAGCCGATCTTTCGGTCTTATCCGCCAACTCAAAACGGAACTCGCGTCTTTCCGTCGATGCAGTACATCTTGGGCAACGCCAATGTGCCGCCTTCCACCTTCAATGGCGGTTGTCCGTCGGGCGGTTGCCTTACGGGCGAGTTGATGCCATCGATCGGCCGGACGATGGTTTTTCAGGTTATCGCTCGTGATAACCGCGCGTCGGCCGGCGGATTTAATACCGCCACCTCTACGCTGGCGGTCGATGGTAACAGCGGACCCTTCAAGATCACTTCGCCAAACGGAGGGTCGAGCCATTTTCCGGGATCGACCATTACCGTCGCCTGGGATGTTGCCAACACCTCGGCCGCTCCCGTCAGTACGGCGAACGTTAAGATCTCGCTCTCTACGGACGGAGGCGCTACTTTCCCAACGGTCCTCGCGGCGTCAACGGCAAATGATGGCAGCGAGCCGGTAACCCTACCCAGCCTCACCACGGCCTCCGCGCGCATAAAGGTCGAAGCCGTAGGAAACGTTTTCTTTGATATTTCAGACTCGAACTTCGCTCTTTCGACGACGGTGGCATCGCCGACACCGACCCCGGTCTCTTCGCCCACGCCGCCCGCGACGCCAACCCCGACTCCAAGCGGTACTCCTAGCCCGACACCTGCGTGTGCCGAGTTCATAAAGGATCCCAGCTTCGAACAAACGGACAATTCTGGTGACAATCCGTTTTGGCTCTCGACGTCGACCTTGTTCGGGACTTCGCTTTGCACTACCAGCAGCTGCGGCTATCCCGGGGCCCGGACCGGCTCAGCATGGGTCTGGTTTGACGGCGCCGACGACAATGTCCCGGAGGACGGAACTGCCTCACAAACCGTGGTGTTCCCGAGCGGAGGCAAGGCGACGCTGTCTTTCTATCTCCGGATCCGTCGGGTCTCACCCGGATTCGCATCGACACTCAAGATCCAGATCGACAACGATACGCTGCAGACGATCAATGAACCCACGACCGCGGAGTCAGCCTACTCGCTTCGCACCATCGACGTGTCCGCTTATGCTAATGGAGGCAGCCACAAGATCAACTTCGTGTTCAGCCGGCCCGCTGGTAGCGGTTTTGAAAACTGGGACCTGGATGACGTGTCATTGAACACGTGCACCCCAACGGTCCCGACACCGACGCCAACACCCTCGCCGGTCTCGACACCCTCACCCACACCGGTTGCTAGTCCAACACCCACCGGCACACCGGCGGACTGCCCGGAATACGTCAAAGATGGAGGCTTTGAACAGACCACTAGCAGTGGAGCCAATCCGTTCTGGAATTCGACATCGACGGCGTTCGGGACCTCACTGTGCGTCGTCAGCAGCTGCGGCACCGGGACGCCGCCGAGAGCGGGTTCAGCGTGGGTCTGGTTTGATGGCGCGGGCAGCGCGTCATCGGAGGATGGGACGGCGTCTCAAGCGGTAACATTCCCCGCAGGAGGCAAGGCCACGCTCGCTTTTTATATGCGAGTCAGCCAGGTTGCGTCGCCATTTACCACGACGCTGAAAGTCCAGGTAGACGGAACCACGCTGCAGACGCTGACGGAGCCGACAACCGCCGAATCGGCATATACATTACGCACCGTCGACGTTTCTCAATACGCCGACGGCAGCAGCCACACCGTCAGGTTCGCGTATAATCGCCCGTCAGGAAGCTTTGAAAACTGGCTGGTGGACGACGTTTCTCTCTACACGTGCCCACCGACCGTGCCAAGCCCGACGCCAACTCCAACCCCCACACCTATTGCTGGCGCGTTGCTCGATACATATAGCGGTGCCGATACGCTGACCGCCACCACCAGCACACCGCGTACGTATATGGGCGAATCGTGGACCAACTCATCCCTTCCGCCGGGCACAACGGGCCTGAGGGTTACGGGTCTTATCCTGTACATGTGGTCGTCTACCACGCGGTCTTACAATGACATCGTCGCTCGGGTCCAGCTGTGGAATAACTACAACGCGAACTCCACACCCGTCTTTAGCAGCGCCGCCGGGCCATTGATCACCGTTGACCTGGGTCCAAAAAACTTGACCGCGAACACGATCACGACGGTACCGGTAACGCTGGCGTCAGCCATCACTCTAACCGGCGGGCCTGGGACAAACTGGGGCTTTTCACAAAACTTCCAGAGTGATGTCACAGGCGTGCTCGCCGACGACGCAAATCTAACGTCCGTGATCGGTGCTCGAACGTCGAGCACCTGGGCGGCCGGTCAGATCACGTCCGGAACCTCGCCGGTCTTTGGCTACTACCGGAACGCGAGCGGCCGGACCGACTTCAATTTCACCCCCGACGACCTTCGCTCGCTTACCGGGCTTAATAATCAGGGCGTAGCGATCGCTATCATCGGAACACCCGTGACTGCCGGAACGACACCGACTCCGACCCCGACCCCGACACCAACTCCGACGCTGACGCTGACGCCAACTCCCGCTCCGACTCCGACGCTGACGCCAACTCCCGCTCCGACTCCGACACCGCCGGCACGGAGAACGGGGTTCGACTTTGATTTCGATGGCAGGGCGGACGTTGGGGTCTTTCGACCCTCGGAAGGTAACTGGTATATAAATCGCTCTCGTGAAGGCATCCTGCTGCAGAATTTTGGCAGCAGTACGGATAAATTGGTGCCGGCGGATTATGACGGGGATGGCAAAACGGATGTCGCGGTCTATCGCCCCACCGTCGGTTCATTCTTCATCAACGGAAGCAACGGTGCCGTGGGAGGCGTATCGTGGGGGTTTGCCGAGGACATCCCATGTCCGGCCGACTTTGACGGCGACGGCAAGGCTGACGTCGCCATCTTTAGACCTTCGACCGCGCAGTTTTGGATACGACGCAGCGCGAGCAACAACACGACGCTCGTCGTGCAGTTCGGGATGACGGAGGATCTGCCGGTCATCGGTGACTATGACGGCGACGGCAAGGCGGACCTCGCGGTATATCGACCTTCTACGGGCGTGTGGTACATCCGGCGTTCGTCGACGGGAATTGATGCGGCTCCAACACAGTTTGGCGTCGCGGGCGATAAAGCCGTATCCGCGGACTATGACGGCGACGGTAAGACCGATATCGCGGTCTACCGTCCCCAAACCAGGGTGTGGTTTATTGCCAACTCCAGCGGTGGCTATACTTCGTTCCAATTCGGCCTACCGGGTGATGTGCTTGTACCAGCCGATTATGACGGTGACGGTAAGGTAGATATCTCCTTCTTTCGCCCGGGCGAAAATGCGTTTTGGATTAATGGAACAAGGGCAGGGCTAACGATTATCGGCTGGGGAGCTAATGGCGACGTGCCCGTCGAGAGCGCATACGTAAGATGAGGGGCGCCGGCGCCCTATGATCCATCTCCTGCGTTGACACGAGTGTAGGATTTTTTGACTGCTGCGCTCGGCTTCCGGACGTCCGTAAGAACGAGCCCTGCTCTTCCTGCATGATTTGGTAAAGGCTTCCGTTTCTTGTTGCTTTCATATAACTTAAGGCTTATTTTCAAGTGCTATAAGCCGCAAGTTGTGTGTGAGCCTCAAGGTGTGAGCGATAAACGCCTATCGCCCTGCTTTTCGCCAAGTTTTAGAGTGGCTGCCTGGAAGGAACAATGAAAAATCTGCTAAGGGTCTCTGTCATCGTGACACTTTGTATCGTCGGTTTCGGATTGAGCAAGTCATCCGCGTTGATGGGCGAAAAGGGTTTTGACGCGGTCGAGTATGTGAACGCCATGGAGCAGATGATATCGGGCGACGTTGACTTGACTCCCGATAACAGCGATCAGTCCAAGGCAGCGTCAACTGAGACCGGTTGCGTTGCTCCGCCTGCAAACATGGTGAGTTGGTGGCCGGGCGATGGAAATGCGAACGATATTCAGGGTATCAACCATGGAACTTTGCAGGGGGGAGCCACGGCGACGGCGACAGGCAAGGTCGGACAGGCGTTTACGTTTAACAACACGACAGGCTACGTCTCCCTCGGCAATCCAGCGAGCCTTAAGATCTCGGGCGCGATCACCATCGACGCATGGATAAATCCCACTGCATTGCCACCAGCAGGCAACCTCGACGCCATAATGACGAAGTGGGCCCAGGACTTTAGCACGAGTGCGACATCTGACTCCTACGGTCTATGGACAGCGAACCGCGACGGCACACTTAAGGTCTTTAGTGCTCTTCACTTCGCGTCGGGTGGCGAACCGAATATTGAGGGCGGGAGCATTCCGCTCAACAGCTGGTCGCATGTCGCGATGACCTACGACCCGGCCACCGGGATTTTTTCGATCTTCTTAAACGGCGAGCAGGTGGCGACACAGACCCATCCCGGGAATAACAACCTGCTCGCTACGGACAGGGCGGTGGCGATCGGGAAAGAGGAATCCGGTCAGACGCGCTTCTTTAGCGGGATGATAGACGAGGTCGAGATATTTAATCGCGCCCTTCCTCAATCAGAACTGCAGGCAATTTATGCCGCCGGGACGGCCGGTAAGTGTAAGCCAGGGACGGCGCCAGCTAACAATGACTTTGCAAACGCAGAGGTCATCGGCGGGCGAGTAGGGGCGGCGACCGGCATTAACGTCGGGGCTACCAAACAGACGGGGGAACCCGACCATGGCGGCAACGCAGGCGGGCGGTCAGTTTGGTACCGTTGGCAGGCGCCGGCCTCGGGACCCGCATACTTTAATACGCTCGGCAGCAGTTTCGATACGCTCCTGGGAGCTTATACGGGTGCGGCCGTTAACGCCCTGACCATTGTCGGCGGTAATGACAACTTTACTGAGGGGGGCGTCGGCTATGTGCAGAGCCAAGTACGGTTCACCGCGGTCGCGGGCACGGTCTACTACATCGCGGTCGACGGTAAGAACGCCGCGACCGGGAACATTGTGTTGCGGTGGGGTCTCAGTAGTGCGGCCGGCTGCACGGCGGCTCCATCGGGCATGGTCGCATGGTGGACCGGTGACGGTACCGCGAACGACCTGCAGGGCACGAACCATGGGACGCTTCAAAACGGAACCGGCTATGCGGGGGGCATAGTTGCCAACGCTTTCGCTATGGATGGCGTTGACGACAATGTGACCGTGCCGGCATCGGCAACGCTTGCAGTCCAAAGTTTTACGATAGATGCCTGGATCTATCCGACTGACCTGTCGCTCAGCCGTCCTATCGTCGAATATGCGAATCCAACCGGCGCGGCGGGCGTGCATTTCTGGCAAAGCGTGTCGGCGAGCGGCGGTCAACTCGCTGGCGCTCTAACCGCAAATATTCGGGATACGTCGAATGGAAATCATGTAGTCGGAAGCACGACCGCGGTGTTGACCGCAAATCAGTGGCAGCATATCGCCGTCACTTACGATAGAGCATCGGGCGGAGCCGTTGTTTATGTCAACGGCGTCAGCGTCGGCACCACCAATCTCGGTACGTTTACGCCCCAAACCAGCCGCGCCGTGCTTCTGGGCGTGCGACCGGCCGGAAGCGCAGATTCTCTGGGCGGGCGGTCATTTGCGGGGATGATGGATGAGGTCTCGATCTACAACCGAGCCCTGAGCGGCGCAGAGATCCAAGCGATCTTTGCCGCGGCCACCTATGGCAAATGCCGCCCGGGAACGCAGCCGCCGCCGACCCCAACCCCGACACCTTCACCTTCACCTACGCGCACGCCGACTCCAACGCCCCCTCCTACTCCGATCGCGACACCTACACCCACCCCGACACCGACACCCACGCCGACTCCGAACCCAACGCCCGCTAACAACAACTTTGCCAACGCCCAGGTCCTAGCCGGAGCGGTGGGGAACACGACGGGTACCAACGTACTCGCTACCAAAGAAACTGGCGAACCGAACCACGCCGGGATCGCAGGCGGCGCTTCCGTTTGGTATCGCTGGCAAGCTCCCGCGGCTGGGGACGCATTCTTCAATACGTTGGGCAGCGATATTGATACGCTGCTGGGGGTGTATACGGGGACGAGCCTCAATGCCCTCACTGTCGTCGGCAGCAACGATAACTTCATTGAGGGTGGCGTCGGATTTGTCCAAAGCCAGGTGCGGTTCAGTGCAGCGGCCGGCACGATCTATTACATAGCCGTCGACGGCAAGAATGGGGCCACCGGAAATATAAAGTTGAATTGGGGGGTTAGCAACGCCAGCCCGACACCAACTCCGACGCCAAGCCGAATTGTATTCAGCAGTAACCGCGACGGGCTCACCCAGGTCTACATAATGAACGCGGACGGTAGTGGTCAGACAAAACTTACAAGCGCGTCAAGTAATTTCGAACCCGAGATCTCACCTGATGGGAAGCGCATCGTCTTCGAAAGCTCGCGCGATGACGTCGGGACCGAGATCTACATCATGAACGTAGACGGAAGCGGCCAGACAAGGCTAACTAACACTCCCGGTGCAACATTTGAAGAATCCCCGACATTTTCACGGGATGGCAGCCGCATCGCTTTCTCAAGCACGCGCGACAGCAATTATGAGATCTACGTTATGAACGCGGACGGAAGCGGCCAAACGCGGCTAACGTCAACCCCGCAGGGAGAATTCCGTCCCGATTTCTCTCCCGTTGACGACCGAATCGTTTACACTCGACTTCCCCAGGGCCAGAATCAGCTATACGACCTCTACATAATGAATGCAGACGGTTCCGGGCAAACGCAACTCACAAACAATCAGTCTCACGATGACCTCGGTGCCTTCTCACCGGATGGCCGAATCGCTTTTACTAGCGGCCGCGATGGCAATAATGAGATCTATGTTATGAACTCGGATGGCTCGAACGTAAAACGACTTACGTTCAGCGTAGGTGATGATGCCGATCCAAGCTTCTCGCCTGATGGCGCAAAGATGGCATTCAGTAGCGAGCGCGACGGCAACTTTGAGATCTACGTGATGAATCCGGACGGCAGCAGTCCGACCAGGCTAACAAATGATCCGGGTAACGATCGTGTTCCGACCTGGGGGCCAGTGGTCGGTTCAGCGCCGCCGACACCAACAGCCATCTACCGTATCAACTCGGCAGGTCCTGACGTGCCGCCTTTCGTAGCGGACAGCTTCTTCGGCGGCGGGAGCACATTCTCCGTAACCCAGGCCATTGACACAACGGCCACGGCTAATCCCGCTCCGCAGGCCGTGTATCAATCCACACGGTTCGGTGATTTCACCTACAATTTTCCAAATCTGACCCCCGGAGGCAGCTACACCGTGCGGCTGCACTTCGCTGAGATCTTCTTTACCTCTGCCGGTCAGCGCACATTCGATCTGCTGATCAACGGTAACAAGGTGCTGTCGAACTATGACACCTACGTCGATGCCGGAGGCGCCTTTAAAGCTGTCGTTAAAGAGTTTAATGTCACCGCTAATTCGAGCGGACAGATCATCGTCACCGTTGGCTTTGGAGCCAATTTCCCCAGCATAAACGGCATCGAGATCCTGTCAGGGGCAACGTCCACCCCAACACCCACACCCGGCGGGCCGCCGGGGCTAACGGCCGACTATCAGTTCCAGAATACTCGATCGAGTTCAGGTGGCGGTCCCGCCCTTACCGACGTGATCACGGCGCCAAATGCCGCAAACACCTTCGCGACCGAGGCCGTCGAAGGCTGTGCTCCGCGCGCGGTCCTGAACTTCTCAAAGGGCAACGGACTGTCGCTGGCACCGACTACCGGGTTAACGGACACCAAGACCTACTCGATCGTGGCCCTCTTCAAATTTACCGAGCAGGACCATCTCCGCGCAATCATCGACTTCAAGAACGGTATGGACGGTCGCGGCATTTACGCCGATTCCCAAAACCGCCTTGATTTCGAAAACTCGTTTGATGCCGGCGCCGGGGTCGGCACCGCCAAGCCGTTCACCGCGAATAAATACGTTCAGGTCGTCATAACGCGACAGGGGAGTGACGCGAACCTGGGTCGGGCCGGGATCGATATCGGGTACGTGGATGGCGTCAAGCAGTATGAGATCAACAATGTGAACGGCGATGGGCTCATAGATACTCAGTTCAATACGCTGCGGTTCTTTCTTAACACGGTCACACCCGCCCAGAATTACTCGGGCGGTACGGTCGCACGTATCCGGCTTTTCAACCGCGTTCTGACACCCAGCGAGGTCACCGCCCTGGATCGCCTGCCGAGCGGCGCGTGTACAGGTATAACGCCGACTCCGACGCCGGGGGTAACGCCTACGCCCGGAGCAAGCCCAACCCCCACTCCACCGGGCGGCGCAAGGATAGTATTCACCCGGGGCGGAGGCGCCGAGGGAGCGATCTATGTGATGAATGCGGACGGAAGCGGCCAGACACGGCTATCACCACCCAATTCGAGGGACGGAGGCCCGGCATTTTCACCGGACGGTAGGAAGATCGCATTTACAAGGACACTTCAGGATGTCAACGGCGGGTTTTATTCGGACATATTTGTGATGAATGCGGATGGAAGTTCACAAACAAACATCACAAACACTTATCCGATCTCGGAGGGCGATGTGACGTTTTCGCCCGGTGGAGACAGGGTCGCGTTCGTTAGCAACGCTGAGAATAATGACGACATTTGGATGATGAACGCTGACGGAACGGGTGTCATGACACGCCTGACCAACCATCCCGCGTCGGATACCTCACCGGCCTTCTCGCGCGACGGCAGTCGCGTAGCATTCACCCGGCAGGACATTACCACGGGTACCGGCCGTGACATCTGGGTGATGAATGCTGACGGAACCAATCAGGTTCAACTCACAGGTATTCCGGCCTCAGAGGACCATGCGTCATTTGCACCGGATGGGCGCATCGTCTTTGAGAGCAATCGTGATGGTCGCACCGCTCTCTTTATAGTGAACGCGGACGGCTCGAACCTGAAGAAACTTACCGACCCTGGCCCGAGCATCGAGGATTTTGAGCCCAGTTTCTCGTCTGACGGCCGCATAGCCTTCACCAAGGCTCATGAATTCACCAGCTATGACATATTCGTCATGAACGCTGACGGCAGTGGTCAGACGCAACTTACCGTCGATCCGGCCATCGACAGTGAACCCAGTTGGGGACCAGCGGGAAATACTCTGGTAACGCCGACGCCCACTCCCGGAGTGTCACCTACGCCGACCCCGGGGGGGTCGCCCACGCCCACCGGGACTCCTACGCCGATCGGAACGCCGACGCCGATCGGAACCCCGACTCCGAGTCCCTCGCCACCCTCGTGTACTGACGGCGCTCTTGATCCTTCGTTTAACGGCATCGGCAAGGTGGCGGGCGATCCGGGCGTCGGACAAGCCATGGCTATGCAACCGGATGGGAAATTCGTTGTTGCCGGACAACAATTTGCCGGCGGTGTCTACTTTTTCAAAGTTGGCCGATATCTATCCTCCGGCGCCATTGATACAGCGTTCGGCTCAAACGGCTTTGTGCTGACACAATTCCCTGGGTTTGTTACCACGCCCCATGACGTTGCCGTTCAATCCGACGGTAAAATCGTAGTTGTCGGAGAGGTAAGCAATACCGGTGGCGTCCAGCACTTCGCATTGGCTCGCTACACTTCGGCTGGGGTTCTGGACACTGCCTTCGGCAGCGGCGGCACCATCATTACCGAATTCTTTTCACCTGATAGCTCCGTTGCGCAAGCTGTGGCGATCCAGTCGGATGGGAAGATCGTGGTTGCCGGCGATGCGCGGATCCAGGGTGCGTCGAATTCATCGTTCGTGATCGCCCGGTACAATTCGTCAGGGGTTCTTGACACCAGTTTTGACGCCGACGGCAAAGTAACCACTGCATTCACGGGGTTTACTTACGCACTTGCTAACGCGATCGCGATCCAGCCTAACGGCATGATAGTGGCGGCTGGACGGGTCAATTCGAGCGGAGCGTCGAATTTTAATTTCACGCTCGACGATTTTGCGTTAGCGCGTTATAGCCCCACGGGAGCTCTCGACACAACTTTTGGCACGAACGGGCAAGTGGTTACCAACTTCACGTCGGGCGACGAGGCCCACGCGCTGGCCCTGCAATCGGACGGCAAGATCGTTGCGGCCGGCTATGCAGGATATCCGAACGACAGGTTCGCCATCGCCCGTTATACGACTGCCGGGGCATTGGATACCGGTTTCGGGACGAGCGGCAAAACTACGACGATCTTTAATTCGATAGACGATGAGGCTAAGGACCTCGCCATTCAGGGCGACGGCAAGATCGTAGCCGTCGGGTATACCGCGACCGGTACGGGTGCTAATACAAGAAACTTTGCCACCGCACGCTACACGGCCAATGGTATCGCCGACGCGAGCTTTGGCACCGACGGCAAGATCACAACCGACTTTTTCAACAATTTCGACCAGGCCGAAGCGGTGGCAATACAACCCGATGGGAAGATCGTGGCCGCTGGGTTTGCGTCCAATGCGGGTACCCTCGTTTTTGCTCTCGCTCGCTACCTAACGCCAACGGCAAGCGGCTGTCCGACGCCGTCCCCGACGCCGACCGGAACGCCGACACCGGGGGGAACACCTACCCCGACCCCAAGCGGAACGCCAACCCCCACACCCGGCGGCCCTTCGGGACTAACAGCCGACTATCAGTTCCAGAATACTCGATCGAGTTCCGGTGGCGGTCCCGCACTCACCGACGTGATCACGGCGCCAAATACAGCAAACACCTTTGCAACCGAGGCAGTCGAGGGCTGTGCTCCCCGCGCGGTCCTGAACTTCTCAAAGGGCAACGGACTGTCGCTTGTACCCACTACCGGGTTAACGGACACCAAGATCTACTCGATCGTGGTCCTCTTCAAATTTACCGAGCAGGACCATCATCGCGCCATCATCGATTTCAAGAACGGTATGGACGGTCGCGGCATATACGCCGATTCCCAAAACCGCCTTGATTTCGAAAACTCGTTTGACGTCGGTGCCGGGGTCGGCACCGCCAAGCCGTTCACCGCGAATAAATACGTTCAGGTCGTCATAACGCGACAGGGGAGTGACGCGAACCTGGGTCGGGCCGGGATCGATATCGGGTACGTGGATGGCGTCAAGCAGTATGAGATCAACAATGTGAACGGCGATGGGCTCATAGATACTCAGTTCAATACGCTGCGGTTCTTTCTTAACACGGTCACACCCGCCCAGAATTACTCGGGCGGTACGGTCGCACGTATCCGGCTTTTCAACCGCGCCCTGACACCCAGCGAGGTCACCGCCCTCGACCGCCTGCCGAGCGGGGCTTGCGGCACCGCGACTCCGACGCCGACGCCCAGCGGAACCCCGACGCCGACGCCGAACGTGACGCCTTCGCCGACTCCTACGCCAGGAGTTTCGCCTACTCCAGTTCCCACGACGACACCTCAGCCCGCGGCCGATCGCATTGTTTTCAACAGCAGTCGTGACGGCAATTATGAGATCTACGTAATGAACCCGGACGGGACAGGGCTAACCCGTCTTACCAACAACCCTGCAAAAGATGAGGAGCCGGCGTTTACGGCAGACGGGCGTCGCATTGTGTTCCAAAGCGACCGCGATGGAGTGCAGCAGATCTATGTGATGAACACAGATGGCAGCGGTCAAACCAGGCTGACCAACACGACGTCAAACGAGATCTTCCCGGCCGTTTCCCGGGTCGACAATCGCATTGCGTTTGCCAGCTCTCGCGACGGCAATTTTGAGATCTACGTAATGAATGCAGACGGGTCGAATCAAACTCGTCTGACGAACAACGCCGAGCATGACTTCTCACCGGCCTGGTCGCCTGACGGCACCAGGATCGCGTTCCTGGGCAATCGTAGCAATGACGAGGAGGTTTTCGTCATGAATGCCAACGGGACAAATCAGGTCCGCCTTACGAACAGCTTTGGTCTGGATCGCGACCCTGCCTTTCTACCCGACGGCCGCATAGTTTTTGCAAGTGCCCGGCCCAGCGATCCGGGGATCTATGTGATGAACGCAGACGGCACAAACCCGTCGCGCGTCCCCAACACTGGTCCGGGAGACTTTGGCCCGACCGTTTCGCCCGACGGCAGCCGGATCGCGCTTTTCAGCGGCAACGGAGGTCTCGAGGATATCTTTGTAATGAACACGAGCGGCAGCGGCCGAATTAACCTCACAAACAATCCCGCGCTCGACTTTTTCCCGAATTGGGGACCGGTACCTGGCGCCCCGTTACCGACACCGACACCCACGACACCCAGAAGAGTTGGATTCGATTTTGATGGTGATGGCAAAGCTGATGTTGCTGTATTTCGTCCTTCGCAGGGCAACTGGTATGTGAACCGTTCGCGCGACGGGTTTTATGGCCAGAATTTTGGGACGAATACGGATAAACTTGCGCCGGCCGACTATGACGGTGATGGTAAGACCGACGTAGCTGTTTATCGGCCATCAAGCGGCGTTTTCTTTATCTACAGGAGTAGCGACGGTACGGACGGGAGTGCCTATTGGGGGTTGGCCGAGGACATTCCGTGCCCGGGCGATTTTGACGGTGACGGCAAGGCCGACATCGCGATCTACAGGCCATCGACGAGCCAGTTCTGGATCCGGCGGAGTGCGAGCGGCAATGCACCGTTCGTCGTACAGTATGGCACTGCGGGGGACCTGCCCGTTGTCGGCGACTATGACGGCGACGGCAAGGCCGACTATGCGATCTATCGCCCGTCCACCGGCATCTGGTTCATGCACTTGTCAGCCACGAACTCGGATACGGCGACGCAATTCGGAATAGCATCCGACAAGATAGTGCCGGGCGACTACGACGGTGACGGCAGGACGGATGTAGCCGTATATCGTTCGCAGACCGGTGTCTGGTTCATAATCAACTCTTCCGGCGGATTTACGTCGTACCAGTTCGGCTTCCCGGCCGATACGCCCGCTCCCGCTGACTACGACGGTGACGGCCGCATCGACATGTCGATCTTCCGTCCGGGCGAAAACAACTTCTGGATCAACGGCACCAAAAACGGAGTTACCGTCATCGGCTGGGGCGTAAGCACCGATATCCCGATAGCAAACGCTTACGTCAGGTAATGGAAAGATGAAAAACCGATAAACCTTCATCCACAACACCGAGCTGTTCGGGAGGACGGCCCGGGCAACTTGGTCTTTACCTTTAGGCGTCAACAGGTCTCATCGGGAGCAGGTTTCAAGCGTGGTGGTGACGTCGTGAATTTCTGGCGCGTTGTGTGGGAGGAAGAGGGTGAGGCTTTCGCGTAGGAGGGGGGCGGCTTCCGTAGGGCGGTTGGTTTTACAGAGGGCTGTGCCGAGAGTAAACAGTGCACGGGCACGAACGGTTTCTGGGACCGGGAAAACGCCTTTGAGAGCGTCGAGCGACTCGCGGCTGAGGGTTTCGGCACGGTGGAAGTCTCCCTGGGTAAGCGCTGCGAGGGCCCGGATATTGAAGTTCCGAGCGAGGTAGTGGCTAGTGGGGCCAAATGCGTCCCTATAGATCTCCGCCCCTCGGATGAGAAGTGGTTCGCCCTCGGAGTACCGGCCTTTCCGAACGAGGCAATCGCCGAGCCTGGTCAGCGTCACGCCCACCTCCCATCGCGGGTCGCCGGGCAGCTGCTGAAAGATGGCGAGCGAGTCTCGCAGGTGGTTTTCGGCCTCGTCAAGCTCGCCGATGCCGAGGAGTGCGGCTCCGAGATTTAGCTTTATCTCGGCCAGCAGACCGCGCTGGTTGCCGGTGAGCGCGGCGCCCTCGGCAGTCGAGGCCGCTTCCCGCATGATCGGGATCGCGGCAACAAAATCACCGCGCAGCGTCTGGACCGACCCGAGGCCGTGCAATGCTCCGGCGAGACGATACTTGCCATCGGGCAACGTGGTATCGGTCTGTCGTACCAGAATCGTAAGGTCGCGGTATAGCCTTTCTCCCTCATCCACCTTCCCGGTCTGGAACATGGTCTCGCCGAGTGAGACGAGGATGTCGAGCGTCTCGACGCCGGCTGCGCCATTGTTCTGCCGCGATATCGTGAGTGCCTCGGTCAGGTACTCTTCCGCAGTTTCATACCGGCCCTGCGAGTTGTACGCGGCACCGAGCGTGTGAAAAATGCGTGCCTGCATGTCGGGCTGGTCGGCAAACTCCGTGCGGACACGCGGCCCGACGTCATCGAGCATTTCGTTGATCGTCACACTCGATTTTTGTCCTTTTGAGCTTGCCGACGTCCAGCTCTGATTCGAGTAGGAGAGCATTTCTTGCAGAAACTTGTTGATGCGTTCGGCCTTTGCTCGCTCCGCCTGAGCGGTGTCGCGCTGCTGCCGGGCGATGCTCGCCTGCCAGGCGGTCGCGACGATACCGCCGATCAGGACGAGGATCACCAGGCACGCTAAGGCTACGCCGATACGATGGCGATTTATGAATTTTGAGGCTCGATAGGCAAAGGTGTCCTCGGCAGCCACGATCGGCCGTCCGTCCAGATGTCGCTCGATGTCCTCGGCCAGCTGGTCGACCGAACGGTAACGACGTTCGGGCCGATGGCGCATTGCCATGAGCACGATGTTGTCTACGTCACCTTTCAGGAGCCTGCTCGTGCGCTCCGGTGACGGCAAACTGCCGGATGTCGGCATCTCGTCCGCCGATCTCTTGACACGTGAGCTCGGGCGTTCGGGTGTCGAGCCAGACACGATCCGCACCATATTCTCGACCGAAAGCGACTCGTCATATGGCCGCTTCCGTGTCAGCAGTTCATAAAGCACGACACCCAGCGAATAGATGTCGGAGGCGGTCGAGAGAGGTTCGCCCCTAAGCTGTTCTGGCGAGGCATAGGCGGGCGTCAGCGCATGAAAGCTTGTCACCGTGTTTGCGATGCCGTCGCCTGCATCCGTGAACTTGGCAAGCCCAAAATCGAGCAGCTTTGGCTCGCCCTCCGCGGTCACGAGGATATTTGACGGTTTGATATCGCGATGCACCACGAGATTGCCGTGAGCGTAAGAGACTGCGTGGCACACCTTTAAGAACAAGCGCAGCCGATCCGGAATGGACATCTCATGGCGGTCCGCGTGATCGATCAGCGGCACGCCGTCGACATACTCCATGACAAGGTACGGCAGCCCGTCGGTCACACCGCCGTCAAACAAGCGCGCGATATTCGGATGATCGAGCCCGGCCAGGATCTGGCGTTCGTAGCGAAAGCGCCTGAGGCTCTCGCTGCCGACGAACCCGCTGCTCACCACCTTGATCGCCACCCGGTGAGTGAATTCATCGTCGTCGCGGTCGGCCAGAAACACCGTACCCATGCCACCCCGGCCGATCTCGCGGAGGATCTTGTAATGTCCTATGGGTTTGCCGGCCGCGCGCTCCGCGGAGGTGCCAAGCGCATCGGCCACTTTGAACGCGGGGTTTTCAATAAAGTCGTCGAGCTGTTCATTTGCCCGCAGCAGCTTGTTGACCTCGACACGCAGATCGTGGTCACCATTGCAGATCTCGTTCAGCCTTGCAGCTCGCGCGTCCGTTTCGAGCGGCTCAAGCTCTTCAAACGCCGCTTTGACCCTGTTCCAAAGCTCGACATCCATGGTCTAGTTCTTTAGCCGGCTAAACAGCCATGCTCTGGCGATCTGCCATTCACGTTTTACGGTGGAATCCGAAATGCTCATGACCTCGGCCGTTTCTTCGAGGGTCATCCCGGCGAAAAAGCGGAGCTCGACGATCTTTGCCTGGCGCTGATCGAAAGATGCCAGCTCGAGCAGTGCGTCATCAAGCGCGACGACGTCGAGTTCATCTCTTTGCGGAAAGCTGACCGCCTCATCGAGAACGATGGTCCGTACACCCCCACCGCGTTTTTGCGCGTTGCGTTCGCGAGCGTGATCGACGAGTACCTTTCGCATCATCTGGGCCGCAACCGCAAAGAAGTGAGCCCGATTTTGCCACGAGACATTTTTCCAATCGACCAGCTGAATGTACGCCTCGTGAACCAGCGCAGTCGCCTGCAGGGTATGGTCCGATCGTTCGTTCTGCATATATCCGTGCGCGAGCCGCCGCAATTCATCGTAAACGAGTGGCAACAGCATTTCAGGCGCGACCGGATCACCAGCACTGATCGCCTTAAGCATCTGTGTAGCTTCGCTTTGCCGGTCCATCAATTCCGTAGGTTAGCTGATTATATACGGCCGTCGGCATGATTTCGCGATTATTTTGACCTCCGTCGGAATCCGCCTTGTGCGGTAAAAACCAACCTTGTCACGGCGATAAGGCTGTTTAAAGGAGGGCCTCTTTCTAACAAAGGCAGTACCAGGCGACTATGACGGCGACGGCAAGACGGATGTAGCCGTCTATCGTTGGCAGACGGGCGTCTGGTTCATCGTCAACTCGTCAGGCGGGTTCACGTCAATCAATTCGGTTTCCCGGCCGATACGCCCGCTCCCGCTGACTACGATGGTGACGGACGCATCGACATGACCATCTTCCGCCCTGGCGAGAACAATTTCGGGATCAACGGCACTAAGAACGGCGTAACGGTCATCGCCTGGGGCTTGAGCACCGACATACCTGTAGAGAGTGCATAAGTAAGGTGATCCCCGCCCGCTGCGCCCACTACTGGTCACCTTGCTCGAACCGGTCACATCGCCCAGGTCCTGGGATGCAACCGCCAGACATACAGCAAATACAAAGATCCGGACCGCGCGTGAGCGAAATTCTTGGGCTAAACATCAGAGGTCTCCTGATCGATCACTATATTTTGTCCCGCAATACTTGGCACAAAAAGGACAAAGAACAATTTTCTTAAATTTTTTGGCCCGATCTTTTGCCGAAATCCGCCCTGTAGATCAAAAGGACCATTTGTGTCCATAGGCGTGTACGAGGCTTTCAATGAAGTCTAAGGCTCGTGCCCGCCTCGGCAAGGGCGAGGTGAAGAATGCGAGTTGCTCGATATACTTCGGCGGTGATCATTTTTGTTGGTTTTGTGCTTGGCATCGCCGCCGGAACCCGCTCAAACGGCCGTTCCGCTGTCTTAGCGGGGTTATCGTCTCTGTTCAGCTCAGCGAATGGCACCGATGAGGGCAGACTGACTGCCTGCACGGGTTCGGCCTTTGGGTCTGCTGTCACTGTGGGCGTGGGTTCGAATCCGAACAGCGTCAGCGCCGGACTGATCAATGGGGACGGCTTTCTTGATTTTGCCGTAACAAATCAGGGTTCGACCAACGTCGATGTCAGACTCGGGGACGGAGCGGGCGGCTTTTCGTCCGTAGCTGATAGCCAGGTCGGCGGGGGCCCAACTTCGCTGGCATATGCCGACTTTAACCACGACGGCAAGACCGACATGGTGGTCGCTAATTTTGCGTCAAAGAGTCTTTCGGTGCTGCTGGGAAACGGCTCGGGTGGTTTTGCCGCGGCGACAAATTTTAGTACCGCCCCGGGTGAGCCATATGGCGTTGCAACCGGCGATTTCAACTCTGACGGTAACGATGACGCCGTCGTAACTGGGGGGACGTCAAACAATATTCTGCTATTTTCCGGTAACGGCGCAGGGAGTCTCAGCGGTCCCGCGTCATTCGCGGTGGGAAGCAACAACGGTTCGATCTACGTGGGCGACCTGAACCTCGACGGTAAACCGGATGTCGTAGTGACGCGAGTGCCAAATCAGGTCACAACGCTGATGGGCGATGGCTCTGGTGGCTTCGGTCCGGCGACTAGTTACACGGTCGGAAATAGTCCAGCCTCCGCCGTGATCGGTAATTTCAATGGCGACGCGAACCCGGATATTGCCGTCGCTAATACAACCTCGCTGAGCGTGTCGATATTGCTCGGCACTGGAGGCGGTGCATTTGGGGCCGCTAACCATTTCAATATAGGCGGAGCCCCGCAGTACATAACCACCGGAGACTACGACGTAGACGGAAAGGCCGATCTGGCTGTGGCCGACGGGACGAGCAACGCCCGCGTCATATTCGGCACCGGCACTGGCAGCTTTGGCTCGTCGACGAGCTATGCGGTGGGAAGTACCCCCCGATGGATCGCTACCGCCGATTTCAATGCCGATGGGCGCCAGGATCTCGTCACAGCAAACTTCAACTCAAATAGCGCCTCCGTCCTGCTGAACACCTGCACTCCACCCGCTTCGCCGACGCCTACACCCAACGCGACAGCTACACCTACACCTACACCTACACCGACACCAACCCCGACAACGACTCCAACGCCATCACCGTCGCCGAGCCCGAGTTGTAGTCCCGGCTTTACCGATAGTTTCTCGAGTGGCCTGGATCCTGCGGCGTGGACGGTGACGCAGACCACGCCGGGGTTATTCACGATCGACACGATGCAGGGCAATGTACGGCTTGCAAAGGGGGCGGGGAATAGTCCGGGAGGCCTGCAAAACATTCTGATCAAGCTAAACCAATCGACGATGGGTGGCCCCATCAACGGGGATTTCTCGACCCAGATAGATTTTTCGAATGCGGTCATCGGCCCATCGATCGATCAGATCGAGCTTCACACCGTTTTCGACGATGGGTCGTACTTATTCGATGTTCTGGACAATAGCGGAGGCCGGAACGTGCACGTGTGGAATGGAGGCGTCCAGGGCTTTACGCCGACAAACGCTACGGGTGGCACGTTTAAGATCGCCCGCGCGGGAAGCACCCTCACCGGTTACTTCAACGGAACACCCATGTTCTCGCAGACGAATACATCCCCGTTGACCGAGATCTCATTCGTCCTTCAACTCCAGCCAGGCTCGAACGACCAAACGTCAGTGACATTCGATAACTTTTCCCTGACCGGAGGTTTGAACTGCCCATGCGTGACTGCGGTACCGGGAAAGGTGCTGTGGCATCGGGCCCATGGTAGTGCTGTGGATGCGAGCGGCTACGGCAACAACGGGAGTTCCGTAAACAATGTTTCGTATGTAGCGGGTAAGGTGGGGCAGGCCTACAGCTTTAGTGGCAGCAATTATATTCAGGTGCCTGACAGCCCGAGCCTCGACGTGTCGGCGGAATTTACGATGGACGCGTGGATAAACCCGGCCATCCTCCATAATGGAGTTTCCCAGGGCGGCATCATTTCGAAGATCGGCGGCGGCGGCGGCAATAACGGCTATCAGCTGGTCATCAACAGCAACAACAACACGCTTGAGTGCATGTTCAACGCTCAGGGTGAATCGTGGCCGCACAACAAGCTTACGGCTACCGTTCCCGGCGGAATTCCTGTTAATACGTGGACGCACATCGCGTGTACCTATGATCACCAGGACCTCAAAGTGTACCGAAACGGCACTCTGGTCGGGACGCTCTCGGTCGGCCCAAAGAATGTAGTGAATTCAGCGTCATCGCTTAGGATCAGCAGCGATGACAACAACAACGTATACTTCACCGGGAGGATCGATGAGCCGGAGGTTTATGGCCGCGCCCTGTCGCAGGCTGAGATCGAGACGATCTATGCCGGGGGTTCGGGGGGTCAGTGCACTCCCGACCTGAGCTGTCCGATCCAGTCGCCCCCAAATAAGGTCAGCTGGTGGCGCGCTGAGGGTAATGCACAGGACTCAGTGGGCTCGAACAACGGCACTACCCTCGGAGGCACGAACTATGCAGCGGGTCGCGTCGGGCAGGCATTCAACCTAAACGGCGTTGACTCAGGCGTGACGGTCCCGCACGACACCAACCTTAATGTCGGAGCAGGCGGTTTTAGTGCTGAGTTTTGGATGAGGAACAACGGTGGTCCCGGCGGTCAGGTGCTGCTTGTGGACAAATCGCATGGTTTCGCCGATTCGACGGGCTGGGCATTCCAGTCGGATCCTGGCCGCACAACCATCTCGTTCTTTATCGGGAACGGTGGCGGGGGCTCGACCAATTTTGTCGGCGTAGCTTCGACCGTAAATCCGTTCGACGGGGATTTTCATCACATAGCAGGTGTGTGGGACGGAGCAAATGTCAGGTTATACGTTGACGGCGTTCGTCAGGGCATCACTGCGCTCGCGACACCTGCCGACAACACGCGGCCGGTAAGTATCGGTTACTCGTGGGGAGGCGGTTCGCCGCAGCGACGCTTTACCGGTCAGATCGACGAGGTGGCCATATATTCCCGCGCTCTGAGCGAGGCTGAGATCAGGGCAGCGGCGGGTACCTGCGATACGGCCGCGTGTCCGGGCCGATGGGTCCCGGGCCAGTGGAACCTCTTTAATGGCCATTACTACTCGGTCCAGCAGGTCAGCGGTACGGCAAGTTGGACCGCGGCCCGCACCCAGGCGCGGTCTCTAGTCGCGCCGAATGGCATGGGGGTCGACCTGGCGGCTATAACGACGTCGGCGGAAAACACCTTTATCTTCAACGGTATCGATTGCCCAACATATTGGGCGCCCGATGGGTTCAATACTCAGGGGCCCAACATCGGTGCCTATCAACTGAATAAACAGGCAGAACCCGCCGGTAACTGGGCATGGGTGACCGGCGAACCTTTTGCGTTTACAGCCTGGGCATCGGGAGAGCCAAACAACTCAGGCGGCACCGAGGATTTCGGGGAATTCTTCGGACCAGGCAGCAGCCGAGCTTCGACGTGGAACGATATCGGCGGGGGGAGCCCGTCGGTCGCGCTCTACTATATAGCCGAATCGCTGGACACCCCCGCGATCACGCCTACGCCCACCCCCGGTGTTACTCCAACGCCAACGCCGGGCCTTACGCCAACACCTACCCCCGGTGTGACTCCTGCACCGACACCAACGCCCACAATCACGCCGACGCCTACCCCGGGTGCTACCCCGGCTCCAACGCCGACACCCACTCCGACGCCAACTCCTACTCCGACGCCTACCCCGGGTGTAACCCCCGCTCCGCCCTCCACGCCTACACCTACCCCGACGCCAACTCCGACTCCGTCACCCGGCGGTTGTCTCAACAACATTTCAGTCGCGATCAATTCGGATAGCGGACCTGGTTCCCTGCGTCAAGCGATCGCCGACGTGTGTCCGGGCGGCACGATCACATTTGGTCAGATAGTTACCATCACTCTGCAGAGTGAATTGGTGATAAATAAGAGCATGACGATACTAGGGGGAAACACAAATATCTATGTCATCCTTGACGGGAATAATGCCGTCAGGGTGCTCAACATTACGGCTCCCTCGGCGACCGTCACGATGTCGGGATTCATCATCCGGAACGGCAGCGCATCTCAGGGTGCTGGTATTCTGAATGTCGGCACGCTGAACCTGAACGACTGCCGCGTTAACAACAATACGGCGACCGGGGCGAGTGTAAATACGGGTGGGGGCATTCAAGTACAAAACGGCACTCTGAATATCTCCGCCACGACCAACATCGCCAGCAATACGGGCGGTGGCGGTCTCGCTATCTTTTCATCGACAGTGAGTATCTTCCGGAGTGTTATTACGAATAACACCGAAAACAACACGTTGCAGCGGATAGGGGCCGGCATCACCATCGTCGGCAACAGCAATGTCTCGATCGTTAATTCCACAATATCGGGCAACACATCGACAGGCTCTCAGGGTGCTGGCGGTATCGAGGCCTCGCAGTTCTCTGCATCAGCAGACCTTGAGCGGCCGGAAGTAGGCAGCATCACGATAACGAACACCACGATAACTAATAATGCTGGCGGTGCGGCAGCGACCGCATCAGGCATTGCCAATGACGATGACAGCACAATCGATCTCAGCAACACGATAGTCGCGGGTAACACTGGCAAGGACGTTTCGGGCCTGTTTGCCTCGCCCCAGAGCAACCTGATCGGCAACGGCTCCGGTTCGGCGAGCTTTGTTAACGGTGTGAACGGAAATATCGTCGGTACTCAGGCCGCTCCCGTCGATCCAAAGCTCGGCCCGCTAACCACGGCCAACGGCTGCAGCGGTTGCTTAACGAGTACACACGCGCTGCTTGCCGGCAGCCCGGCAATCGACGCGGGCAATAACGCGCTGGCCGTCAACGCAAGCGGCCTTGCTCTTACCGTCGATCAGCGGGGCAGGGCGCGCATCTCTAACGGCATCGTGGACATAGGCTCATACGAATTGCAGGTCGTAGCGACGCCAACTCCGACTCCAACGCTCACGCCAACGCCGACGCCAACGCCGACGCCAGGTCAAGGTTGGGAGGCAGACGTGGCGCCGAGGCCAAACGGGGACGGAAATGTTCAGTCGAACGATGTTGTCCAGGTCCAGCGGTTTCAGATTGGGCTGGACGTTTTGACAACGGGCTCCGACGAATTCATGCGAGCAGACTCGGCCCCGCTGGCTACACGTGGTGACGGGTCCATACAGTCTAATGATGTAGTTCAGACGCAGCGATACCAGATCGGACTGGACCCGATGAACAACACGGCCGGCCCCGAACTCGCCTTGGAGACAACTTTGCTTGCAGGATCGGTCGGCGGGGGGCCAGGTCTTGAACACGGCCCGGTGAGAGGGAGCGAGCCATTTAAGAGATCTCTGAGGGTCGATCGGTACGACGTACGAAAAGGAGCGGTGATCGCAGATGTGCTTATCGACTCAGTCGGTGATGAGGCGGCATTTGGTTTTACGCTCATCTACGATCCGGCTGTACTCGCGGATCCAAAACTGATCGCGGGCACTCAAGGCGGCGCAGCGATCTGCAGTACCTACACGCCGGGACAGATCGTCTGTTCGGTCACCGGCTTTGCGGACGATCAACCTGACAGCTCCACAGGTCTGATGGGCGAGATCCACGCGGGAAGCGATCAGCTCTTGTTGCGAGTTGCGTTCGACAGCATCGGACATACTTCCGGTACGACCGTATTTTTTTCGCGTGCTGATGCTTCGGACGACGCGGCACGGGCTCTCCCGATCTCTTTCCTAAACACGAATTTGTGAGATAGATGTCCTCCGTGGTGGACGTCGGAACCAGCCTGAGGCTCACAAGGGCTGCTCTTTGAGAAAAGAGCGGCCCTTGCATGACCCGCCCGCCACCTTTTCTCCCATTCCTCCGTGAGAATATTTTTCTCATCGTGTGACACATCTCACACACAAGATCCCTATTTTCATCTACCGTTCGGCTGGAAATAACTTGATTTCCACACTCTGCCCCACTGCCGTCTCTCGGTGAACTCTCGGTCACTGCCGAGAAGGGAGCTATGTTGAACGTTAGCATTGTTCTATTTTCGCGTACCCGCCGGCAATTACAGCCACGCCGCGCGATGAATATCCGATCACGATCAAGATGAGGAGTTGCCCGCACGGCTGCTCTTTGTCTATTTGCACGAGATCTATGGACGCACATGAAACCCTGCCTCAAGCCAATGGATCACAGGGATCCAGTCGAAGGGGATTTCTCAATTACCTTCTGGGAACGAGCGTCGTCGCTACGCTCACGGCGATCGTGTACCCGGTCTTCCGATTTATGATCCCGCCCGAGGTGGCTGAGGCACAGCAGAATTCCGTGGTGGCCGGAAAGCTGAACGACGTCGCGCCAAACACGGGAAAGATCTTTAAGTTCGGCAGTAAGCCTGGGATCTTGATCAAGACGGCATCTGCGACGTGAAAGCCTTCTCGGCGAGCTGCACGCATCTCGATTGCATCGTGCAATACGATGGAAAGGAAAAATGCATCACCTGCGCCTGTCACAACGGTAAGTACGACCTTGCCGGCAAGAACATAAGCGGTCCCCCACCGCGTCCACTCGAAGAATTTACCGTCAACATCAAAGGCGACGACATTACGGTAACAAAGGCATGACAAGAGCTGAGACCATTAGAACGTGGCTTGACGATCGTGTCGGTATCAACACAGCGATCGGGCTGGCCGAACATAAGGAAGTTCCGCTCCACCGCCACTCGATCTGGTACTACTTCGGCGGAATGACGCTTTTCCTGTTTTGCGTGCAGGTCGCGACCGGCATCCTGCTGCTGCTCTATTACAGGCCGAGTGCTGAAAATGCATTCGAGAGTGTTCAGTTCATTATCACTGAGGTGCAGTTCGGCTGGTTGATCCGCTCGGTTCATAGCTGGTCGGCAAATCTGTTGATCGGGGCGCTGTTCGTACACATGTTCAGCGTCTTTTTTATGAGCGCTTACCGCGCACCGCGGGAGATCACGTGGGTAACGGGCGTGATATTGCTCGTTTTGAGCATCGGTTTCGGATTTAGCGGATATCTGCTGCCGTGGAACGAGCTTGCATTCTTCGCGACAAAGGTTGGAACGGAGATCGCCGGTGTAGTTCCGGTGGTCGGACATTTTGTTTTGAGATTCCTGAGAGGTGGCGACGACGTCACGGGGGCGACCCTGACCCGATTTTTCGGGTTCCACGTTGCGGTGCTCCCTGCGATCACGACCGTCGTGCTGGGGCTGCATCTGCTCCTCGTTCAGATGCACGGCATGAGCGTGCCGCCCTCGCTAGCGACCGCCGAAACAAAACGAATGAAGTTCGTGCCAAACTTCCTTCTCCGCGACCTGATCGGCTGGATACTTGCGATCGGTGCTCTCGCCGCACTGGCGGCGATCTTTCCATGGGAATTGGGTCACAAAGCCGACCCCTTCGCCCCGGCCCCGATGGGGATCAAGCCCGAGTGGTATTTCCTGTTCATGTTCCAGACGCTGAAGTATCTGCCTGCGTCGATCTTCGGCCTCATCGACGGCGAGGTCGTGGGCGTGCTGGCGTTCAGTCTGGGCGGCCTGGTGCTGCTTCTGGTGCCATTCCTAAACAAAACACCCGGTCATGGCACCCGCAAACGAGTATTCCAGATCGCTGGAGTAATCGTGCTCGTGTTTATGGTCATCATGACGATCATCGGATTTCTGACTTGAAATATGAGAGTCGATCGAATATTGCACCGCGACGATAACAATCCCCACGCATGGAATCGGCTCCTAAAGACCGCTGCATTGGTCACGGGCATAGTAGTCGCGACAGGGGCGGCTCTCTCGACGGTGGTGCGTCAGAGTTCGGCCGAGAGCGCACCGAACTCGTGCATTAAATGTCATGCTTCCCTCTCGGATGAGAGACTCGCGAAGCCGGCTAAACTCTTCGGCCAGGATATTCATAAGGAACGAGGCCTTTCCTGCACCGATTGTCATGGAGGCGACGCCACTCAGGACGACAAAAAACTGGCCAAGGATCCGGCGAAGGGTTATGCGGGCAAGCCTGTTCCAGGTCAGATCCCGGCGTTCTGCGGCAAATGCCACAGCGATGCGGCCCTCATGAAGAAGTTCAATCCCGGATTACGTGTTGATCAGGTCCAGGAGTATTACACCAGCATTCACGGACAGAGGTTAAAGAGCGGCGACAACAATGCAGCGACTTGCGTATCGTGTCACGGCATTCACGGGATCAGACCGCCTTCGGATCCCACCTCGATGGTCTATGCGGCCAACGTCGCGGAGACCTGTTCGCAGTGTCATTCGAGCGGCGACAAAATGCAGCAGTACGGCATTCCCACCGATCAATATGCCAAATATAAGGCCAGTGTGCACGCTAACGCGCTCTACGAAAAGCATGACATGTCGGCCCCGACGTGCAATGACTGTCACGGTAACCACGGTGCTGTCCCGCCCGGACTCGATTCCGTGGCCAACGTGTGCGGCTCATGTCACGCCCGTCAAAACGACCTTTTTCAATCCAGCCCGCACAAGGGTCCATTCGATCAAATGAAGATCGGGGCCTGCCTGCGTTGTCACACGAATCACGCGATATTGCCCCCGTCCGACTCAATGGCGGGCGTCGGTCAGGGCTCGGTGTGCACCTCTTGCCACAAGAACGACAAGGGCTTTGAAGGAGCCGAGCGGATCGGCAGCGGTCTGGACAAGCTGGGCACCAATATCTCTCATGCCAACGAGATCCTCGAGCGGGCGGAACGCGCCGGTATGGAAGTCAGCAAGCCTAAGTTTGAGCTAAAAGAAGCAAATGACGCTCTGACACAAGCTCGCGTGCTCGTGCATGGAGCTTCCGCTGACGAGATCGAGAAGGCCGTCGGCGAGGGTCTGTCTGTCGCCGGCAAGAGTTTCGGTGCGGGCGAGAGCGCATTTGCAGAGCTGACATTTAGACGCCAGGGGCTCATTGTTTCCCTCTTCTTTATTCTGTTTCTCGCCGTGCTCGTCTACTTAAAGGTAAGGCAGATCGAGGGCAGATATCCCTTCGAGAAAGCCGCGTGAACTTCGCCAAGATCATGCGAGGATCGTCGAGAGTTCAGCTAAAAGGATTGCAGTTCGGGACACTCCCGTCGACCTCTTGGTGATTAGCATCACAGGCGTCCGCTGAGACCGCTTCTACACTACGATGGACATCTCGATATTTACCAGAAGGGTCACACTCGAGAAGTTTAAGAAAGAGCGGGGCGCCAATATGCACGACTGGTAGCCAATGACGAGCTTGACACCATCCTTACCAGCCCGCCAACTCAGCGTACTCAGACAGTATCCACGATCTTTGGCTTTGTCGCGTACATCCTGGGGCTACTCCTCGTCGGTGCGATCTTTGTGACGATGATCAAATACAAATTGTAGAGAGAGTGATCAGTCTACAAGGACCGTTAAGAGTCGGGCTACCGCCCGACTCCGTGGAGCGGGTCTTCGTGCAAGGAATCTCAACCCTTGCGACTCGCGAGCGAACGACGACCTTGCACCATGAAGAGTTCAAGCGGGTCGGGCGGTAGCCCGACTCTTAACCGGCGTTGCGGGTTGGGCGCTAGCAGAATAGGAAAGACTGGCCCGGGCGTTCGCTCGGGCCATGTCTTTTATCTTTAGGAGTGGATCTACTTCCTCGGGTGACAAACCACACACTGAAATTGGGATATATCACCAAGATTCAGCGGATGCTTGAACGGTTTGTTCGGCACATGGCATGAGTCACAGCGGCGGTCGGCGAGTGCCCCAAGGTCGACCGGGTGCTTGAATGCACCTACCTTCATGTTCTGAGCAGGCGGGGCCTGGCCGTCGAATATAGTCGTGTGACAGATGGTGCAATCGTTCGAGATCACCTTACCTTTGTCGCTTACGTGCTGCCCGTCATGACAGCGGAAGCATCCTGCCGAGTTTAGGTGACCGATATTGTTCGGGTGCGTCTGCCAGTCCGTTCGCATTTCCGGAAAGAAGTACGTCTGGAAGATCTGCCGAAGTGCTGCGACGCTTGTCTTGATCGCTTCGGCCTTGCTGACCGATATATCGGGATAATTCATGTCGTAAAACTGATGTATCCCCTTATCGATCGCCGCGAGCGCCTCCTCGGTCGTTTCGTACTTACCGCTGAGCACCTCGACACCCTGACGCTTGATGTAGGGAAGCTCGGCGTCGATCTTAGCGGCTGCAAGTGCATTGTCCACAGCCACATCGGGCGGCTGAAAGACGTGGGCGGGCCGGTTGTGGCAGTCCATGCAGTCCATCTTGCGCTTGCTCAGTGAGTCAACCTCGTTCGGGGACATCGGTCTGCGCCTGTCGGTGTAGACTGTCACGTTGCCATCCCTATCCTTTATCTGCACCCACGGTATCTGCTGACGGTGGTCGTCGACGGCGGCATAGGTGACCTCGTTGCCGATATTCATGTGCCAGTGAATGCCGCTCTCCTGTCCGACCGACGGGGTGCCGCCGCCCACGTGTATCAGCATCTTCCGCTGATGAAGGGTATTGTGCTCGTCATTGCCGTAGCGGTTGAAGACCTTCATCTGAGAGCCAAAGAACTTCTCAGGCCAGTGGCATGTTTCGCACGTGTCGGTGGCAGGCCGCAGATTGTGGACCGGGGTGGTTATCGGGCGTGAGTACTTATGGAAGGTAACTGAATAGAGCTGGTACGCACCTGACAGCTTCGACTTAACGTACCAATCTGCCCCGCCGCCTACGTGACAATCGACGCAGCGAACGCGCGCGTGGGACCCCGCATTATAGGCGTTAAACTCCGGCTTCATCACCGTGTGGCACCGTTGCCCGCAGAACTCCACCGACTCCGTATACTCGAAAGCCTGGTAGCTGCCGAACGCAGTGGCAAAGAGCAAAAGCACCGAGATAAAAACAAAGATCAGGAAGCGTCGACGCCGCCGCGGCCCGCTGAGGTCGAGGATCGGATAAGCGGCTATCTCCTCCGGCGAGAGCTTCCGTCTCCTCCATTTCTCTATACCCATGCCCCCGGCGATAACGAATAGCCCAAATACCAAACCCGCGGGCAGGAGGATATAGGTCAAGATACCCATGTACGGGCCCGTATCGACGTGGCCCAATTGGATCAAAACGAGCAATACGATGCCCGTGACCGTTGCCATGACGATCGAAATACCGCCCAGGCTGACGTAGTTTTGTACGAGACTTGGAACTTTGATCTCTTCCGGCCCATCCGCGGGCAAAGAGACATTCTTAGTGAGGTCCTCTGCGCGTTCCATATGCTTGAATTTCTTTCGCTCCCGCCGAAAAAAAGAGCCTCCGGTGGGAGATCAGAGGCTGCTGACTCGGCGTCTTGTTCTTACAGGAGTTTTTGACGCCCGAAAAACTCGTTCATTCCTGTCAGGTCATTGGCCGGTCTTCAGCGACTTCATGAGCTTGACCAGCTCCTTTGCCTGATCAGCCGTGATACCTTTGTCCCCGAAACCGGGCATATAGGGCGGCTTTTCGCCTTTCTTGCCGTTGAGTATCGCGGCAACCATCTCTTCCTCAGCCCTGGCTGGATCGAAGAACTTCGACGCTGTCGGCGTGTGGCACATAGCACATTTTGCTTTGTAGGTCGCGGCGGCCTGTTCGTCGCAAGTTACTCGGGTGGCGCCGACGTTGGTCTTGGATCCGACAACGGCGATCATCGGAACGAGCACCAAAACTATCGCGATCAATTTAATTCTGTTTAATGACATCGTTTTGAACTCCTGTATTACCTTTTTGCCCGATTACCGGGGACTCTGTCTGGGTAAGGTGCAACCGACGTGCCGGACAGACAAGGGCTCAAAGGGCCGTGTTTACAAGGCTTCGGGCCATTGCAAACGGTTTCCGAAGGGAAAAAACACGAACCAGGTGTGTAAAAATTCGCGTATTAGAATTTGAAGGTATTTGCGTTGTGACAGCGTTTGCAGTTAGCAAAATCGTTCGCTCCGAACGCCTTCGTGCCATTGTGGCATTGACCGCAGCTTGCCCGCCCCGCCGGCGGAAAATGCATTGAGAGGACTGGTGAGGAGACCTGTCGCCCTGTCGGGCCGGGGCGTACGTTATGGCAGCTCGCGCAGCTGCTGCCCTTCGCAATATGTTCGGAATGGCTAAAATTCGCCTTGAAGGCCCTTGCACTTTCCGACGTTCGCACGAGCCGTCCCTGCTCGTGGCAGACGCTGCATGAAGCCATCGAAAACGACGCCGATGACGAATGGCATTGAAAACAGGTCGCGTGAGCATTAGCCCCCGACGGGATAGAGAATGCGACGCCACGCTGCGACGATCTGTGGCAAACCGCGCAGTTAACCCGCGAGTGTCTCGGATGGTCAAATTTGCGGCCAAATGTCTTCAATCTGGGGAATGCCTTCATAGCTCCGGAGCCAAGATCTGTATGACAGATCGTGCAGATCGGGCTCGAAGTGTCGGAGAACTGCAGCGAGTGGCAACCAATGCATGGTGTGTGTCCGGACTTCCCGGGAAAACTAACACGGGGCGAGTTTGAGTCGCGACGATGGCAAAGCAGGCAAGGCATCCGTGAGTGATACTCGTTGGTGTGCGTAAAGCGCGAGTAATCTTTTTCCTGTGGCTCGATCGCAGGTTCGCTCACGGTGGAACCTGACGCAGTACCATCGCTGTGGGCCAGGCCTCTACTCGCGGTGACGTACCCGAACAGCGCCGCGCCGCCGAGCAGGACGATGAGGATCGACAGCAGCCTGGTTTTCGTTTTCGCGCGTCTCATCTTATCTTCATTTCGCTGCTGCTAGCGCCTGCAGGTGTGTCTCCGGTATCGGGAGCTTTCCGAAGGTTACGTGACATTTCACGCAGTCGAACTTCGGATCTTTCTTTCTTTGATCGACCTCATAATTGAGCGCCCCGCCGTCCTCCGCCTTCGGCGTCGCGTGACAGGTCGCACATCCTGACATCGGGACCTTCTTGGTCAACGGGTTTGCGGTGTCGAGTTTCGTTACCGTGTGACATGTCGCACATTCCATATCGGTGTGCGCGACAAACTCGTGACCAAACTTGCCGCTCGATGTCCGGTGGCTCCAGTTATCGAGCATCACCTTGTCCGTGATACCCATCTTTTTTGCCATCATCGGATCGAAATCAGTCTTTGGAAAGGAGGGTCTAAGCTTGTGACAACCCGAGCAGGTGTCGGGCGTTGGCATCACCCCCGTATCCGTCGAATGACATGTAAAGCAAAGGGAATGTCCGATCGGAGCGGTCTTAAACGTGCCCTTCTTCAGCCAAAAGTCCTCGCCTATATTCGCCGGGGGCTTGGTCACGAATTCATCGGGAGACTTCCCCTGCGGCATCATCGTCTGGTGACAGACCTTGCAGCTTTCCTCGGCCGCACGGATCGCTCGACCGCTATACGACGCGTTAACAGATCGTGCTGCCGAGGAGCCGTGGCCTGAGACTATCTCGATGTGCTTGTCGTGCGGAAATCCTACGAGGAAGTCCGACTCATGCGTCTTTCCCTTTGCCGATCGATCAAAGGTCTCACGGGGGTTGGGAAACGGCCACCGGTTGCTAATGCGAGGACCAGGAGTCGTGTGGCAGATACTGCAGATCTTGGGCGGTGTTCCCTTAAAGAACTGCTGTTTATGACACTCGAGGCACGATTCGTGACGCGGGTAGTCGGCAATGTCCGGAAAAGCATCTTTCTCTGGTCGCACGCTCTTCCAATTCGACGTCGGATATTTGTGGCATTTGCTGCATTCGAGCTTGTGTGCCTGCACCGAGTGAGGAAACTCGCCGTAGTTCACTCTAGGCTTAGGCGTCGGCTTCGGCTTTGGCGTGGCCTCTGGCGTCTCGTACGCAACTTCAGCCGCGTCGGTAGAGATCCACCCCAGCGAAGCGCACGCAAAAATAAGCGTAGCTACTAGTAATCCGGTGAGCTTCAAACTTGTACTTTTGTTGAAGGATGACATTCGTCGCCGGCCTTAGCCAGTTCTAAGTTAAACGTTGGACCTTATTCTATACTGTGACCGCAATCACAGCTTATTGCCTCCATCGCCCGCGAAATACTCCGCAGATCGACAGTAAATACTCCGCGATAGTTCGGTCCTGGACCGGAACGCCAAGTGTGACAAATATCACAAAACCCTTGTCTCTCTTAGGCTTACGGCTCCCTCCGCCTGGTGGGCACATAGATTGCTCCAATGGGCGAGGTAGTTATGTCCACAGCCGCACAAGTCATAAATAAAGCTGCGATCTCGGCATCGAAGCGATCGAAGTCATCCGATGAAGGTGTCATCGCCCGGTTCCTGAAGCTCATGTGTTCCGTCAGATTTGGTGTAGCGCTGCTAATACTGCTGGGCCTCGCCTGTGTTATCGGCATGCTCGTAATGCAGCAGAACATGGACGGGTTCGAGCGATATTTCCAGGAACTCACCCCTTCGCAGCGATTGGTCTACAGCTCGCTGGACTTCTTTGATATCTATCATTCGTGGTACTTCAACGCCTTATTGGCCGTGCTCTCGATAAACATCATTCTCGCCTCCATCGACCGATGGCCAAAGACGTGGAAGTTCATCACTGACCCGCCGCTCACCGTCCCCCTTAGATGGCTCAGGGAGCAGAAGCAAACTGCCGAGACGACACTGAGCGTCGCACCAGACGCGGCGGCCGTGATAGTTAAGTCGGAGTTAAATGCCGCAGGGTGGAAGAAGATCACCGAGGCCGACAAGGGCGGAAAACGCTTTATCCTCGCCCAGTCCGGAGCATGGAATCGACTCGGTGCTTACGCGGTACATGTCGGGCTGCTTACGATCTTTGTCGGCGGCTTTATGACCGCACAGATGGGCTCGACGGGCCAGATGGCATTGTCGCCGGGAACGGGCACCGACCTCATGCAGGAAACGGTGGTCGCTGAAGACAAGACGAACGAGATCACAAAGCGACTTCCCTTCAAGGTCGAGTGCATCGACATTCAGCAGAAGCTTATTAAGAAAGATGGTCCGATCAACGCCATGAATACGAGCGACTGGATCACGCGTTTCAGGATCACCGACGAGACCGGTACGCATGAAGCGACTGCTCAGATGAATCGCCCGTTCGACTATCGCGGCTATAGATTCTTCCAGGCGAGCTTTGTACCGATCGCACGGGCACGGTCTATAACCGTGACGGCAAACCCGGCGAGCGGCGGGACGCCCGAGACCCTTACGATCCCTCGCGACGGCTCGGCAAAACTCGGAGATGGGACGCTCGTCTCGTTTAGCGAGTTCCGCGGCAACTTCCGCATCGGTCCCGAAGACCCGAACGAAGACACATCGAATTTTGAAAATCCCGCCGCCGTACTCCGTGTAACGGCTCCCGGCGACACAGCTCAGACCGCCTATGCGTTTGGCGGGCAGATGGCGAACATTCCCGTCGCCGGGAAACCCGTTGCCGGTTACACGTACCAACTGACCGACTACGAAAAAGCCTCGGACAAGCACATCCTTTCGGTCCAGCGAGACCCCGGTGCAACCGTTGTCTACATCGGCTTCGCTCTTCTTGTGCTCACGCTTATAGCCGTCTTTTTCTTCTCGCACCAGCGGGTCTGGGCGGCGATAGAACCTTCTGAGCACGGCAGCCTTGTAGTTCTTGGCGGCTTTCCAGCACAGTGGGATCCGAAGCTTGGAATTCACGTGACTTGAAGTCGCGGCC
>JADMIO011251637.1_pt1 | contig 59636 bp, 51 predicted proteins | sample 8958161 | NCBI WGS metagenome assembly JADMIO01 (sample SAMN16585339, study PRJNA669376) | soil metagenome | isolation source: Crop rotation soil | place: USA: Cullars Rotation, Alabama | collected 2011 | reverse complement strand
GACGGCCGACGCGACGGCGGGCCGCAGGCCCGACGCGCGCACGAGCTCCTCGAGCTTTCGATCCGGTGAACCGATGATGGTGATGTGGACTGCCATGCAATGACCTACTGCACGAGCATCGGTGCTCGCAGGAATGACGAATCGTCAATCAACCAGCCGCCGACATCTGGATCGCGCAGCCCTGGATATGTCGTGATGTAGCCGGTGATGTCGGTCCCGCTCACCGACTCGATGAAAAAGCCAATGATGTTGGTGAGCGACACCGACGTCGGCGCCGCCGCCACACTGTCGTTGAACAAGACCTGCGGGTCGTAGAGTGCAATCGGGATGACGCGCGGGCTGATGGAGGCGCACCGCGGCAGCGCATCCGCACAGCTGCTGTCGACGCGGCCGGTCTCCCCGTTCCAGACGGCGGCTGGATCCTTGGCCATCAAGTCGGCGATGCCATTGACGATCGCCAGGGCGTTGGTATGCAGCATGCCGCCGGCGATGTCGAGCGAAGCGTTCAACGTCACCTCCGCCTTGGCGCACTCGGCGGTGTTCTGACGCAAGTCCGCCGGCGCGACGCTGCCGGGGATGTTGACGGGCAGATACCACCACGGCTGGATGGCGGCGGGCGTGGTCAGCTTTCCTTCGTGCAATGTCACCTTCGTTCCGAAGAGGCTGCTGAGGGTCATCGACGACTTCGACTCGCTGATCGTCGGAAAGTAATATTCATCGCCCGCCGCGGGGTTGAAGGTGGACGCTGGCGTCCACGGCGGAGTGCCCTCGGTCCATCGATCGGGGATGGCAATCGGTCGCAGGCAGTTGGTGGCGTTGCCGACCCGCGCCTGGCCGATCGCCCGCGCCGAGATGTCGAGCGAATCGACTCGCATGAGCCGGCCGAAAAAGGCCGGAATCGCGTTGAAGTGCGCGGCGTCCCGATACACGGTGACCTGCACGCACGCCTGCGCCGCCTTGGTACTCAAGGGATCGTCGGGGCTCGCGCTGCAGAACACCGTCGGGTCGACGTCTACGCTCGCCGCGCCGTCGGCCACGGCGTGCCGGTTCGCCAGCGTCACCCCGGTATCAGATGTGCGCGTGCGCCGCATCGGGTCGGCCTTGTAACCGTCGAAGGCGAGCGCCGTCGCCGCCGCCAGCGCAGCGCTGTCCGCGGCGTTTTGCGCCTGGTTGCGCGCGACGAGCTGCCACCCGTAGTCCGCGACCAGCGCGCTCACCATCGTGAAGCCGAGCAGCGCGAACGCCACCTGAATCAGCACCGCGCCTCGTTCGCCTCGCAGCCGGGGGGTCAGCGCGCGATTGATCATCGGTTCGTGTCTCCCGGGCCCGCCGGCGGCAGGTACTGCTGCGGCATCACCGGCATCGGCGGCGTCTGGCCGGCGGCAAGCGGCTGCACCAGATGCGGCGTGATGATCACCACCAGCTCGGTGCGCTCCTTCCGCTCCGCCTTGCTCCTGAACAGGTTGCCGATGATGGGCACGTCGCCGAGGAGCGGGATGGCCGAGCGATCGGTCTGCGACAGGTTGTTGAGCAGCCCGCCGATGGCGAACGACTGTCCGTCGCGCAGCTCGACGTCGGTTTCCGCGCGGCGCGTAGTGAGCGCCGGAATGCGGAAACCGGACAGCGTCACGCCGTTGGCGAAATCGAGCGAGCTGACCTCGGGGCGCACCTTCATGCGGATCACATCGCCGCTGATATCGGGGCGAAACGTGAGACGCACGCCGAACTCCTTGTAGTTGACGGAAATCGCGCCGTTGTTGCCCGACTGAACGACCGGGACGGGCACCTCACCGCCCGCGAGGAAGCTCGCCTCCTGCCCGTTGTAGGCGATGAGCGTCGGCTCGGCGAGGCTCTGAAAGAAGCCGCGGGAGCGCAGCGCGCTGATCACGGTGCCGACGTCGTACTTCGTGTTCAGCACGAAGAGATTGAGGAAGTCGCTGAACGAGAACTTCCCTTCGTCCTGCGGGCGCGAGGCCGGAGGTGGTCCGACGCGGCCGCTGAAGTCGGGTGCGGGAAACTGCTCGGTCGAGACACGGCCGACCCACTGCTTGTAGCCGTTGGGACCGGTGAAGAACGTCGCTCCAAGTTCGACCAGCGCGCGCTGGCTGACCTCGGCGACGCGCACCTGCAGCATCACCTGCTGCCCCAGGTTCTCGCCCGGGATCTGCAGCAGGTTCACCACCTTGCTCTTCGCGCTGCTCTTGGCCGCGATGTCGACCGCGTGCATCGCGGTCTCGCGAGACGTCACCTTGCCGGACAGCACAATCGCTTCGTCGGCGACGCTGACGTGAATGTCTTCGCCGGGAAAGAGCAGCTGAAACTGCCGCTGCAGCGTCGGCGTCGCCGGAAAGACGTTGACCGCGTACTGCAGCATGTCCTTCTGGCCCCAGACGATCAGGCTGACCGTTCCCGACGTCTTGCCGTCGACGAGCACCTGCGTCGGATCGATGACCGTCGCGTCCGCGATTTCGGGATTGGTGATGGCGACGCGCGTTACGGGGAATCCCGTCTGCACGACGGTGGATCCGCCCGCTACAACGAGCAGCGATGGGAAGGCAGCGGTCGGCGGCGTGGTGACAGCCGCGGCGTCGGCGCCCGCTGCGTGCGACGGCACGTTGCCTACCTGCGCCGACGCGGGTGCGCCGGCGATGGCGGTCAGCAGAGCAATCGCGAACGTGTGACCGATTCGCGAGGTCATCGGAGGGCCTCCTGCGTGCGCTTTCCTGCGCGGATGACTTCGACCGTGTAAGCCGGCGGTATCGAGGCAAGCGCCGCGGACGGTGCGGGCGCCGGCTCCGGCGTGCGCGTCACCGCAGCGATCCGCGCCGGCTTCACGGCTCCCGCGATCGCGACCGGTGCAGGCGCCGCGTTGCCGCCAAGCAAGCCCGCCAGCTCCACGCCAGGCGCATCGGTTTCCGTTTCATCGAGCGGGTTGCGCAGCATCAGCGTGATGTTTCCCTCAGCGGAGGCGAGCGCAATTCGCTCGGCCTGCGGCGGCGTCACCATCAGGGTGACGACCGTCGAAGGAATCGGCTTGTCCGTTTGATGCTGTTCCTGCTCGTAGCGCGTGCCTGCCGTCAGCACCGGCACGTTCGAGACGAGCACGCGCGACACGGCGTCACCGCTGCGGCGCACGGTGGCGATGACGTCGACGTGCGCACCCGGGACAGCGAAGCCGGCGACGCCGATCACCTCGTTGACCTTCACGGAGATCGCGCGCATGCCCTGGGGGATCGCCGGGGACAGGCCCGCGCCCGCTTCGCGCGGGGCGAGCTTCGATTCCGTGATCGGTTCGTTCGCGGTGACGGCTGCGACGACGCCGCGGCCGACGATGTCCTCGGCGCGGGCGAACGTGCCCTCCACAGGCGTGTTCTCAGGCCAGGCGACACGCTTCACATCGCTCGCCGAGAGGCGCGCACCAAGTGGAATCGCGCGGCTCGCGACGAGGACGTAATTGTGCGGAGCCTCGACCGCGCGCTGGGCAGGCAGGCTGGTGACCGCCCGGTAAACGCTCGCACTCGCCACCGTCGCGCTGACGATGGCGACGCCCATGACCACAAACGTTCGAGTTCTGCGATCCATCACAACCCCGCCACAATCTCCGATCGCATCGTCGCCGACGCGGCGAGCCATACCGTGTCGAATGACGCGGAGGGATCCACCAGGTGGGCGAGCGGTCCGAGCAGCATGTATTTGTAGGGATACCGAACGATGACCTTGACGCCATTCACCGGCCCGTTGGGCAAGTCAATCAGGGCAAACGTGGCGTGCGTGTCGACGACGGACGTATCCATTCCGTCGGCCTGCAGGAATTGATTGACCCGCGCGATGACATCCTCCTCGGTGCGCCCGGGCACCGCGGCGATGCGCGCGCCCTCGCGCGCGGCGTTGGTGATCGTCTGGTAGTTGTTGAACAGAAACCCCATGTCGATGATGCCGCCGAGCACGACCATCAGCAGCGGCAGCACGAGCGCGAACTCGATGACTTCGGAGCCCCGCGTATCGCGAACGAATCGCCTGCGCGAGAGAACGGACTTCAACGAATCCATATGGCCACGACCGTTCCGACGAGAATCGGCAGCGCGTACGCCACCTTTGGTGACGTCGAACCGTCGAGCGTCAAGGGCGGCGCGGTGAAGACACCGGCCACGCGCCAATGAAGGATCATCATCTGGAGGTTGGCGACCGTCTGCCGCATGCAGCCGTGCACCACCGCGATGAGGACTGCGAACACGCCACCCGCAATGCCGGTGTAGAGCGCCGCATGCAGGATGGTTGCGGCTCCGAGCCACGCACCAAGCGCGGCCAGAAGCTTGATGTCGCCGGCGCCCATGCCGCCGAGCGCGTAGAGCGGGAGAAACACCAGCAGGCCGACGAGCAAACCTGCCCCGCTGGAGGCGAGCCCGCTCGCGCCGCCGTCGATTGAGGCCGCAACCAGCGCCGCAGCCGCCGCGCCGAACGTCAGCGCGTTGGGGATGCGTTGGCGCCAGAGGTCGAACGCGCAGGCCACGAGCGCCACGGTCGTGGCGACCGCGTCATGGGGGGACATGACGATGTACCTGGGACGGGCCGGCGCTACTTCACGCTAGCAGCGGCGGTGGTGATCTTGCCGGAGATCGTCGTCCACATGCTCGCCACGCTGGTGCCGATGCTGGTGAGCGAGCTGACGGCGGCGAGCGTGATGAGCCCGACGAGCAGTGCGTATTCGATCAGGTCTGCGCCCTGGTCGTCGTTGACGAAGCGAGCGATGCGGTTCATGTTCTGTCCTCCACGGGGGCTATGGTTTGACGGCCGAAACCGCGTTGATGATTTTCTGCAACACGTCGAGTACGGCTGGCATCAGCGGCGTGATTAGGGTGGCTGTGGCGACCGAGATCATTCCAACGATGAAGGCGTATTCGATGAAGTCCGCGCCCTGTTCGTCGCCGATCACGTCACGAAGCCGTTGGTGCACGCCTAGATACCTCCCGCCGATACGGCTGAAGCGCCGTCGGCGGTTGAGCCCTCGTGCAAGGAAATCGCCACGTTTTTTGCGTGGTTTGTGGGTATCGGCTCGGGAAAAAGTACTCAACGGCGTTTGAGGAGTGGTGACCGTTGTCGTACTCACGGCAACATGCATCCGGCGCACTGCCGAACCATATAAACGCATGCGTTTCGGGAGACTACAGATGCCCAACGTCGATGAAATTGCCATCCTTGAAGAGCGGCTCCGCGTCGCGGAACTCGGACCGGACCCGGCGGTCTTCGAAGAACTCCTTGCGGACGACGTGGTTCTCGTCGCGGAGAACGGCCAACCCTTCTTCGCCAAGCAGAAAGTCGTCGACGCGCATCGCGCGGGCGCCGCGCCGAAGTTCACGCGCGTGGAAATGCGCGACCTGCAGATCGTCGATCACGGGAGCGCCGCCGTCGTGACGTGCACCGGCACCTACGAAGGGCCGCAGGGCGGCGCGACACTCAGGTTCATGCGCATCTGGGTGCGGAAGGATGGCAAGTGGCGCATCGTCGCGGGAGCCGTGTCACCAGGCTAGCGGATGGCGCATCGGGCGGCGGCGGCGGGGCCCTGTTCGGAACCGGCGCGGCCGGCGTTATCCAAGGTTGAGGGACCGCGCGTGAACCCGTATCATGCCAAACCTGTCATGACGGAAATACCGCCAGCCGGCGGGGCGCCGCGCGCCGACTCGACCTTTGAGTTGATTGAGCGCGTCAAGACCGGCGATGCGGAGGCGCTCGACCGCATCTTCACGCGTTACCTGCCGGCGCTGCGGCGCTGGGCCAGCGGCCGTCTGCCGCAGTGGACGCGCGACCTGATGAGCACGGATGACCTGGTGCAGGAAACATTCATCAGGGCCATGAAAGGCTTGAACCGCTTCGAGATGCGCCATGAAGGCGCCCTCCACGGTTACCTCCGCCAGGCGATCGTCAACCGCGTGCGCGACGAGGTGCGGCGCGGCAAGCGCTCGCCCGCGCACACGGAACTCCACGATCAGCATGCGGATCGCGACGCGACGCCGCTCGAACAGGCCATCGGAGGGGAAGCACTGCAGCGCTACGAGGCGGCGCTCACGCGGCTGCGCACGGAGGAACGCGAAGCGATCGTCGCCCGCGTGGAAATGGGATTGAGTTATCAGGAGATCGCCGAAGCGCTCGGCAAACCGTCGCCGGAGGCGGCGCGCATGGCGGTCAGCCGCGCGTTGATGCGCCTGGCGCGCGAGATGGAGCCGGCCGATGCGTGAAGCACTGCTGCCGCTGGCCGAGTCTGTCGCCGACGGCACGTCCATCGACTGGGACGCCGTCGAGAAGGACACGCCGCCGGAAGATCGGGCGTTCCTGAGGCAGTTGAGCGTGCTCGCGCGCCTGTCGGAGATCCACCGCACCCTCGATGAGCCGGCGGCTCCCCTGCCGGTCGCGGCGCGCCGGAGCCAATCGGCGCCGGCGATCGGAACCTGGGCGCATCTCACCCTGCTCGAGCGGCTCGGCGGCGGCACCTTCGGCGAGGTGTATCGCGCCTGGGATCGGCAGCTCGAACGCGAAGTGGCGCTGAAGCTGCTGAAAGGCAGCGGCGTCGACGATCCGGAAACGTCGCGCATCACGCGCGAGGGACGGCTGCTCGCCCGCGTCCGCCACCCCAATGTCATCACCGTCCACGGCGTCGACGTGCACGAAGGGCGCGTCGGTCTCTGGATGGAGCTGCTGCGCGGCCAGACCCTCGAGCAGCAGCTGCACACGCGCGGCAATTTCAGCGCGCGCGAGGCGGCGCTCGTCGGCATCGATTTGTGCCGCGCCCTGGCCGCCATTCATGCCGCCAGCCTGCTCCACCGCGACGTCAAGGCCGAGAACGTCATTCGCGAAGAGGGCGGCCGCATCGTCCTGATGGATTTGGGCACGGGCCGCGAAATCGACCCGCTGCGCCGCGGCCTGCCCGATTTTGCCGGCACGCCGCTCTACCTCGCGCCGGAAATCTTCGACGGCGCGCCCGCGAGCGGAGCGACCGATGTCTACAGTCTCGGCGTGCTGCTCTACCACCTCGTCACCGGCTCCTATCCGATCCGGGCGACGACGGTCGAAGAGCTGAAAGAAAAGCACGCGAACGCGTCGCCCGTGCGCCTGCGCGACGCGCGTGCCGATCTGCCGACGGGGTTCGTCGCCGTCATCGATCGCGCGATTGCCAGGGACCCGAAGGACCGCTACCCCACGGCGGGCGCGCTCGAAGCGGATCTGCTGAAGTCGCTCGATGCGCCGCAGGCATCGTCGCGGCGTCGTGCGATGGCGATGACGGCAATCGTCGCGGCCATCGTCATTGCCGGCGCCCTGCTGGCGTGGCCCGCGCTGCGCGGCAACCGCGCCACGCCGGTCGCGTCAGCAGCTGCTGGCGGCCCCATCCGTTCCATCGCGGTGCTGCCGCTCGTCAACATGTCGGGCGATGGGGGCCAGGAATACTTCGCCGACGGCATGACCGACGAATTGATCGGCACGCTCGGACGGCTGCAGAGCGTGAACGTCATCTCGCGCACCTCGTCGATGCAGTTCAAGGGCACGAACCGGTCGCTGCCCGAGATTGCGCGCGCGCTCAACGTCGATGCGGTCGTCGAAGGCACGGTGATGATGGTGCCGGGCAGCGGCGGCGGGTCGAACGCCGATGCCAGGCGCCTGCGCATCAACGCGCGGCTCATTCGCGCGGGCACCGATACACAACTCTGGGATCGGACGTTCGAGGCGGCGTCAGCCGACGTGTTGAAGCTGCAGCGGGACATCGCCTCCGCGGTCGCCGACGGCATTCACGCGACGCTCGCGCCGGTGACCAATGCCGCGGCCCAGGGCTCCGTGCAAGGCGGCTTCGACGCCTTCGATCTGTATCTGAAGGGCCGCTATTACTGGGCAATGCGCACGCCCGACGCTCTGAAGCAGAGCGTCCAGTACTTCCAGGAAGCAGTCCGCCGCGGCTACACGCCCGCCTACGCCGGGCTCGCCGACGCCTACAACATCCTCGGCTTCTATGGCGTGATGCCGCTGGAAACCGCGCGGCGCAATGCGCTCGACACCGCCACCAAAGGCCTCGAGCGCGACCCGTCGCTGGCCGAGGCCTACGCGTCGCGTGGCTTCGTCGAGCAGGATCAATTCAACTGGCAGGCGGCCGAAGCCGACTTTCGCCGCTCGATCGACATCAACCCCGCCTACGCCACGGGACACCAGTGGTACGCCTTGTTCCTCGCGGGCCAGGGACGGCTGGACGAAGCGCTCGGGCAGGCGAAGATCGCCGCCGCGCTCGATCCGTTGTCCGTGGCCGTCAACGGCCAGCTCGGGTGGCTGATGCTGCTGATGCACCAGTACGACGATGCCATCGTGCACATGCAGCAGACCGTGACGACCGATCCGGGCTTCGCGCGAAATCGCCTGGTGCTGGCGGAAGCCTACGCGCTCAACCGCGATTACGACAAGGCGTTGATGCAGCTCGATGAAACCTCCGCGGCCGGTGACGAGGAGGTGCAGCGGCTGAAGGACTACGGGTATGTCTACGGGGTCGCTGGACGCCGCGCCGATGCGTTGAAGATCGTGGCGATGCTGCAGGATCGCGAAAGCCAGCACGCCATGGGCGCCGCCGGCGCGATCGCGACCGTCTATGCGGCGCTCGGCGATCGCGATCAGGCGATCGCGGCGCTGACCCGCGCGTGGACCCTGCGCGATCCGATCTTCAACAGCGTGAAGGTCGACCCGCTCCTCGATTCGCTGCACGGCGATGCACGCTTCGCGAAACTGCTTGCAACGGCGGGACTGCCACAGTAGCATCGCGCCGTTTCACTTCCATTCACCAGTCAGCTCCTCTTTCCCGGAGGTCGTGTGAGCGACAAGTTGAATGATTTTCTGATCGAGGTCGCATCCGATGCGGACAAGGCCGACGCCTTCCGCCGCGACCCGAAATCGTTTCTGCAGAGGACGCGCTTGTCGGGCGAAGAGCGCGTCGCCGTGATGACCGGAGACAGCCATCGCATTCGCGCCAGCGCGGATGCGCAGGATCCTCCCGTGGCGATGATCGGGCCGACTGCCGCGCGCAAGAGCGGTGGTAAGAAGAAGGGCGGTAAGAAGAAGGGCGGCAAGAAGAAGGGCGGCGCCAAGAACCGCGGCGGGGCCGGGCCGGTTGCGACCAAGCAGCCGCGCAAGACCAAGCGCGCGCCCGCGGCCCGCAAGACCAGCCGCAAGTCGTCGAAGAAGAAGTAAACCAAGAAATACCGGACATGGGCGGCAAGCTGGTTGTGGTGGGCACCGGCATCACGCTGGTCGCCCACACGACCCTGGAAACGCTCGACTGCCTGAAGCGGGCAGACAAGGTTTTCTACCTCGTCACCGAGCCGGCGACCGAAACATGGCTTCGCCGGCTCAACGCGTCGGCCGAATCGCTCGCCGGCTGCTACGCGCCGGGCAAATCACGACTCGATACCTACGAAGAGATGGTGCAGCGGATGCTCGCCGCCGTGCGCGGCGGCGCGTACGTGTGCGTGGCCTTCTACGGTCATCCCGGCGTGTTCGTCAATCCCGGTCATGAAGCGATTCGCCGCGCCCGGCGTGCCGGATTCGACGCGCGGATGCTGCCGGGAATCTCCGCGGAGGACTGCCTGTTCGCAGACCTCGGTGTCGACCCGGTCGACAGCGGATGCCAGAGTTATGAAGCAACCGACTTCCTCGCCTACAGGCGGCGGATCGACCCTACCAGCGCGCTGATTCTCTGGCAGGTCGGACTGCTCGGGGAACCGAGTGTGCCGCGGCCGGGCGGCAGCAGGCGCGAGCGTCTCGATCGCCTCGCCGCAACTTTGCTGCGCCATTACGACGCGCGGCATCGCGTGGTGCTCTACGAGGCCGCGCAGTTTCCGATCTGCGAGCCGCGAATCAAGCGCCTGGTACTCGGCCGCCTCGCATCGGCGCGCACCGTGCCGATGATGACGCTCTACGTCCCGCCGAAGCCATCGCGTGCCGCCGATCGGGCGATCATGCGATGGTTCGACGAGTAGCTAGCCGTAGCGTTAGCGGAGTGGATCTCTACTTGTGAGTGGGCTGCGGAATCTTCAGGACCTGCCCCGGCTTGATCTTGTCCGGATCGCTCAGCTGTGACCGGTTGGCGTTGAAGATGTCCATGTAGGCGTTGGAATCGCCGAGCATCTCCTTGGCGATGCGGCTGAGCGTATCGCCCGACTTCACCGTGTAGGTGCGATCGGCTTGGGGCGCGGCGCCTGAGCTCGTCGCCTTGATGTCGGCAACCACCTCCTGCTGCCAGGACGGCACGGTCTTGATGGCGTCCCAGATTTTGTTGGCCTGGTCCTGCGTCTGGGTGGTTCCCTTGAAGTAAAGCTTGCCGTCGCGCTCTTCCGCTCCCCCCTGGAAACCGAGGGTTTTCGCGGTCTGAATCGCGCTGTTGTACTTCTCCCGAAGAGCCATGACTTGCCTCCTAGGGAAATTGATGCAAGCCGGCGTGCGTCATCTGGATGTCACGGGTTTTCTCCACTATAAATAGAGCTTCCCGCACACGAATCTGTTTTTCATAAAGGCCTTTTCGATGAGATTCCTGCGCCTGTTTTGTCTTGCGCTCTCCGTCTGCCTGACCACGGCCGGCGCCCTCGTCCTCGCTGTCGGACCTCCGGCGTCACCAATCGCTTTGACGACGCTCGGAGCCGTCTATACACAGCCCTTCGACACTCTTGCCAGTACCGGCACGTCGAACGTCGTGCCGCCTGGATGGACCTTCGACGAGTCGAACGCCAACGCCAACGGTCTGTACGCAGCGGGGACCGGGAGCAGCAATGCCGGCGACACCTATTCGTTCGGGGCGACCGGGAGCGGCGAACGCGCACTCGGCGGGCTGCGCAGTGGAAGTCTCGTACCCGTGCTCGGCGCCGCCTTCATCAACAACACGGGGCAGCCAATCAGGACGCTGACGATCACCTACACGGGCGAGCAGTGGAGGCTCGGCACAGCGGGACGGGCGGAGCCGGACCGGCTTGATTTCCAGGTTGGTGCCTCGGCGACCTCGCTCACGAGCACCGGCTACACCGATGTCGACAGCCTGGACTTCGTCGCGCCAATCACGACGGGCACGGTCGGCGCCCTGAACGGCAACCTTGCGGCCAATCGCTCGACGCTCTCCGCTACCGTCGCCGGAATCGACATTCCCGACGGCGCGACGTTCTGGATTCGGTGGACCGATTTCGACGCCAGCGGTGCCGATGACGGCCTCGCCGTCGACGATTTTTCGCTGACGGCGGAGACCGGCCCGCTGTCCACCAATCCCACGGCGACCGGCTCCGCGGATCCGCCGTCCAACGTCGCCGGCGGAACGACACTGCTGACGGCGCAGGTCACGGGAGGCACCAATCCGGCGAGCACCGGCATCACGGTGCGCGCCAACCTGTCGTCGATCGGCGGCTCGACGACGCAGTCGTTCTTCGACGACGGCACGCACGGCGACGCGACGGCTGGCGACGGCACCTTCAGCTTTACGGCGACGGTAGGCGCGGTCGCCGCCGGTGCGAAGACGTTCGCCGTCACCGTACGTGATGCGCAGGGGCGCGCTGCCTCCACATCGATTCCCTTCGTCGTCGAGTTGCCGACGACGACGGCGATTCACGACATCCAGGGTGCGGGCAACGTCTCGCCATTTGCCGGCTCGATGGTGATGACGCGCGGCATCGTTACGGGCGTCAAGTTCAACGGCTTCTTCATCCAGACGCCGCCGGCGGAAATCGACGCGGATGTGAACACCTCGGAAGGCGTCTTCGTGTTTACGAATTCGACGCCGCCCCCGGGAGCGGTGATCGGCAATCTCGTCAAGGTGATCGGCAACGTCAGCGAGTTCAAGAGCACGACGAGCGATCCGGACGGCCTCTCCGCGACCGAGGTGACCAATCCGACGGTCGCGATTGTCTCCACTGGCAACACGCTGCCCGTCGCGATCACGCTGTCCACTGCGGATCTCTTTGCCGCGGCGACGCCATTCCAGCTGGAGAAGTACGAAGGGATGCGCGTGCACGTGGACAGCGTGCAGACGACGTCGCCGACGGGCGGGTCGGTCAACGAAACCGACGCACGCTCGACGACGACGGGACTGTTCTTCGGTGTCCTTCCAGGGACGCCGCGTCCGTTCCGCGAGCCGGGCATCCAGACGCCGCTTCCCGTTCCCGCGGAAGCACCGGCCGGCGCGCACCCGCCGATCTTCGACGGCAATTACGAGCGCATCGGCGTTGACACCTTCTCGGTGTTCCAGGATCCGGCAACCGCAGCGGTGTTCCCGCCGCCAGCCGGCTCAACGCTCGAGGTGACAACGGGCGTCACCGTCAACAACGTCACCGGACCGCTCGATTACTCGTTCCGTTCCTACGTCGTCGATGCGGAGGACTGGGACCGGCCGACCGTATCGAGCGGCACGCCGAACATGACGGTTCGCGCGGTGCGCGAGCGTGGCGCGGGCGAGTTCACGGTCGCCAGCATGAACACCGAGCGCTTCTTCGATACCGTGGATGACCCGCAGTCGGACGCCGTGTTGACAGAGGCCGCGCTGCAGGGGCGCCTGCAGAAAATCTCGCTCGTCGTCCGTGACGTGCTGCAGATGCCGGACATCATCGGCGTGGAGGAGATGGAGAACCTCGCGAACCTGCAGCGCGTCGCCAATCGCGTCAATGACGATGCGGCGCTCGACGGCCTGCATCCCGGTTACCAGGCGTTTCTCGTCGAAGGCAACGACGTCGGCGGCATCGACTCAGGTCTGCTCGTCCGCGCCGATCGTGTGGATCTGGCTCCCGGACACTTCACCGTGACGCAGTACGGCGGGGACACCACGTTCGTCGAGCCGGGCGGCCCGACCGCCCTGCTCAACGATCGTCTGCCGCTGGTGCTCGACGCGAAGGTTCTGAACCCGCCGTTCGAACCGTATCCGGTGACGGTCATCGTCAACCACCTGCGCTCGCTGTCTGGCGTCGATGGCACCGACGGCCTGCGCATCCGCACCAAGCGGCGCCTGCAGGCGGAATATCTGGCGCAGCTCATTCGCTCGTTCCAGGATCAGGGCAAACACGTCGTCTCCGTCGGCGATTACAACGCATTCGACGTCAACGACGGCTACGTCGACGTCGTCGGCATCGCGAAGGCCACGCCGGCGCCCGCGGATCAGGTGACGCAGAACACGACGCTGACGGCCGCGCAGATGCCGAATCCGCCGCTGACGGATCTCCTCGATCTCGCTCCGGCTACCGAGCGCTATTCGTTCCTCTTCGACGGCAACGCACAGGAGCTCGATCACATCCTGGCGACGGGCGATCTGGCAGCGAACGCACTCGAGTACGGCCGCGTCAACGCCGACTTCCCCGAGAGCCTGCGCGGGGATTTCTCGCGGCCCGAGCGCGTGTCGGATCACGATCCGATCGTTGCCTACTTCAACACGCCCGACATCGACACGGTGCCGCCGACGCTGAACCTGCCGCCGGACATTACGATCGAGGGCAATACCACCGGCGGCGCGACCGTCACGTATACCGCGACCGCCCACGACGGCGTCGATGGCGACCTCGAACCCGTCTGCTCGCCGCCGAGCGGCGCGGTGTTCGCGCTGGGGACGACGGACGTCAACTGTCTGGCCACGGATGCGCACGGCAATTTCACGACTGGCACGTTCCACGTGACGGTTGTCGATACGACCGCGCCCACAATCGATGCAATCGGCGCGTCGCCATCCACGATCTGGCCGCCGAACAAGCGCATGGTGCCCGTTACGATCACCGTCAATGCGGCGGACATCGTCAGCGCGACGACGTCGCGCATCGTCAGCATCGCCGGCGATGACGGGGCGGGATCGGGGGATGCGCAGATCGCCGGCGCGCTGACGGCGCTGGTGCGTGCCGATCGCACCGGCCTGGGCAACGGCCGCACCTACACGTTTACGGTCGAAACGAAAGACGCGGCGGGTAACACGGTGACTTCGTCAGTCGCCGTGTTCGTGCCGCACGACCTGGGGAAATAGCCGAAGTTCCAAGTTCCAAGCCTCCAAGTTCCAAGATCCAAGATCCAAGATCCAAAAGTCTTGGAATTTGGAGCTTGGAGCTTGGAGCTTGGAGCTTGGAGCTTCTTTAGAAGGTGATCCTGAACCCCACCTGCGCAGTTCGATTTTGCCCTGCGGTCCTCTGCAGATATTGCGGGCTCGTCTCCACCGTCGTCAGCGTCCAGTTCGGCGAGTTGAAGACGTTGAAGACCTCGGCGATGCCTTCGAGGGCGACCTTGCGCGGCAGCGTGATCCTCTGCTGCAGGCGGAGGTCGACTTTGCGCCGCGGCGGCTGCGTGAACCAGTTGCGCGGAACAATCGTTCCGTCGGCGCGGGCGCGCAGGCGGCTGGACGACTCGGGGCCGCCGACGCCGGCGATGTTGCGCACGTCGGTGCCGTAGGTCGTCGTCGCGCGTTCGCCGATGCCGGTGTAGAACACGCCGCTCAGCTGCAGCCCGCGGCCCACATCCCAGATTCCATTCACCACCGCGCGATGGCGGAGATCGCCGGCGGAGAGCGACCACTCGCCGCCAAGGTCCGGCTGCGTCTTGAACGGCACCGGCGCGGTGCCGCTGAACGCCTGCGGATACGCGTCCCACAGTCCCGACAGCGTGTAGGTCGCGGACGCCTGCCAGTGATTGCTGAAGCGCTTGGTGACCGCGGTCTGCAGCGCGTGATAGCTCGAGCGTCCCATGCGCACCAGCATCGAGATGGCGCCGAAGTCCGGGTAGGCGCGGTGCGCGATGTCGGAGAACGGATAGTTGGCGCCGGTCGCCGGGTCGAACGTCAGGTTCATGTTCGAGATGATGTCCTTCTCGTTGCGCCCCTGGCTGTAGACGTAGTCCGCTTCGACCGCCGTCGTGCTGCCGATCTGATGCTGAAAGCCGATGGAGTTCTGCCAGGTGCGGGCCAGCTGCGTCGAATAGTCCGCCGGCGCCACCAGCTCCTGCAGCGAGCGCCGCAGGCAGCCGGGTACGTTGCGGACGTTGCAGAACTGCTGCTGCCCTTGCGTGACGCTCGGCAGCGGCTGGCCGTTGGTCGGGTTCGCACCAAAGTCGGGACGGCCGTCGTTGGTGTACTGAATGACGACGAGGCGATCGATCTGGGCCATGAAGAACGTGTCGATCTGCAGCGGCGTCGAGAAGTAGAGCCCGGAGCCTCCGCGCAGCACCGTGTTGTCCGTGAGCCGATACGCGAAGCCGGCGCGCGGCTGGATGTTGTTCTTGTCCGCTGGGCGGCCCTTGTCGACAAACGGCGGCACCGCGTAGTGGTTGCCGTTGGCGTTGAGGCTCAGGTCGTAGCGCGCGCCGAGGTTCAACGTCAGCTTGTTCGAGACCTGCCAGTCGTCCTGAAACCACGCGCCGTACTGCGGCCGGATGTCGCGCGTCGCGTAGTTACCAACGCCGATGCTGTAGGTCCGGATGAGCGGCGAGATGGCGTTCAGGTTCCAGGTGTCGGCGTTCCACGGATCCGGGAACCACGCCTGGAGGTCGGCCGCCGCAGGCGTGCCGCCGCGCGCGTCGACCACGCCCATGCACGACTGGCAGTTGTTGCCGGAATCCACCATCACCACGGCGTCGGCGCCCGCCTTCACGTCGTGACGGCCGCGCGCGTCGTAGGAGTAGGTGAAGTCGTCGCGCAGGCTCCAGTTGTCCTGCGCACCGAAGCGAGGATAGAACGTGTTGCCGCCGATGGCGAAGTTGCTGAACGTGATGCGCGGCGAGCCGGTGGTCACGCCGTTGGGCGCCTGCCAGTGGTTCGACCAGTGCGTGAGGTTCGCGTTCTCGAAGATCCAGCGCGTCTTGCCACCGTTGATCTCGTTGACCGCCCGGTTGCTGAGCACGTGCGTGAACTGCGCGGCGAACTCGCGGTTGGTTTCGGCCGTCGAGCCCGTGGCCGCCGGATGGCTGGTGTCACCGGGAGTAAACGGCTGCCAGTGCTCGGCATCGGTGATCTTCCCCATCAGCCGCATGCTCGACGAGAGCTGATAGTCGAGGCGCGTGCCGCCCATCTTGATCGTTTCCGGTCCGTGCAGCGACACGTTGAAGGCCGGGTAGGGCGTGTTCCAGATGCTGGTCTTCGGCTCGCGCTCGTAGTCATAGTGCGCGAAGAAGTGGAGCCGGTCCTTAAGGATCGGGCCACCGAGGGTAAACGCCAGCTGCTGGTTGTCGATCGGCACGACGCGATGCAGCACGGGGTTTGGCGCGTTGAATCGGCTGTTCCGGAAGTTACCGCGCATCGATCCGGAAAAACGGTTGGTGCCCGACTTCGTCACCGCAATCACCTGCACCGCCGCCGAGCGGCCCATCGTCGCGTCGAAGCGGTTGGAGATGTACTGGAACTCGCCAATCGATTCCTGGCTGTAGCGCGGCTGGTTGCCGAAGCCCATCTCGGAGGTCACCTGCTGGCCATCGAGGCTGAACTGATACTGCCGCACGTCGCCGGAGGCGCCGCGATTGGCAATCGGCGAGTTCTGCGTATCGGACGTCATGCGGCTGCCGGGGGCGAGCATGGCGAGCGCCATCCAGTTGCGCCCCTGCACCGGCAGCTCCTGCACCTGCTGCGGATCGATGTTGCCGCCAAGCTGTGAGGTGGCGACGTTGATCAACGGCGCTTCACCGCTGACGGTGACCGTTTCGGCGACGCCGCCAGGCGCCATCTGCAGGTTGATGACCAGCGTCTGGCCGACGAGCAGTTCCACGCCCGTGCGCTGCGCGGTGCGGAATCCCTGGAGCTCCCCGGTGATCTCATAGGCGCCGACGCGCGCGGGAACGCGGTAGACGCCCCGTTCATCGGTGACCGCGACGAATTTGTTGCCCGAGGCCTGATGGATGGCGGTGACGGTGACGCCCGGAAGCACGGCGCCCGTCGAGTCGGTGATCGTACCTGTCAGGGTGGCCTCCTGCGCAAAGGCCGCGGTCGGAACAAGCAGCAGCAGGGCAAAAAGGAGCCGTCGCATCAGTCCTCCTCATAGACAACGCGTCCACCGACCATCGTCATCACTGGTTTGATGTTCTTGATTTGATCCGCGGGAACCGACAAGTAGTCGCGGTCGAGCACGACGAGATCCGCCAGCTTGCCCTGTTGGATCGCGCCCAGGTTGTCCTCCTGGAAGACGAAAAACGCGTTGCGCCGCGTGTAGGCGATGAGCGCGTCCTCGCGGCTGATGGTCTGCCGCATCACCTTCAGGCCGCTCAGCATCTTGCCCGTCACCGCATAGTTGAGGGTGATGAACGGCATGTACTGGTTCGCCGCGCTGCCGTCGCTGCCGAAGCCCCACATGATGCCGCTCGCCTGGATCGTCGCCAGCGGCGGCTGCTCCAGCGCGTTGTCGCCGAAGATCTCGTGCATGATGCCGCCGTTGATCACGTTCCACGGGTGCACCGCGGCATACATGCCGAGCCGCTTCATCCGCTCGAGCTGCGCGGCGTTCGACTGGTTGAAGTGCGCCAGCACCCAGCGCAGGTTCTTCACCGGATAGACCTTGTTGACGGCTTCGATCTGGTCGAGGAACGAGTCGATCGTGTGCGTCAGCTCCGCATGGACGTGCAGCGGCAGCCGGTTCTTCGCGATCTCCATCGCCAGGCGGCGCCACTGCGCGAGCTGCTCCGGCTTCGGATCCGAAACCGAGTCGAACATCGGGTCGTGGAGCGGGCCGTAGACGCTTTCGCCGTAGAAGACGCTGTCGACGAAGTCGTCGCCCTGGAACAGCTTGATGTCCGCGATGCGCGGCAGGGCGCGATCGACCTGCTCCGGCGTGTTCGCACCGATGCCGTCGATGCAGAAGATGCGGACGTTCAGCTGCCGCTGCGCCTCCCACTTGCGATACATCGGCAGCAGCGCCTGGTCGCACCCCGCCACGCCGAACGCGGTCAGCCCGGCGCGGTTCATGTCCTTGATCATCGCCAGCGTGCTCGCCTCGAGCTGCGCGTCGGGAACGCGTGGCATCTTCGCGGCAATCGCCCGCACCGCGCCCATGCCCCCTTCGACGATGCCGGTCGCGCGGCCCGAGGCGTCGCGGACGATCGATCCCTTCGGGAAGTCCTCGGGGTCGGACGCGCCGTCGCGGATCCCGAACGCCGCCAGGCCGCGGCTGTTCAGATACGTGCGGTAGTACGACTCCTGGATGGCCACCGGATGATTGGGAACGAGGCGATCGAGCTCCTCGCGCGTGAACTTCGCCCGGCTGTCGGCGAACTGATCGACCGACCAGCCGCCAATCGTGTAGACCCATTCGCCCGGCGGCAGGGCTTTGGCGCGCGCGACGAACATATCGAGCGCCTGCTTGCGCGAGTCGACGCCGTCGAGCCGCACCTCGTTGCTCCACGTCGTCCCGGCGCGCAGCAGGTGCATGTGGTTGTCGATGAGTCCGGGAACGACGGAGCGTCCGTGCAGATCGATGCGCCGCGTGGCGGCGGTCGCCATTTGCGTGATCTGCTGGTTGCTGCCGACGGCGACGATGCGCTCGCCCTTGACCGCGATCGCCTGCGCAATCGTGAACCTGTCGTCGACGGTGATGATCTTGCCGTTGGTGAGGAGCAGGTCGACGGCCGCGTTGCCGCGCGCCCCGTCAGCGGCTCGCTGCGCGTGCAACGCCCCGGCTGCGCACGCCAGCAATGCCGCGGATATGGCCGTGAGGATTCGCGCGCTCTGCGTCATGATGCCCTCTGCAAGGTGGGCGGACCGTACCATGCGCGGACGGTACAGTCAACGAGCGGCGGGTCAGGTCAGGACTGCGATTGCCAGAGGTCGTCGCCCATCTCGAACGGGTTGACCAGGCCGTCGAGCGGCTCGGCCTCGACGATGGCGGGCTCCGGGTATTCCTCGTCTGCCTCGGACGTCGCCGCGGGCGACACGAGGGAGGACACCGTGGCGAGCGCGTCGTTCACCCGCGCATCGAATTCCGCGAACCACTCTTCGCTGTTGTCGAAGGCGTCGCTCGGCGCGCGCAGCCGCGGCGTCACGGCTGCGCGCGCGTAGGCCGGACGTTTCCGGACCGACGCCGAAGACGCCATGCCGTTGTTGGCGTCGCCGGGCTCGACGTCGAGCTCGCGCGCGACGCGATCGAGCGTGCTTCCGTCGATGACGTTCGTCTTGACGAGGGCGCCGTGGTGCAGCGCCTGATCGCACAGGCGGTTGATCAGGCGGGGGACGCCGCCGGTCGCTTCGTAGATTGCCGCCACCGCTTCGTCGGCGAACCGCACGCGTTCGGGGACGCCGCCGGCGACTTCGAGGCGACGCGAGATGTAGCCCGCCACGGCTTTCAGATCGAGCGGGTCGAGCGTGCAGCGCACGGAGATCCGCTGCGCCACCTGCCGCATCTCGGGCAGCCGCAGGTTGTCCCGCAGCTCCAGCTGGCCGACGAGTACCACCTGCAGCTGACGCAGGCGGCCGTCTGCGCCGGACAACACGCGGATTTCCTCGAGCAGCTGCGGCGACAGGTTCTGCGCTTCGTCGACGAACACGACAGCGCAGGCGTGGGGCGACAACGTCGCCAGGAACTCGTAGAGCAGGAAGCTGAGCTCGGTTCGCGAGGCGCGCTTCAGTTCGCCGGTCGACAGCTCCCGCGCGGACACGACGCCGAAGTCGGCGAGCACGACCTTCAGCAGGTCCTCGCGGCTGACGAAGGGATCGGTGACGAACGAACTGAATGTCTGCCGATCGAGGCGAGCCACCAGCGTCCGGCACAGCGTCGTCTTCCCCATGCCGATGTCGCCCGTCAGCACACTGAGCGCTTCGCGCCGCTGGATCCCCAGCAGCAGCTTGTCGAGGGTGGCGGCGTGCGAGGGGCTGCCGTAGAAAAACGCGGGGTCCGACGAGAGGTTGAACGGCTGTTCGCGAAGTCCGTAGAAGTTCTCGTACGTCAGCCAGGCTGGCGTCGTCTCTATCGCCGGAATGACGACAGGTGGCTCGAGGGAGGCCTTACGGCGTGACGTGGGCATGCGCCTCACCTGACGTTATCGGCCGGGCGGGGTCGAAACTTTGGCGGGAGGGTCTCGCGCCGCACCAGGGTCAGTTGACCGCCCGCGCGGCGGATCTGAACGTCTCCGCGGTCGCCGCGGGCGGGGCGGGATCTGACGCCGGAAGGCCCTGTCGCGCCGCGAGCGCCTGGGGATCCTCGAGCGGCACCGGCGGGGCGATGAGCTGCGCCGGCAGCGCCGGCGGCGGCGGCGTGGACACGTCCGGCGAGACGACCGGCTGCGTCATCACGTTCACCGCGACGGCGAGACCGAAGCCCGCACCGGCGACGATGACGAGCAGCACGAAGAGAATCTTCAGGCGGCGCAGCCAGGTCCGCTGCAGCATCTCCATGTGCGTCAGCGGCACCGACGCGCGGCTGCGCGGTGGCAGCGGCGTAATTGGCACGGCCTGCATTCCGGCGACCGGGTCGGCATCCACGGTGTTCGTCACGCTCGCGTCGATCTGCTCGAACCACTCCTCCGTGCTCGGTTCAATCACAGGAGAAAGCGGTGTCAGTGCGACAGGCTGGCTGGATGCGGGCGCTTCGGTCGTCGACGCTTCCGGAGGAAACGCGGCAAGCGCGGGTGCCACCGCCGCCGGTGACGCCGGTTCGTAGGATTCGGGTGCGGCGGGCACGGACTCCGAGGGGAACGCGGCAAGCGCCGATGCCGATGCCAGCATCACCGGCACCAGCTCCATTTCCCCGGTGGCCAGCGCAACCGTCGGACGATCGATGACGGCAACGCGGCGCTGGTGACCGTGGTGCAACGCGCGATCGCAGATGCGATTGATGACGCGCGGCACGCCGCGCGACCCCTCGTAGATGGCGTCGCGCGCTTCGCGCGAGAAACGCACACGATCGGGCGTCCCGCCGGCCACGGCCAGGCGATGCGCGATGTAGCCGTCGACGCCGTCGCGATCGAGCGGCTCGAGGCCGCAGCGCACCGCGACGCGCTGCGCCACCTGGCGCATCTCGGGGAGCCGCAGCTTGTCGCGCAGCTCCGGCTGGCCGACGAGCACGACCTGCAGCTGGCGTTCGCGGCCGTCCGAGTCCGAGAGGATGCGAATCTCCTCGAGCAGCGGCAGCGACAGGTTCTGCGCTTCATCGATGACGATGATCGCGAAGGCCTGCAGTGGCGAGAGCGTGCCGAGAAATTCGTAGAGCAGGTAACTGAGCTCGGTGCGCGAGGCGCCGCGCAGCCGCCCGGCCGCGAGATCGTCGCGCGAGACCACACCGAAGTCGACGAGCACCACCTTCAGCAAATCCTCACGCGTGGCGAACGGGTCGGGGACGAACGCGCTGAACGTCTGCCGATCGAGGTTCTGCACCACCGTCCGGCAGAGCGTCGTCTTGCCGGTGCCGATGTCGCCGCTCAGCACGCTCAGGCTCTCGCGGCGGCGGATGCCCGAGAGCAGATCGTCAAAGGCGGCGGCGTGCGAGGCGCTGTTGTAGAAAAAGGTCGGGTCGGAAGACAGGCTGAAGGGCTTTTCCTTCAGGCCGTAGAAGTGCTCGTAGGTGAGCCACCCGGCGCGTACGGGCTGCAACGTGACGCCACTGATATTTCTCGCCCCCCAGGATGACTCGCTCGACATGTAATCCACATCGACGCAGGGCAGGAAAGATGCCAGTGCAAGGTGATGCCGCCTCGCGCAATCCGGCGCCTGCCTGTCCGGCCTGCGCACAGTCACAACAGCACACCGCTTTCGATCTTGCAATTGACGATTGACAGGGCCGCGCCGGCGCGATATCTAGGCGGTTCTTCCTCCTTTCCGTTTCGGCCGTCTCACCGGAGACACACCTATGGCGCAGGTTCAACCGCTCACCGCGGACGAGTACGCGCAGCGCGGCCTCGACGAGTTCATGCAGGAGAAGTACGCGGAGGCTGCCGCGGACTTCGCCGAGGCATGCCGTCTCGCACCGGCGGCGAACCCGGATTGGGCCGAGATGCGGGCGCGCGCCGAGAGCAACGCCGCAAACCGCTTCCAGGACGGGCTGACGACGATTCCCTTCACGAGGGCGGAGCTGCTGGCGCCTCCCGCGCTGGCGTTGCGCGAGCCGGCGGGGCTGTCGCCGATGCCGCCGTCACCTGGTGTCGCGCGGAGACTCCTGGCGCGCGTGCAGAAGCTTGCAGGCGTGATGGCGACGCCGCTCTTCGATTTCATCGTCCGCATCAATGCGGGCGACGGTACGAAGGATTCGTGGCGCTGGCCCCGCGAGCAGGATTTCCTGCGCCGCGACGCGGGTCTCGCCGCGATCCGCAATTACATGAACCACAACACGCTGCAGGACCCCTACGGTGGCCAGCTGGTTGGCAACCAGCAGCCGGGGCAGAAGCGTCCGCAGTGGACCGAGCGTTTCAGGACCGCGACCGGCGCGTGGAACACGGACAACCCGATGGAGGGTGCGGCGGGGTCGCGGTTCATCTGGCAGGGCAACACGCTCGGCCGGCGCAGCGACACGACGCTCGAGACGCCGAACCCGATCGCTGTCGCCAACGAGCTGCTGCGGTGGGACGGTCAAGGGTCGCGCAAGGAAGTGCCGTTTCTGAACGTCCTCGCCGTCGCCTGGATCCAGTTCATGGTCCACGACTGGGTGAATCACCGCGGCGCCGCCGACGGCGGCGAGCTCCGGGTGCCGTTTCCGCCCAACGATCCGCGCGCCAGGAAGTACGGCCGCCCGTACATGACGTTCCGGCGCACGCAGCCGGCCATCACCGGCAGCAACGCGTTTGCCTACGAAAACGAAGTCACCGCGTGGTGGGATGCGAGCCAGATTTACGGCAGCGACCAATTCACCCAGGATCGCCTGCGCGCGCGCGACGGCCTGACGTGGATCAAACTGCTCGAAGTCGATCGCCACTCGCGAAAGGAAGCGCGGCGGCTGCCGCCCGGCTGCGACGTGACGGACCTCGACGCGGGAGGCAAGCTCTACGTGGAGAAGGACGGCCAGCCGCCGGTCGACCCGACCAGCGGCCTGATCGATTCAGGATTCACCCGCAACATGTGGGTCGGCCTCGAGCTCCTGCACACGCTGTTCATCCGCCACCACAACTATCTGTGCGACTGCTACGCCAGGGAAAACCCGCAGTGGAAGAGCGACGAGATCTTCCACCACGCCCGCCTCGAGAACGCCGCGACGATGGCGAAGATTCACACCATCGAATGGACGCCGGCGGTGCTGCCGATGCCGGAGCTGTCGCTGGGGATGAACTCGAACTGGCACGGGATGATCGAGTCCACGCTGCACCGCACGTGGGACGATCGCCGGCCGCTGCGGCTCTTCGAGGTGACGCACCCGTACGTCGGCGGCATCATCGGCGGCGAGCTGAACAACTACGGCGTTCCGCAGAATTTTTCGGAGCAGTTCGTCGAGACCTACCGCCTGCATGCCGCGATGCCCGATTCGATCCAGGTGCGCCCCATCGGCGCGGCCACGGTCGCGGATGAAATCGCCGCGGAACGCACCCGCGCCGCGGGATCGCGCGCCGCGATCGACCATCTCGTCGCGAAGTACGGCGAACGCGGCCTGTCGACGCTCGTGCACTCGTGCGGCCACCAGCACATGAATGCACTGGTCAATAACAACTACCCGCGCTGGATGACCGACATGAGCACCGAGGGCACGCCGATGTTCGACATCGCGGCCGCCGACGTCGTCCGTCCGCGCGAGCGTGGCATCCCGCGGTTCAACGAGTTCCGGCGCCAGCTCGGCATGCCGGCGATGACGAGCTTCGACGATCTGACGAACGACCCTGCGACGCTCGGCAAGCTGCGCACGCTGTATCGATACGCGGGTGAATCGAACGACGCGGGCGCCATCGAACGGCTCGACGTCGTCGTCGGCATGCTCTGCGACCACAGCCGGCCGCTGCAGGGGTTCGATAACACCCGATTCGCGGTCTTTCTGCAGGCCGCGTCGCGCCGCCTGCAGACCGACCCGTTCTTCACGGAGAAGTACAACGCCCGCTACTACACACAGGCGGGGATCGAGCGCCTCAACACCGTGACGATGAAAAAACTTCTCCTTCGCCATTTCCCTGGCCTCGAGGACAGCGGCCTGAAGAACATTCACAACGCCTTCGAGCCGTGGGGCACGACGCCGCAGTCAAACCCCGAGGAACACCCGCTGTCGGCAATCGAGCACTATCGGACATAGGAGCGGCGCATGACATCGACTGCGCTCCGTTTTCGCCACCAGCAGACCGGCCAGCGCGTGATCGCGAGGGACGGACTGGTCTACGAAGACGGCAATCACGACGGCCGCATCACCGCGCACGAGCAGATGAATCCACCGCCGGCCGAGGTTCTCGCGGCGGCGCAACAGCTGACCGCGAGCTACGAATTGCCGTACAGCGTCGGCGTCGTCGCGGTCATCGATGGCGAATGGATCTGTGAAGGCCCGCTGAGCGCGGCGGAGCTCGCGCAGTTGGCCGGCGAAGGGGTGCCCAACGCGCGCACCGCGTTACAGCGGCATCTCGACTTCTTCGACCTGGACACGCGCGACGGCATCATCACCGTCGGTGAGAACTGGCGCGGGTGGCGAAGGCTGGGCTACGGATATTTCCGGGCGCTGATTGGCACGATCGGCGCGGCAGTGCTGTTCGGCAGACCGCTCGCCGGCTTCAGCATCGACATCGCCAACATCGGCAAGAAGCGACGGCGCGAACGGAGCGGCATCTACGATGAAAAGGGGTTGGTCGACGGCGGCGTCCTGAACGCGTGTCTTGCGGAGTTCGACAAGCGCACGGGCGGCGACCGGGACCAGGCGATCGCGCAGGAGGTCGCACTGCAGATCATCGAGCGCGTGATTCAGCCACGGGTGATGGGAAATGTCTCGACGCGGCAGTTCGCGTCGCTCTTCGAGCTCTGCACGCGCCTGAACCGGGGCCGCAAGGTGATTACGGCGAACCAGCTCATAAAGCTGTTCGATGGATCGCTGCTCTATGCCGCCGCCTGCATGCCGGGGCCGAACGGGCGGAGGGTGCGCTAGATAGAACAGCGCCGCGTCAGGCACGGTTGCGACGATCGCGCCCGCTGCGCCGCTCGTTTCTCCGGCGCTCGGTGCCCGTCGGCGACCCGAGGTTCACGCGCCGCCGCTCGGTGCGCCGCCGCTCGGCGCCCGTCCGCTTTTCACGCATCGTCACCGACGACCGCGCCGCGTCGCTCAGCTCGCGTTGCTGACGGATGGCGCGCCGCGCCGGTTCAAGCACTTCGAGCAGTCCCTGGTAAACGGCCTGCGCTTTCATGTCGCCGGGCGAGCGCGACACGATGTCCCGCAGATACTGCGCCGCCGCCAGGACGTTGGCGCGCTGCCACCCTGACATGGGCGTGGTGGAGGAACCGACACTCATCGCTCGTAGATCTCCTTGGGAGAACGGCAGAAAAGCCCCGAAATTACCGCCTCAACGGACTTTATCGGCCGTTTCGCGACAGGAAGTTAGGCTCGGGCTGCGGCACTATCGATTCGCCCGGGCCGACCGACGCCAGGTAGGCGGCAATGGCCAGCATGTCGGCGTCGCTGAGGTTGGCCACAATTGGCCGCATCAGGGCGGCGCCGGAGCCGTTGCGCGTGCCCTGCTGGAAGTCGTACAGCTGCCGGGCAAGGTAGCTCGGCGAGCGGCCGGCAAGCGGCGGGATGTCGTCTTTGCCCGTCAGGTCCTTGCCGTGGCACCCGGCGCACGCCGTCGTCTTCGGCACCTGCTGGTTGCCGATGACCGTCGTGCCGCCGGTGGTGACGAGGCCGCGTCCGCGCGCGATGCTGCCGGGCGGGGCATACGCGATCCACCCCGAATGCGGATTGCGATAGAGCTCCGCCTGCTCCTGATCCTGCGGCACCTCGATGATGCGGCCGTTGATCGGCTCGGTGCGCTGGTTCTCGATGGCGATGAACAGCTGGCCGTTGATGCGCGTCTTCGGCACGTAGTCGGTCTCGACGACGCGCACCCAGCGCGTGTTCCATTTGACGGCGGAGAAGTAGGCGGCGGCCGTGCGCATCTCCTCGTCGCTCATCGACATCGCCAGCTTCATCATCGTCGGCGTGTTCGATTTGCGCCAGTCGGCGCTGCGGCGGAAGCCGAGACGGAAGTCCTGGAGCTGACGAAGGATGTAGGCGTACGGCAATCCCCCGGGCTGCGCGTTCTCGGGGCGCCCCTTGCCGTGCGGCAGATGACAGGACCCACACCCGCGAGATGTCTCGCCAAGGGCTTTCGGACCGTGTGCGATGACGTCGGGCATCGGCGACGGATGATCGCCAGGGAACCAGTCGATGACGTTGTGGCCGTCGCGCACGTCGATGAGCGCGTAGGTCGCGCCCGAGCCGTCGACGTGACGAGGACGCTGCTGCTCGACCGGATCTTCATTCGGCCGCAGCTGGTGGGTGGGAGGATTCTGCGGCGGCGCGGCCTTGGCGTTCCACGCGGGCGGCTCGAGGAAGCCGTAGGCCCAGAAGGGCTCGCGTGCGCCGTGTGCGTGCAGGTATCCCGTCGTCAGAGTGACAGCCGTGACGAGGGCGGCGACGAAACCGGCACGCCGGCTCACGGCGTCGTTATACACCCGGGCGGTGTGGCGGTTCAATTGGGATGTATGCTCTGCGCATGCAAAGAAGACTTGTGCTCGGCACCATCGTGGCGATCGGCGCGCTGTCGATGGCTACCTCGGCGTTTCAGCAGCCGGCCGGCGGCGGACGTCAGGGCGGACCGAACGTCGCGCAAATCCAGAAAGTCAAAGACAACCTGTACATGATCATCGGCGGCGGCGGAAACACGGCCGCCTTCGTCACCGACGGTGGCGTGGTGATCGTCGACACCAAGCTCGCGGGGTGGGGGCAGGCGATTCTCGACAAGGTGCGCACGGTGAGCGACAAGCCGATCTCGCTCATCATCAACACGCACACGCATCCCGATCACACCGGCAGCAACGAGTTCTTCGGGCCGACGGTGGACGTCGTCGCGCACGAGAACACGAAGATGTACATGGAGAAGATGGATGCGTTCAAGGGCGCGGGCGCGAAGTTCCTGCCCAAGCGCACCTTCAAGGACACGATGAAGATCGGCAGCGGCAAGGACGAAATCGATCTGTATTACTTCGGCCGCGCGCACACCGGCGGCGACGCCTGGGTGCTCTTCAAGACCCCGCGCGTCCTGCATGCCGGCGATGCGTTCGCGAACAAGGGCATCCCGCTCGTCGACACCGACAACGGGGGAAGCATGGTGGAATACGGCAAGACGATCGCGAAGGCCTCGGCGTCGCTGAAGGACTACGACACGATCATCACCGGCCACAGCACGCTGATGAAGCCCTCGGACCTGAAAGAGTACGCCGACTTCAACAACGACTTCGTGGCGTGGGTGCAGACCGAAATCAAGGCTGGCAAGACCGCGGACCAGGCCGCGGCCGAGTACAAGATTCCCGCCAAGTACGCAGGCTACGGGCTCGGCGGCGATCTGTTCGGCGGCTTCAAGGGTCGAGTCGCCACCGCGTACGCTGAACTTGGGAAAAAATAAGCTCCAAGCTCCAAGCTCCAAGATCCAAACTCGAACCCGAAATAGCTTGGAATTTGGAACTTGGAGCTTGGAGCTTGGAGCTTGGAACTTGCCTTCTCTAGTTCGTCGTCGGCGACGGCGTCGCCGGGACCCTGAAGGCCACGAGCTCGCCGGGCACACCGCCACCGCCAACCGCGACAACGATGTACTGCCGGCCGTTGACCATGTAGGTCATTGGCGATCCGCTCTGGCGCGCGGGCATCAAGACCGCTCCCACGTCCTTTCCCGACGCCTTATCGTAAGCACGCAGCAGCGCGCCACGCGCGTGTCCGTTGGTCGTCTCCACGGCTTCACCCGCGATGAGCAGCGTCTTCGTCACCAGCGTGCCGATGATCCCGGCCTGCCCCGTGCGCGGGATCGTCACGCCCTTCAGCGCCGGATGATTGCGGATGTTGTCCGGCGTGTCGCCGTGCGCGATCTGCCAGAGGATCTCGCCTTTATCCAGGCTGATGGCGCTGATGCTGCCGTACGGCGGCTTGACGATCGGCAGGCCCTGCACGGTGATCGCCGGACCGCCTTCGCCGCCACCGGCGCCGGCCTGCGCGCCCTCGGATCCCGGGACCTGCGCACCGTGCGCCACGATGACCGGCGGGCGCGGCGCGCCGCCCATCGGCGTCGCCATCCGCGCGCCGGTGATCGCGTTGCCGGACACGTAATTCATGTCGTACACCTTCGGGTCGTCCGGCTTGATCATGCCGAGCGATGCCGGGTTGCGGCGTGAATAGACGTAAAAGATGTGGGTCTCGGGATCGTACGAGCCGCCCGCCCACACGGTGCCGCCGCCGTTGATGGCGAGGCTCAATGTGCCGAGCGGTCCCTCGACCTTGCTCACCGTCGGCGGCGTGAAGACGGGGCCGATCTTGTATTTCGACACGATGCGCTCGCCTTCCGCGCGCAGCTCGGGCGTGAAGTCGATGATGTAGTCCTTCGCAAAGCCGTTCCAGTCGTAGGCGAAGGGCTTGCCGTGCGCGTCGAGCGGCACCGGCTGCGTCGGCGAGTACCACTCACCCGGCACGTCGCCCTTCTCCACGGCGCGCTCCTCGATCGGCCAGATCGGTTTGCCCGTCTGACGATCGAACACGTAGAGCATCGCCTGCTTGGTCGGCTGCGCGAGCGCTTTGATCGTGCGTCCGTTGACGGTAATGTCCGCGAGGATCGGCGCGCACGGGATGTCGAAATCCCAGATCCCGTGGTGCACGAGCTGATAGTGCCACTTGCGTTCGCCCGTCTTCAGGTCGAGCGCGACGACGCTTTCGCCGAACAGGTTGTTGCCGGGGCGATGGCCGCCGTAGTAGTCGCCCGTCGACATCTCGACCGGGACGTAGACCATGCCGAGCTCTTCGTCGACCGACATCTGGCCCCACGAGCCCGTGTTGCCGGTGTAGGTGAACGAGTTGTTCTGCCACGTGTCGTTGCCGAACTCGCCGCGCTGCGGGATGGTGTGGAAAATCCAGAGCCGCTTGCCCGTCTTCACGTCGAAGCCGCGAATGTAGCCCTTCTCGTTCTTGTAGCCCTTCGGCGGGACGCTGCCGCTCATGTGCGCGGCGCCGATGATGATCGTGTTGCCGGCGACGACCGGCGCGGCGTGCAGCCCGACCTCGCCGTTGACGAGGTCCATCTCCTGGTCGTCTTCGAGCTTCAGATCGACGATGCCGTCCTTGCCGAAGCTGGCGATGCGCGCGCCGGTTTTCGCGTTGAGCGCGATCAGCTGATAGCCGGGCGTGACGTAGAGGATTCGCTCCTCGCGCCCATCGGTCCAGTAGGAAAGACCGCGCCCCGACAGCTGCCGCGGCGCCGACTCGCCGCGCGGTCCCTCGAACTCCTTGTGCATCCAGAGCAGCTCGCCGCTCGCCGCATCGAGCGCGACGACGGCGCGGCGCGTGCCGGCGGTCGAGTAGACGACGTTCTTGACCATCAGCGGCGTCGATTCGAACTGGAACTCGGGCCGCGGGCCGAGGTTCTCGGTCTTGAACCGCCAGGCGACCTCGAGCTTGCTGAAATTCGACGCGTTGATCTGATCGAGCGGCGCGTAGCGCGTGTTCGCCAGATCGCCGCCGTAGGTGTTCCACTCACCATTCTTCGCGCCGCCCTGCCCCTCGACGGGCAGCGTCGCCCAGACGAGGAACAGTCCCAGCAACGGAAGGATTCCCAGACACCACCGACGAGTCTGTGCGCTCATGCTTCCTCCGTAATGTTGAACGTGCCGGAGCTTACACCTCATTCCGATTTCGGTGCTAGCCTACGGCTATGGACGGCGTGAACGGCCTGCATCACATTACGGCGATCGCGGGCCCGGCACAGGAGAATCTCGATTTCTACGCGGGCATTCTCGGCATGCGGCTCGTCAAGAAATCGGTCAACCAGGACGATCCCGGCACCTATCACCTGTTCTATGCAGACGCCGAAGGCCACCCTGGCTCGGACCTGACCTTCTTCCCCTGGGCCGAGATGGCGCCGCCGCGCATCGGCCACGGCCTCGCGGTCGAAGTCGCGCTGGAAGTGCCGGTTGGCAGCCTCGAGTTCTGGGCATCGCGGCTGCAGAAGTACAGCGTGCCGCTCGGCGCCGTCGAGCAGCGCTTCGGCGATCGCGCGCTGCCGCTGATCGATCCGCACGGGCTGAAAGTGGCGCTCGTCGAGCCGGGCAGCGTGCCGGCGCGCGCGTTCACGCCGTGGGACGGCAGCGCCGTTCCGCACGAGCGCCAGGTTCGCGGCCTCTACGGCGCGCAGGTCTGGGAACGCGAAGCGGAAATGACCGAGAGCTTCGTCACGAGCGTCCTCGGTTTCGATCGCCTCGGCGAACACAACGGCATCGTCCGTTACGGCTTCGAGGGATCGGCAGGCGTGCTCGACGTCAAGGAAACGCCCGAGGGACGCCGTGGCGCGTGGGGCACCGGCTGCGTGCACCACCTCGCCTGGCGCGTCGACGACGAGGAGCATCAGCTCGAGATGCGGTCGCGCGTCGAGGCGTCGGGACACCATCCGACGCCGGTCATCGACCGCTTCTGGTTCAAGTCGGTCTACTTCAAGGAACCGGGCGGCGTGCTGTTCGAACTGGCGACCGATGGTCCCGGCTTCGCGGTTGACGAAGATGCGGCGCACCTCGGTGAAACGCTGGTGCTGCCGCCGTGGCTCGAACCGGCGCGGCCGCGCATCGAAGAAGTTCTCCCGCCGCTCAAGATGCACTCGTTTGCGATTAGTGATTAGTGATTTGTGATTTCAAATCGCTGATCACCAATCACCGATCACCAATGGATTTCATTCACGTCTTCCGGCCACCTGCGCATCCAGGCGGTCCCATTCTGCTCCTGCTGCACGGCACGGGAGGCAACGAAGAGGACCTCGTGCCGATCGCCGAGATGCTGCTGCCCGAGGCCGGCATCCTCAGCCCGCGCGGCAGGGTGCTCGAGCGCGGCATGCCGCGCTTCTTCAGGCGCCTCGCCGAAGGCGTGTTCGACATCGACGACCTGAAGCTGCGCACCGCCGAACTCGCCGACTTCATCGTCGAAACCGCGGCGCTGCGTGAATTCTCCACGCGAGACGTCATCGCGGTCGGCTTTTCCAACGGCGCGAACATCGCCGGCGCGCTCCTGCTGCTGCGCCCCGAAGTGCTCGGCGGCGCCGTGCTGTTTCGCGCGATGGTGCCGCTGACGCCCGAGACGTTGCCGAACATTCCGGGCACACCCGTCCTCCTCTCCAACGGCCGCCTCGATCCGCTGGTTACGGCGGAGGAGACCGAAAAGCTCGTGTCGCTGTTGCGATCGGCGGGCGCTGACATCACGCTCTCGTGGCAGAACAGCGGCCACGAGCTGACGCAGCGTGATGTCGTTACCGCGAAGGAATGGCTGGCGCAGCGGGGATGACCGCAGCGGTGGGCGCCGCCAGCCACCGCTGACGCATCGGCTTCAGCACGACACCCGCCAGAAACGCGGTCGCGAAGTTCATCGCGATGATGATGACGAAGACCGGCAGCCACGAGCCGTACGCGTCGTGCAGGAGCGCCGCCACCGGCCCGCCGAGCACCGATCCGACGCCCTGCGCCATGTAGAGAAACCCGTAATTGGTCGTCGCGTGCCGCGTACCGTAGGTATCCGTGAGCGTCGAGGGGAAGAGCGAGAAGATCTCTCCCCATCCGAAGAGGACGACGCCGGATATGACGACGAAGAGCGCGGGGTGCGCGCGCGTGAAGAGCCACAGCGTCATCGCCGTGCCTTCGAGCGCGAAGGCGATGACCATCGTGTTCTCGCGGCCAATCTGATCCGACAGCCAGCCGAAAAACGGCCGCGTCAGCCCGTTGGTGATGCGATCGATCGACAGCGCCAGCGGCAGCAGCGGCAAACCGAACACGAGGGCGTTGGCCATGCCGAAGTCGCGCGTGAACGCCGCCATCTGCGACGTCACCATCAAACCGGCCGTCGACATCATCGTCATCATGACGAACATCAGCCAGAAGATGCGAGTCCGCAGCATCGCGGAAGGTTGAACGTCACGCGCGCGCGCGACGTTCCCGGCACTTGCCTTGGGCGTTGGGAGTTGGCCGTTGGCAGCTGGCCGTTTCAGACCTTGCGCGGCGAGTACTCCAACAACGACAAAGATCAGGCCGTATCGCACGAGCGCCGGCCTGTAGCCCACATCCTTCAGCAGCGTCGCAATCGGAAACGTCGTCAGCAGCGCACCCGTGCCGTAGCCCGCGGCGACGATGCCCGTCGCGAAGCCACGGCGGTTGGGAAACCATTGCACCATGTGCCCGATGACGCCGACGTAGACGATGCCGGTACCCACACCGCCGAGGAGGCCGTAGGTCAGATACAAGCCGGCGAGCGTCGTCGCACGCGCGGCGAGGATCCAGCTCAGACCGGTGAGCGCACCGCCAACCGACAACAACGTACGCGGTCCGAAGCGATCGACGAGCAAGCCCTGGCAGGGTGCGAGAAACGTCTGGACGACGATGAGGATGGAGAAGGTGATCTGAATCTGCGCGAGCGTCGCGCCGGTAGTGGACATCAGCGGCTGGGTGAACAACGTCCACACGTACTGCGGGCTCGAGATGACGACCATGCATAGGAGCCCAAGCAGCAGCTGCGCCCAGCGAGAATTCATAAGAGCGGTTCGGGGATGGCGCAACCGTCCTTGCGCGGGTCGGATCCGCCGTAGTTCACTTTCGCGCGCGCGTCGTGCATCACCGCCTGGCCGCCTCCGACCATGTTCGAGAACTCGCCCTGCAGATCGATCTCGTGCCCGCGGCGCTCGAGCGCCTGCCGCACGCTCTCCGGCACGCGCGATTCCATCATCACGTCGGTGCCGGGGAACGTCAGCTTCACGAAGCGCGGCGCTTCGAGCGCCTGCTGGATGTTCAGCCCGTGGTCGACGATGTTGGAGATGACCTGGACGTGTGCCTGCGGCTGATTCCAGCCGCCCATCACGCCGAACCCGACGCTGACCTGATCGCGCTTCATGAACGCGGGAATCACCGTCTGCAGCGGCCGCTTGCGCGGCGCAAGCGCGTTGGGATGCGAACGATCGAAGGTGAACAGGCCGCCGCGGCTCTGCAGGACGAACCCGGCGCCCTCGGGGACGACGGCGGATCCGAAGTTCGCGAAGTTGCTCTGAATGAGCGAGCAGATGTTGCCCTGCGCATCGACGGCGCACAGGTACGTCGTGTCGCCGCCATGCGTCGGCAGCGCGCCGGCATCGACGCTTGCTTTGGCGCGGCGCGGATCGAGAAGCGACGCCCGCTGCCGTGCGTAGGTCTTCGACAGCATTGCCTCGACCGGCGCCGGCGAGAAGCGCGGATCGCCGACGTGCCGCTGCATGTCCGCGTAGGCCAGCTTCTTTGCCTCGATCATCGCGTGCAGCGAGTCCGCGGTCGCGCGGCCGTACTCGCCGAGCGGAAAATTTTCGAGGATGTTCAGCATGACGAGCGCCGCGATGCCCTGGCTGTTGGGTGGGATCTCGTAAACGTCCCAGCCGCGGTAGTTCGTCGCCAGCGGGGTCACCCATTCCGCGGCGTATTCGGCGAGATCGCCGGGCGTCAACGCGCCGCCATGCTCCGCGCTGCAGGCGAGGATCCGTTTCGCGACCTCGCCGCGATAAAAGGCGTCGCCACCGTCGCGCGCGATGGCGCCAAGCGTACGCGCGAGGTCCGGGTTGCGGAAGACTTCACCGGCAACAGGCGCGCGGCCACCCGGAAGGTACGTGGCCGTCGCGTGGCGATCGGTCTGCAGCGCAGACACGCTGCCCGCCCACTCGAGCGAAGTGATCTCCGAAACGGGGAAGCCACTTTCCGCGTGCGCGATGGCGGCCGACAGAATGGTGTCGAGCCGCACGCGGCCGAACTTCCCGTGCAGCGCCGCCCATCCGGAGACCGCGCCCGGCACGGTCACCGAGTGAATGCCGCTCTGCGGCATCGCGTTGAACCCGCGCGATGTCAGGAACTCGATGCTCGTCGCCCCCGGCGACCAGCCGCTCGCGTTCAACCCATAGACCGTGCCCGTCGCCGCTTCGTGGACGATGGCGAAGAGATCGCCGCCGACGCCGTTCATCATCGGCGCAACGACGCCCATCACGGCGTTGGCCGCGATCGCCGCGTCGGCGGCATGGCCGCCGCGGGCCAGCACCACCGCGCCCGCCTGCGCGGCGAGCGGATTTTCCGCGGCGACGATGCCGCGCGTGGAGACCGTCATCGAGCGCGCCTGCCAGCGGCTGATTTCGGTGCGCGCGTAGTCGGCGCTGAGACTCGCTTTCGGCGAGGTCGTCAATGAGCTTTTCCTTCGCCCGGCCGCGACGCCTCGTCAACGCGATTCACGCGGATGGAGCCGTCCTTCGCGCGGCGTGCGCTGCCGGCGGCCAACGCGCGCTCGACGACCGTGTCCCACTCGGCGGCAAAAGGCGCGCGCAGATGCTCGGGAACGCGGAGAATCGCCGTGTCGTTGGCGAGCCGGTAATCGGAGCGCCGGCGGGCCCGTTCGCGGTCGCTCATCCGCTCCCAGTCGTCGGCCGGATGCTCCACCACCTGCGCGAGCCCGACGAAGAGATCGTCACGCACCGAGCAGAAGAGCACCTTGAAGCCGTTCGCCTCGAGCGCACGCACCCCGGAGGCCTGGTTGAATGTCTGCAGGTGAAACGGATTGAGCGTGTTGAACATCGACTTGCCGCGGTCGAGGAACTCGCCTTCCATCGGCTCCTGGTAGATGTACAGGTAACCACCAGGGGTGAGCCGTTCGCGAACGGTGGCGAGAAATTCCCGCGGCCGCACCGTATGCGTCAGCATGTGGTTGCTGACGATCAAATCGAAGCGTCCGTCGAACGGAATCTGGAATCGATCGAAATCGATCGGGCATGCCGCGGGAAACCCGTAGGTCTGCGAGACGATGAAGCGCTGGCTCTCGAAGAGGGTCATCACCGAGCAATCGGCGCCGTAGAGACGCTGCAGAATCGCCGAAATCGAGCCGAGCCGCGAGCGAACTTCGAGCACCCGCGGCGCGCGCAGGGGCAGCAGCGAGCCGAGGATCTCCGCGTGCATGCTGCTCGCCAGCCGATCGCTGAGCAGCGACGGCAGATATTCCTTCTCCTTGAGGCCGCTGTGCGCGGACACGAACACGCCTTTGGCGACCATCTGCCGCAGCTGCTCGCGCTCGTCATCCCGCAATGCCCACGACCTGAGCACGAACTTGCCGGTCTGCGCCGCCCCAGGCTCCGCGCGGCCGAGCGACTCCTCGAAGCGCTCGAGCAGCCAGCGATAGCGGTCGCCGGCCGGACGGCGCTGCGCGAACACCACGCCGCACGCATGACAGAGCGAGTAGTTGTAGACGGGAGCCGCCGCGTCCGGGACGCGATCGAAGAGGACAAACCGGTTGTATCGGCTGACCCTGGTGAACTCGGCGCCGCCGCACACCGGGCAGCTGTCGAGACTGAGAATGGGCTGCGGCGGACACGGCGCATCCTCGGCCGTGTCGGGCGTGAAGACGTCAGCGCGCCCGGCTGCCGGCTTCGAGCGCTGCGCTTTCGGCGATGCGACGTCAGTACGCCGTCCATGCATCAACGCACGGACAGCAGTCTTCACCCTGGACAACATGCTGCAGGAGTCTGCGATCTTATCAGCCGATTGCGGGCGATAATAGGCGCGCCGTGTCATTGCCACGCCAGGGCCGCCTTGCCACGCTGTGGAACATGACGTGGTCCGCCCCGGGCGCGCTGACGCCCGCCGTCGTCAGCTGCGTCGTTTACCAGGGCGCGAACGGGATGGAACTGCGGCTCGAGTCGGAGAGAGGCACGATCCTGTCGGAGCCATTCGACATGCAGCCGAGGTCGTTGTCGAGAACGCGCGCGCTACGGGAGTCGTTGAGGCGGCGTGGGTGGAGCGAGACAAATCCCAAATCCCAAGTCCCAAATCCCAAATCCCAATAAACCGATTCGATCTTGGGATTTGGACCTTGGGATTTGGGATTTGGGATTTATCTACGTTCAGCGCGATGCTCGTTCATATGGTTGTGGACGGCCAGATAGAGCCGGAACGCCGTCATCGACCACAGCCCCGCGGCCGCCAGCTTGTCGTGCTTCGGCCCCATCGCCATGTTCCAGGCGGCGACCCCCGCGACGTCAATGGCGCCGCCAACGGAGATCATCCGGGCCGGGCTCGTCTGCATCGGCTTGAGGAGAGGATTGGTTTCCTGCACCTTGAAGAACTTCAACGCGTGGTAGGTGGTGATCCAGTCCGCGGTCGCCGCGGTGCCCGCCGCCACCGTCGGCCAATAGAGCCGGCCGCGCTGCGTGTCCTGGGCGGATGCTGTCGCCGGAACGATGATGGCGACGAGCAGAGCTGCCGCGAGAACCTGGCGCAACCGATTACGGGGCATACCGCGACTATCGGCCGGGCCGTGTTACTTCTTTAGGTGATGCCCGCCTCGGTGCGCCTCGGCTCCGACATACTGCTGTGCTCGAACCGCCTGAAAGGCGCGCGGGTCGGCATCGTCTGCAACCACGCGTCGATCGACCGCGGCTTCCTGCACGTCATCGACCGCGTCAACACCTGCGAAGGGGTGACGCTGGCGGCGATTTTTGGTCCGCAGCATGGCTTCCGCTCCGATGTGCAGGACAACATGGTGGAGACGCCGCACGGCGACGACCCGCGGCGCCGCGTACCGATTTATTCGCTCTACAGCGAAACGCGCGAGCCGACGGCGGAGATGCTGCGCGGGCTCGATGCGCTGATCGTCGATCTCCAGGACATCGGCGCGCGCATTTACACCTACATCTACACGATGGCCAACTGCATGCGCGCCGCCGCGCGCCACGGCATCACGGTCATCGTCTGCGATCGTCCGAATCCGATCGGCGGCACCGCGGTCGAAGGCGCGACGCTGCGCGGCGGGTGGGAGTCGTTCGTCGGGCAGTTTCCGATTCCGATGCGCCACGGCATGACCATCGGCGAGCTGGCGAAGCTGTTCAACGATGCGTTCGGTCTCGGTGCGTCGCTCGAGGTGGTGAAGCTGGAAGGGTGGACGCGTGAGATGTACGCCGACGAGACCGGCCTGCCGTGGGTGATGCCTTCCCCGAACATGCCGACGCTCGAAACGGCGGTCGTCTATCCCGGCACGGTGCTGTTCGAGGGAACGCTGCTCTCGGAGGGGCGCGGCACGACGCGGCCGTTCGAGCTCGTCGGTGCGCCGTGGATCGATGCGGAAAGCTTTGCAGGCGCGATGAACGGCGCCGGGCTCGAGGGCGCGTACTTCCGGCCAGCCGGATTCGAGCCCACGTTCCAGAAGCATGCGAAGCAGCCGTGCGGTGGCTGCCAGATTCACGTCACCGATCGCCAGACGTTCAAGCCGGTCCTCGCCGGCGTCGCGCTCATCGACATGTTCCGCCGCTTCGACGCGAAGAAGTTCGCCTGGCGGCAGCCGCCGTACGAATACGAACACGACAAGATGCCGATCGATATCCTCGCCGGCTCCGATGTTCTGCGGAAACAAATCGAGGCCGGCGCTCCGCTCAGCGAGATCGCCGCGAGCTGGGCGGACGACGAGGCGGCGTTCCGGCGAACGCGCGAGCCGTATCTCTTGTACGCCGGGTCCGCGACGACGTGATCCTGTTCGTCGTCGCGGAACCCGGCCTACGTACGTGGGGCGGGTCCCGCCTGCGTACGTGGGGCGGGTCCCGCGGAGCGCAGGTGCCAGGCGAACGCGGACCCGTACGTGGGGCGGGTCCCGCGGAGCGCAGGTGCCAGGCGAACGCGGACCCGCCTACGCGCCCGCTCCCGACCGCGTCTTGGCGATGCCCGGCGCCTTCTTCTCCTGCGTCGTCGGCGGCGTCAGGTGATACCGCGTCAGGTGATCCTTCAGCAGCTCGAATGCGGACTCCGGCGTGTCGGCCCGCGTCAACAGCTCCACGTCCTTCTCCGCAATCGCGCCCCACTCGATGAGCGGCTTCATGCTGAGGATCGGATCCCAGTACTCGCTGCCGTAGAGAATGATCTGGATCTGCTTGGCGAGCTTCTCCGTCTGCATCAAGGTCAAGATCTCGAACATCTCGTCGAGCGTGCCGAAGCCGCCCGGAAAAATGACGAGCGCCTTGGCGAGATACGCAAACCAGAACTTGCGCATGAAGAAGTAATGGAACTCGAAATGAAGCCCGTCGGTGATGTACGGATTCGGTCCCTGCTCGTGCGGCAGGCTGATGTTGAGGCCGATCGTCTTGCCGCCGGCATCGGACGCGCCGCGGTTGGCCGCCTCCATGATCCCCGGTCCGCCGCCTGACGTGACGACGAAGCGTTCGTGGACGGTGCCCAGGCCGAGCGACCACTCGGTGAGCATGCGCGCCAGCTCGCGCGCTTCCTCGTAGTAGCGCGACCATTCGACGGCGCGGCGGCCGCGCGCGACGATTTCCTCGACGTCGCGGCTCGAGCCGACGCCGTGCGTCTTCATCAGCTCGTCGAGCGCGTGCTGCGCGGATTCGCGGCTGTGAATGCGCGCCGACCCGAAGAAGACCACCGTGTCCTGGATGTTCTGCAGCTTGAACCGGCGCTGCGGCTCCAGGTATTCGGCGAGGAGGCGGATGGGACGGGCATCCTCGCTCTTGAGGAAGGTGTGATCGAGATAAGCCTTTGGCTGCGAGCCCATCCCCCGATTATCGATGCACACCCCTCAAAGTGCACAATGGGACGTGCTCGAGTTCACGACCGACCTGGTGATCGTCGCGCCGCCCACCAAAGTCCTCGAGGCGTTCTTCGACGCGAAGGCACTGCAGGCGTGGTGGCAGGCCAAGCACGCGGTCTGCGTGCCCCGTCCGCTCGGCAGCTACGCGGTCGAATGGGAGCCGACGGAGTGGCGCGACGAGGTCCTCGGCCGGCTCGGCGGCGCGCTGCATGCGACGGTGATGGAGTTCAAGCCCGGGCGCGAGTTCTTTCTTGCCGACACCTACTGGCTGCCGCCCGACGGCGAGCCGATCGGTCCGATGGCCGTCGAGGTCACCTGCAGCCGCCATACGTGGGGCACACAACTGCATCTGCGCCAGTCGGGATACGAAGAGGGCGCGCGGTGGCGGCGCTACTACGAACTGATCGGCCCCGGCTGGAACCGCGCGCTCGAATCGCTGAAGAAGTTCGTGGAGCGCGGGGGAGTTGAATAGACAGGACACGAAGAGGCTTGAACCGCGAAGGACACGAAGATCGCGAAGGGACCTCATAAAATGCTTCGTGTTCTCCGTGTCCTTCGTGGTTCCTAGATTCGTTCCAACTTCAGGAAGTTCGATGCGCCGGCGGACAGATCCGGCGAGATGCTGACGACGACGATCACCGATGACGGCGCGATGAAGCCGCGCGTGACGAGCTCTTCGCTGACGCGCTCCACGGCGTGCGCGGCGTCGGTGCCGAGATCGCACACGAGCGGCACCACTCCCCAGACCAGCGCGAGCTGACGCGCGATCTCCTCGCTGCTCGTCGCCGCGTAGACAGGCGCCTGCGGCCGCAGCGCCGAGAGCACGCGCGCGGTCTTGCCGCCGCGCGTGACCGCGACGATGGCGGCGGCGTCGCTGTGCCCCGCCAGCGTCACGGCGGCGTCACAGAGCGCCCGCCCCGGTCCCGACAACAGATTCGTCTCCTCGAGCATCGTCGCCGAGACCGGCGGCATCTGCTCCGCATCGCGGATGATCAGGTCGAGCGTCTGCACGGCGCGCACCGGAAACTTCCCCGCCGCCGTTTCGCCGGCGAGCATGATGGCGTCGACGCCGTCATCCACGGCATTGGCGGCGTCGCTCACTTCCGCGCGCGTCGGGCGCGGCTCGCTGCGCATCGACTCGAGCACTTGTGTCGCGACGATGACCGGTATGGCGCGGGCGCGCGCTTTCCGCGTCACCTCTTTCTGGATGCGCGGCACGCGCTCGAGCGGCAGCTCGAGCCCCAGATCACCGCGCGCGACCATGATCGCGTCGCACGTCTCGAGGATGTCGTCGATGCGGGCGACGGCTTCAGGACGTTCGAGTTTGGCGACGAGCGGCGTGTGCGGTGTGCCGGCCTTGACGAGCGCGGCGCGCGCCTGGCGAAGGTCTTCGGCGGTCTGCACGAAGCTGAGGGCGACGTAATCGACGCCGATGTGTGCGCCGAAATTCAGGTCGTCGACGTCCTTCGGCGTCAGCGCCGTCGCCGGCAGCACGACGCCAGGCACGTTGATTCCCTTGTGCTCGCCGAGCGTCCCGCCGTCGACCACGGTCGTGCTGAGCTCGTGGCCTTCGACGCGATCGACCCGCAGCTGAATGTGCCCGTCGTCGAGCAGCAGAAAGTTGCCCGACGACACTGCTTTGGTCAGGTCGAACGTCGTCGAGATCCGCGTGCGGTCACCCGGTGCATCACCAATCACCACGTGCAGCGCGTCGCCACTGTTCAAGGCGATGGGCTTGTGGTCCTTCAGCTCGCCAGTGCGAATCTTCGGGCCGCTGAGGTCCTGCATGATGGCGACCGGACGTCCGATGTGCTCCGCCGCCGCACGTATCCGCGCGACCGCGGTGCCGTGCGATTCGTGGGTGCCGTGTGAGAAGTTCAGACGAAACACATCGACGCCCGCACCGACGAGCGCACGGATGATCTCTTCGCTGTCACTCGATGGGCCGACGGTCGCGACGATCTTGGTGTGCCGCACGCGTCCAGAGTACGCTGTACCGGCATGACGGTTAAAGCCTGGCTGGAGATGGCTATTCACGATGCGGAGCGCCGCGGCCTGCCCGAACTGCGGCCGCTGCTCGAGGCGCTCGCCAAGGCGACTTCCGCGCTCAGGACCGCCGAATGGAACGCCGACGCGAGCGGCGAATTCGATCGGTCCGGGGAGCGCGATGGCCGTTGACCACCAGACGATCTCGGGTCTGGGGCAGGCGCTGAAATCGGGAGAGACGACCGCGGAAGCGGTCCTCGAGCGCTGCCTGCGGCGGATCGCCGAACGCAATCCGGTCCTGAACGCATTCATCAGGGTGTGCGAGGACGAGGCGCGCGAGCAGGCGCGGCAGGCGGATCGCGAGATTGCCGCCGGACACTACCGCGGCCCTCTGCACGGTGTCCCCATCTCATTGAAGGACCTCTTCGATCTGCGCGGAACGGCGACGACCGCCGCATCGCGCGTGCGACGGGACCACGTCGCGGCGTGCGACGCCCCCTCGGTCGCGGCCCTTCGTCAGGCCGGCGCGGTCTTCATCGGCAAGACCAATCTGCACGAGTTCGCCTTCGGCACGACGAACGAAGATTCGGCGTACGGCGCGGCGCGGCATCCTCACGATGCGAATCGTTCGCCGGGCGGATCGTCAGGCGGATCCGCTGCCGCGGTCGCCGACGGCATGTGCTTCGCGTCGATGGGGACCGACACCGGTGGCTCGATTCGGATCCCGGCGGCGGTCTGTGGGCTTGTGGGCCTGAAGCCGTCGGTTGGCGAACTGTCTACTGATGGCGTGGTGCCGCTGAGCAGGACGCTGGATCACATCGGACCGATCTGCCGCACCGTCGAGGATGCGGCGATCGTCTACGAGACGCTGCGCGCCCAGTCCCGAGCGGAGTCGAGGGGCCAGTCCCGAGCGGAGTCGAGGGGCCAGTCCCCAGCGGAATCGACGGACCCTGCGCTACGCTCCGGCAACCCGATCGAGCCGCGCGCGCTGCGGCTCGGCGTTCCGCGCGATTACTTTCTCGCGCTGCTCGACCCGCACGTCGCCCATGTGTTCGACTCCGCGTGCGACCGCCTGCGCCGCGCCGGTGCGACGCTCGAGGACGTGTCCATCCCGCATGCCGGCGACGTCGCTGCCATCTACCTGCACATCGTGCTGGCCGAAGCCGCCGAATACCACGCGGCGACGCTCGAGCGGCGGCCGGACGATTACACGCCGAACGTGCGCATCAGGCTCGAGATGGGCCGCTACATCCTCGGCGAGGACTACGTGCGCGCGTTACGGGGGCGCGACTTGATCCGGCGGGAAGTGGACGCGGCGATGAACGGACGCGATGGGCTGCTGCTGCCGTCGGTCGCCATTCCCGCCCCGAAGATCGGCGTGCCGACGGCACGGATTGGCGGAGTCGAAGAGCCGGTGCGCAACATCATGCTGCGCTGCACGCAGGCGTTCAACGTGTCGGGACATCCGGCCATCTCGTTACCATGCGGCGAGACGATCGACCGTCTGCCCGTGGGCGCGCAGATCGTCGGCCCGTTCGGCGACACGCCGGCGCTCCTGCGTGTCGCCGCCGCGGTCGAGCCCTACTTCGGGCCCGGTATGTCCCGTTGAGGCGGCTGCGCGTCCGGCAGAACAGCCGGCGGTATGTCGGGCGGCGGCACGACCGGAATGTCCGGCGGCGGCGCATCGATCACGTCGGGTACACCTTCCCTGCGCTGCGGCGTCTCGGGCGGCTGAGGATGCTCGAACATGCGTCTTCCTGCTGCAACGGATTTGCCGCTTGATGCTGAGCCGTATTTTCCACGGCTGGGAACGGCGCCTCGCCTCAACGACCAAAGACCGCGTCGTCCGCCCTTTCGAATGGGGCGGGGAATGGGTGGAATTGCCGGGTCTGGCGGGTCCGAAAGGACCCGCCCTGCCCTTGCCACCCTCGGTCGCCCTCCACGATTGGGTCGACGCCATCATGCGGGACACACCCGCGTTCTTCGACACGCCGCCGACCAGCGACTACGAGTTCGATGCGGCGCGAGGTGAACTGCGCTTTCCGAGCGCGCTGACGACACCCCATCCGGAGAACAACACCGTCCTCGCCCGTTGGTTTCCGGCGGCTGCCGCTTCGCAGATGCGGCGCGGCGAGCCGGGTGACAAAGGGCCCGCCATCATCGTCCTACCGCAGTGGAATTCAGATGCGGAGGGACACATCGGACTCTCGCGGCTGTTTGCGCGCTTCGGGATCTCGGCGCTGCGCCTCTCGCTCCCCTATCACGACGTGCGCATGCCCGGCGAGCTGACGCGCGCCGACTACATCGTCAGCGCGAACATCGCGCGCACGCTGCAGGTGTGCCGTCAGGCGGTGCTCGACGCGCGGCGGTGTGTCGCCTGGCTGGCGCAGCAGGGCTACGAGCGCATCGGCATCCTCGGCACGAGCCTCGGTTCGTGCCTGGCGCTGCTGACGTCGGCGCACGAACCGCGTATCCGGGCGGCGGCGCTGAATCACGTCTCGCCGTGGTTTGCCGATGTCGTCTGGCGCGGGCTGTCGACCACGCACGTGCGCCAGTCGCTCGACGGCAACATCACCCTCGACGAGCTTCGCGAGCTGTGGCGTCCGATCAATCCATGGTCGTATCTCGATCGCATGCACGGCACGAAGTCGCTCCTCGTGTATGCGCGCTACGACCTGACGTTTCCCGTCGACCTGTCGCGGATTCTGGTCGACGAGTTCGCGCGTCGGAAGCTGCCGCACGAGGTGGCCGTGCTGCCGTGCGGTCATTACAGCACCGGCGTCGCACCGTTCAGTTACATGGATGCGTACGTGCTGATCAGCTTCCTGCGGCGGAATCTTTAGTTGGTAGTTGGCAGTTCGCCGTGCCGCTAAAGAGGCGCGAGTACCTGCAGCTCGCCGAGGCCGAGCGCAACGAGTGATTCCTCGATGACCGTACGGTCGCCGACAATCAGGGCAATCGCGCGCGACGGATCGAGATACGTCCGCGCCACGCGCGTCACGTCCTCCGACGTGACGGCGTTGACCTTCGGCACGAACTCCTCGAAGTAGCTGTCAGGCAGGTCGAACAGCGCGAGCTGGGCAACCGAACGGCCCACCTGCTGCGCGGTTTCGAAGTTGCGCGGGTAGCCGCGCGTCAGCGACGCCTGCGCCAGCGACATCTCCTGCGGCGTCGCCGGCCGCGAGTCGCGCAGCGACGAAATCTCCTGCAGCGTGTCGGCGATCGACTCGGCCGTCGCCTTGGTGTGGACGCTCGCCTGCATCGAAAACGGTCCGAGCCCGCGGCGCCAGTCGAAGCCCGTGCGCGCGCCGTAGGTGAACGCCTTCTCCTCGCGCAGCTTCAAATTGATGCGGCTGACGAACTGACCACCGAGGATGGCGTTCATCACGAGCAGCGGCGCGTAATCGGGCGTGTCCCGGCGCGCCGACAGATGTCCGATGCGCAGCTCCGACTGCGCGGCTCCTTCCCGCGGCACCATCGCCAGCTGAAAAGACGATGACACCTCGGCGACGAAATCGGCGGCGGCGTGGGGAACGTCGAGAACGCTCTCTTCGCCCCTCCACTTGTCGAAGGCGTCTTCGGCAATCGCCACGAGGTCGAGATGCGACAGCGCACCGGTGACGACGAGCGTCGCGCGCCACGGCATGAAAGTAGCGCGATGGAACTTGACGACGTCTTCGAGCGACAGTCCGCGCAGCGTTTCGTCCGTTCCGATGGCGAGGTGCCCGTAGGGATGCGACGGATAGAGCAGGCGCAGGAAGGCGCGCTCGGCAACCGCGGGCGGCAGGTCCTTCAGCTGTTTCAACCGGTCGAGACGCAGTTGGCGGACGCGCTCGAAGTCCGATTCGCGCAGCGACGGCGCCGTGACAACGTCGGAGAGCAGCTGCGCGCCGCGATCCGCGAATCGCGTCAGCGTCGTCAACGTGAAGGTCGTCGTGTCGGGGCCGACTTCCACGTCGTACTCGGCGCCGATGCGCGCCAGCGCATCGGAGACGTCGATCGCCGACAGCGAGCCTGTGCCCTCGTCCACCATGTCGGCGGTGAGCGAGGCGAGCCCTTCGCACTGAGGCGAATCCGCGCCGAGGCCACCGGTGATCTGCAGGACGAAGGTGACAATGGGCACGCCCGGGTGCTCGACGGTCCGCACTTTCAACCCGTTGCCAAGCGTGTGACGGACGATCTGTGGAAAGCGGAAATCCGGGTCGGGCCCGGGTAGCGGCAGACGCGAGCGATCAACGGCCATCAGGACACGACGACCGGTTCTGAACCGGCGAGCGCGAGCGCCCGCTGACCGCGCGGCACGATGCTGAGCAGCACACGCCGATCGAACGGCAGGTACTGGCGCGCGGCCGCGCGCATCGACTCGTGCGTCGCCGACCGGTAGCGCTCGAGATCCCCGGCGAAGAAATCGGGATTGCCGCGGAACACGTTGTAGGCATTCAGCTGATCGGACTTGCCGCCAAATCCACCGACGGTCTGCAGGCGATACATGAAGTGCGCTTCGGCCTGGGCCAGGCCGCGCTCCATCTCCGCGTCGGTCGGTCCTTCGTCGGCGACTTCCTGCATGCGTGCGTCAATCAGCGCGGCGATGTCGGTGAGCGACTGCCCCGGCGCCGCCGTGGCGGCGAGGAGGAAGAAGCTGCCGATTTCGCGCGAGTGCTGATAGGCCGACACGTCCACCGCCATGCGCTTGTCGTAGACGAGCGCGCGATAGAGGCGCGACGTCTTGCCGTTGGCGAGCAGATCCGCGAGCAGGTCGGCTTCGGCGTCGCCGTCGGCGAACATCGCGGGCGAGTGCCAGGCCATGTAGATGCGCGGCAGCTCGACCCGATCCTCGAGCACCAGCCTGACCTCGTGGGCGAGCGACGCCTGCGCCTCGACCGCCTGTGGCTTTTCGCCGGCGGGAATGTCGCCGAAGTACTTCTCGGCGAGCTCGAACCCCCGTTCGGTCTCGATATCGCCGGCGAGGGCGAGCGACGCGTTCGCCGGATGGTAGTAGGTCCGGAAGAAGGCGCGCACGTCTTCGAACTCCATCGCGCGCAGGTCCTCGACCGCGCCGATGGTCAGCCAGTGATAGGGATGGTCCGGCGGAAAGAGGGCCTCGCTCAACGCCATGAGCGCCATCCCGTACGGCCGGTTCTCGTAGTTCTGCCGCCGCTCGTTCAAGACGACGCCGCGCTGCGTCTCGAACCGCTCGCGCGTCAATGCCGGCAGCAGGTAGCCCATGCGATCCGATTCCATCCAGAGCGCGAGGTCGAGCGCGCTGGTCGGCACGACTTCCCAGTAGTTGGTGCGGTCGGTGTTCGTGGAGCCATTGAGCAGCGCGCCCGCCTGCTGCAGCGGCGGGAAGTAGCCGCCGTTGTGGTGCTCGGACCCTTCGAACATCAGGTGCTCGAACAGATGCGCGAAGCCGGTGCGTCCGCTGCGCTCGTTCTTCGAACCGACGTGATACCAGAGATTGACCGCGACAATCGGCACGCGGCGATCTTCGTGCACGACGACATCGAGGCCGTTGGCGAGAGTGCGCTTGGCGTGAGGAAGCTCGATAGCAGTCGGCACGGCCCTCAGCGGACAGGAATGAGCGGTATTTTGCCTTTATTGGCTTCAGCGGCTTTGTGCGCGAGGATCGACACCTGCGCCGCGGTACGCTCGGCCACGACCATGAACGCGCGGCCGGCTGACGACCCGGGCTCGCTCACCACGATCGGCACGCCGTTGTCGCCGCCCTCGCGAATCGGCTGATACACCGGCAGCCGTCCGAGGAACGGCACTTCGAGCTGCTGCGCGAGTTGCTCGCCGCCACCATGACCGAAGATGTCGGTCTCGTGATGACAGTTGGGGCACGCGTAATAGCTCATGTTCTCGACCAGGCCGAGCGGCGTGATGTTGAGCTTCTGGTACATCCGGACAGCGCGCAGCGTGTCGGCCAGCGACACCTTCTGCGGCGTCGTTACAACAATCGATCCGACGACGGGAACCGTCTGGCTCAAGCTCAATGCGACATCACCCGTGCCGGGCGGCATGTCGACGATAAGGTAGTCGAGATCCTTCCACGCCACGTCGCGGAAAAACTGCTGAATGGCGCCGTGCAGCATCGGCCCGCGCCAGATCACCGGCGCGTCGTCCGATGTGAGGAAGCCCATCGACACGACCTGGATGCCGTGCTTCTCGGCGGGCACGATCTGTTTGCCGTCGGTCGTCAGCTGCGTCGACGCGAGGCCGAGCATGATCGGGACGTTCGGGCCGTAGATGTCGCCGTCAAGGATGCCGACTCGGCTGCCGCATCGCGCCAGCGCGAGCGCCAGGTTCACGGAGACTGTCGTCTTGCCGACGCCTCCCTTGCCGGCACCGACGGCGATGATGTTCTTGACGCCGGGCAATGGCGGGCGTCCAAGCTCGGGTGCCGATACCGAACGGACATTCGCCGTCATGCGCACGTCCACGCCGGTGACGCCGGGAAGCGCGCGCACCGCCGCCGTCGCCTGGTCGCGCATCTGATCCTTGACGGGACACGCGGGGGTCGTCAGCTCGATGGCAAACGAGACGCGGCCGCTGTCGATCGCCAGTTCCTTGACGAACCCCAGGGAGACGATGTCCTTGCGCAGGTCGGGATCGTTGACGACACGCAGCGCGTTGAGAACAGCGTCGCGGTCGAGCGTAGCGGCCATCCTTCTATCTTAGCGGACTAAACGTCCACTCCTGCGGAGCGTCGTAGAGGCGGACCTGCAGGTCCGCCGTGCTCGAAGAGGTGGCGTCCTTCATTCGTCAGCAGGATCCACAGCGCATACGCGCCAAGCGCGGTTCCAAACGGCAGGACCAGCAGGTCGACGACGGACAGGCCGAGCATCAGCACACGGCCGGCGGGCTGCCGCCTGCGCAGCAGCACGCTGGCGCCGACGTGCACGCCGCCCCAGACGAGGGCGACCGCGCCCATCACGGCGAAGGCGGTTGCCGTGACACCCGCCGCCAGGCCGACCGTCGAGCCGTCCGGACCGAAGAGGATCGCCAGCGCGCCGGCCGACAGCAGCAGCAGCGATACGCCGACGACCATCGCCAGCGCGCCCCAGAGCGTACACAGAATGGCGAGAATTCCGGCGTGGCGCTCCACGGCGTCAGCCGCGTGCGGGAGGACTGACGAGCACGCGCAGCTCGATGCGCGTCGAGAGATCGTGGCGGGATGAAACCGAGAAATGGAAGCAGGCGCCGTCTTCCACGCCCGCGGGGACCGTGATGTGCACCTGATGGTGCAGCAGTTCGATGCCGCTGCCGGCGCAGGTCGTACACGGCTGCGTCCACGACTCGCCGCGCCCGCCGCAGCCGCGGCATGTGCAGCGCACGGGCACGTCGAGCGGAACCGTCGCGCCCTCGAACGCCTCGCGCGGCGTGATCTCGAGCGCCGTCGTCAGCGTACGCGTCTGCTCTTCGACGACGAAGGTGCTGCGGATATGTTCGACGGCGGGTGCGACCGATGGGAAATCGACGATGACCTCGTCGGCAAACCACCGCCGATCGTGGCGCGCGTCATCCGCGCCGCGTACGGCGATCGCATGTCCGCCGAAACTGCCGAACCGGTTCCGGGCCATCGACTGCTGTTACGATAGGGTCCGGTCAGGGAGAAGTCAATGCCGGGCGCGAAGGACTGTCCGTTGTGCGGCGAGCAGATGAAACTGCGTGAACGCGAAGTCATCGATCGCGTGCCAGGCAGCACGCAAACCCGGACCTCGAAATTCCGTGAGTGGGTCTGCCCTGAATGCGACTACTTCGAGGAAGCCGAGGAGGATTAGCGGGCGCCGAGCGTCAGCAGCAGCTCTTTACGCAGCCCTTCGTCGATCTCGTCGATGTTGAGCGCGGTCTCGCACTCATCGCACAGAATTTCCAGAACGGCGGGACGTCCTTCTTCCGACACTTCCACGCGCGAATCGTCGATGTGGACGACGTGCATCTGCAGGGTCTTGACCAGGAAGTTCTGGTCGTTGCCGCAGCTGGGACACGTCAGGCCCACACGGGCCTCCTGGTTAGTGGTCAATCATCACCCCTAATTCCTGATTGTAGGCAATGGGATCTGCATCCGCAACGCTGAAGTGCGTCAATTCGGGCAGACGAGCTGGAAATCAGCGTTTTTTTAAGAATAAATCAGCCTGGCGTCGATCGCGGTGCCCGGAAATGCCTGCTTCATCGCCTGCACATAGAGATCGAGCTGCGCGCGGTGTTCCGGCCGCGGCCGCCCGGTCTTGAACTCCAGGATGGTGAATTGGCGCGGCGCGCACTCGACGAGACAGTCAACGGTGCCGCGCAGCACACGGCCGTCACGGGTCATCGTGAACGGCACCTCGTGCAGGCGCCGCCCCGATTGATACAGCGTGCGGATGTCATCGCGGGCGCAGATGCTCATATAGGCGGCAACGGCCGCGTCGGCGATCGGCCGTAGATCGCCGGTTTCGTCAACCTCGTCGTGGCGCACCAGCCGCGACGCCACCGCGGTGACGTCATCGATCGAGTGGCCGCTGAAGCCGATGCGCTGCAGCAGGCGATGCACGAGCGTGCCGACGAGGCGGTCGGACGCGGATGCGACGCGCACGGTCGCGTCGGTCGCGACGGCGATCGCAGATCCTATCGAGCCTCGGGGACGGGCGGTGTCGGTCAGCGGATGCAGGGCCGGCGCCGGTGGTTCGCTGGTTCGGGGTTCGATGGTTCGGGGTTCGACGGTTCGTGGTTCACATCGATCGAAACGGTGGACGGTTCCGGACGCCGCGCGCCATTCGCACGTGTCGCCTGCGGCGGCGAACACATCGATCAACGACTGCGGCAACACTTCGGCGAGGCTCCCGCGGCCGGGCTGCAGGCGGCCGTCCTTCAGCACGCTGCCGAGATACAAACGATCGCGCGCCCGCGTCAGCGCCACGTAGAGAAGACGTTTGGTCTCTTCTTTGTCTTTCGCCGCCGCATCCTCGTCCGCGTCCGATCTGAAATCGCCGACCGCGACGGACACATCGTCTCCGCCCGGACTGGCGACGACGCGGATCGCATCGCGGAAGTTTCCCGTGCCGCGGGCAAGGTTGACGACGAAGACGACCGGGAACTCCAGGCCCTTTGCCGCGTGCACGGTCATCAGGTTGACGGCGTCGAGCGCGTCGATCACCGCATTCGAGTCGTCGCCCACCGCCAGGCGGTCGAGATGCGCGGCGATGCGTCCGAGCGTGGCGTAGCCGCGATTCTGGATGCGGCGAATCAGGGCGCGGATCTTCTTCAGGTTTTCGCGCGCCTGCGGCTGACGGGGTCCGCGCATCTCGACGAAGTACGCCGACTCGTCGAGCACGAGGTCGAGCAGTTCGGCAGGGGGAATGCGGTCGACAAGTCCACGCCACCGCGCGCAGGCGCCGCGCGCGCGGCCGAGCACTGCCGCGTCGGCCTCGTCGAGCTCCACCGCCGGAACACGGACGTCGCGGAGGGCCGCGGCCAGGTGCGGCGCCAGCCGGCGCAACGCTTCGTCGGTGAGGCGGAAGAACCGCGACCGCATCAGCGCGGCGGCCCTGAGATCTGACTGCGGATCCGCGAGGTACCACAGCAGCGCCAGGACATCCTTGATCTCGTCGGCGTCGAAGAAGCCGAGACCCTTGTAGACGTAGGCGCCGATGCCACGGCGCTCGAGCGCCGCCTCGAATTCGCGGTGCGAATCGCGCGTGCGGAACAGGATGGCGACGTCGGCCGGCGTGATCGCGCGCCGCACGCCGGTCGTCTTGTCACGCACGGTGGTGCCTTCCGCCAGCAGCCGCGCAATCTCGGCCGCGGTGATTTCCGCGCATCCTTCCGGCGTGTCGGCGGCGACGATGCCGAGCGGTGCCCGCGAGTCCGCCGCCTCCACCGGAAACATATCGTCCGTGTCGTAGCGAAACGCATCGCGCCGGTTCGCGGACTTCTGCATGTCGCGCCCGACGTCGTTGACGAACGCGAGGAGGGCCGGCACCGAGCGGAAGCTGCGCGTGATCGCGCGCCGCGCGTCCCCCTGCGGACGCAGCGCCTCGATATACCGCCGCGCATCGTCGAGGATCGACACGTCGGCGTCGCGGAACGCGTAGATCGACTGCTTGCGATCGCCGACGATGAAGATGGACGGGGCGAGCGGACCTGTCGCGGTCAGTCCGGCACCTTCGCCCCACGACTGCACGAGCAGCGAGACGAGCTCCCACTGTGCGCGGCTCGTGTCCTGGAATTCGTCGACGAGCACGTGGTGATATCGGGACTCGAGGCGGTAACGGCTTTGCGCGAACTCTTCCATCTGGCGCAGCAGGTCGAGGGCGCGCAGCAGCAGATCCGAAAAGTCGAGCGCGGCGTGCGCATCGAGCGTGCGGCGATACTCGGTTTCGGCGATGCGATACATCCGCAGGATGCCGCGTGAAACGAGGACGTTGAGATCTCGCTTGTAGCGCGCGAACGCCTCCTTGATGGCCGGAGCGTGGCCGACGACGAGTTCCTGATGCAGCGACCACGCCGCCCTCGACAGGAACTGATCCTGTTTGAACGGACACTTCTTGCGCGGCTCTCCGTCCTGCGTGAGGAAGTACTCGCGCGCACGCGCGAAGGCCGCCTGCAGCGCCGCCGGATCAAGTGCCGCGCCGGTGGCGAGGCATCGTTCGAGCTCGCGCAGGCTCTTCGCGAGCAACAGGAAGACAGGCTCCGGCGGACCGGACGCGAGGAATCGCGGCATTCCGCCGGGCATCGATGCGAAGACGTCGAGCAGCGCGTCCGCGCCGCGGCGCGTAACGAGCGTGACGTCGAGATCGCGCGGGCCGGTGTCGAGGTAGCGCTTGAGAACGGTGGGCGCGACCAGCCGCCGGTTGAGGAGCGCCGCCAGCCCGCGCCGTGCCCGGCGATCGCCGAGCTGCGCGAAGACGAGGGCGATGTGCTCGTCTTCGCGCGCCAGCGCACGGCAGGTGCGCAGCGCGCGGTCGAGCGACTCGTCAATCAGCCGCGGAACTTCCGTTTCATCGGCGACGTCGAAGCCGGGATCGAGATCCGCTTCGAGCGGGAACTCGCGCAGCAGCGACAGGCAGAAGGCGTCGATGGTGCTGATGGCGATGTCGTCGACGCGGTCGCGCAGCTCGCGCCAGCGAGAAGGTGCGAGCTCGCCGGATGCCGCCACCGTTCGAAGCGTCGAGATGATGCGCTCGCGCATCTCGGTGGCGGCCTTCCGCGTGAAGGTAATCGCGAGAATGTTCGACGGGTCGACGCCCGCACGCAGCAGGTTGATATAGCGCTCGACCAGCACCCGCGTCTTGCCGGTGCCGGCCGAGGCCTCGAGCGCGACGTTGAAACGCGGATCGACGGCGCGCGTGCGCCCTTCGCTGTCGCGCGCCGCGGCGGGCGAGAGAGGCGGGACGGGCTGGAGGGGCAGCTCGATCTGGTCCGTGACGCCCATCCCACCTTTCCCACCCCTATTCGACATAGTCCTTGCGGCAGACAGAGGGATACGCGCAGTACGAGCAGATGCGCTCTTCGTACGGCTGGGGAGGAAACTCGCCGTTCTCGATCGCGGACACCACCGTCAGCAGGCGCGTCCGCGCATCGGCGAGCGCGGCCGCCTGATCGTCTTTGCTGTTCTTCTGGTTGATCACGGGGACGAGCGTCTTCTTGCCGGTGAAGGCGACATACGACGCTTCATCGACCTGCCAGGCGCCGCCGCGCTCCCCGGCGAGCCGCTCCTGCGCACACAACGCATAGATGGGTACCTGCAGCGCGCGTTTCTTGTCCGGCGCCGAGCCGGTCTTGTAGTCGATGACGCGCAACCGGGTGCCGGCGAGGAGATCGATGCGATCGGCGACGCCTCGAAGCGGGACCGCGCGCCCGGCGGCGCCGAGGTCGAAATCACCTTCCAGTCGGTACTCGAGCCATCGCTCGACGACATCCACCGGATGCGAGGCTTCGAGGCCGAGCACGACGTCGATGATGCCGACCGAAATGGCGGAGCCGAAGAGCCGCGTGCGCTCGAGCGCCGCGTCGGCTTCCGGAAGCGTCGCCAACAGCGGTTCGGCGACGCCGGCGAACACGGACCGCGCCGCGTCGATGTTCCCGGAGGTGATGGTCTTCTCACCACGGCGGTCCCACGCCTCAAAGAACCGCTGAAAGACTTCGTGAATGAAGCGCCCGCGTGCGCGGGGCGACAGCGCGGCTTCGTCTTCAGGCAGCTCCTCGAGCTGCAGGACGTTGGCGGCGAAGAACTTGAACGGACAGTCCTGATAGCGCTCGAGCGAGCTGACGGAATAGGCCTTCGGCGCGTGCGCGGCGGTCCGGCCGCCGTCAATGCTGTCCGCCGGCCGCGCAACCCTGTCCGCGGCCCACGCGCGGGCCGCGTCTGAAAGAACTCTGTCCGCCGCCGCAGCGGGGATGACCTTCGAACTCGCACCCCCGTCGACGATCTCGTGGACGTCGTCGAGCAGGACCGACCGCGACACGATCGCGTCGTGCTCGAGCGAAAAGCTGGAGAGCATCAGCTGCTTCGCCGGCAGCCGCAGCAGGTCGGCAAATGACGAGCGGACCGCATCGACACGATCCGCGTCCGCCGGCCATCCGAGGTCGCGCAGGATCGCCGGTGAGTAGAAGATGTTGCGCCGCGGCCGATCCGGCCATTCGCCGTCGACGAGACCAGCCAGTTGCACGTAGTCGAAGTCGCCGAACGGCGCGCTGTCGGCGTCGACGACGTGAATGCCGGACTCGCCGCTGCGTGGCGCGAAGGTATGCGTCTCGATCCCGCGTCGGACCATTGCGGCGACCTCTTCGAAAGCCACGACGCCCGAATGGAAACGGCGATAGGCGTCGCGCAGCGACCGCAACAGGGCAAGGACCGCACCGCGCGCTCGAAGCTGTCGCGCGCGGAACGGATCTTCCTCGGCCGGATGCTCCGGCGCGAGATGTTCGTGCGCGATCAGAAACTGCAGAACGCGATCGAGATGCTCGGCAATCGTGGCCGATGCGCGCAGCGGCTCGCACTCGCCTGCCAGCGCCTGCAGCACGAGGAGGCCGGCGGTCGCGCTCTTCGACACACGCGAATCGTCTCGCCGCCATGCGCCGGCAAGGCGATCGAGCGCGTCGAGGCCGCCGAGATATCCCGCTTCGCTCAACGCACGATCGAGCGCGGCAACGTCGTCCCCGCGCGCTGCTTCGCCATTGGCCGCCGTGAACCGAAAGTGCGGCGACCGCAGCAGCGCGATGGCCGGCACGCGCGCGAAGTTCGCGGTCACGAACGAAAACAGCAGATCCACCGCCGCCGCGTAGGGTTCAGCCGCCAGCGGAAGCGCGTCCAGCATCTGGCACGGGACGCCGGCCGTCTGGCACACCTCCCGGGCGAGGTAGACATACGGCAGGCGCTTCCGCACGACGAGCGCGATGCGATCGAGCGAAGGTGGCTCGGGCGTCTCCGCCTGGCCGCGCACCCAGTGGGCAAAACCGGCGATTTCGTCTTCGCGGTCGCGGGCGACGGAATAGGTGGCAGGGGGCGGGGGGCAGGGAGCAGTAGGCGGCAGTGAGCAGAGGGCAGAAAGGCGCACTTCTTCGATGCCCGGCAGCAGCTGATGAATGCGCTCGTGAAACGAGCCGGCGAGCATCGTGTCGGTGACGACCACGTCGAGCTGGTCCAACCCGGGAACGCGAGCGAGCAGATCCCAGTCCACTGGGCAGAGACCGTACGGGTCGCCCGCACGATCGCGGACGGCGACGATGACGTGCCGCCATGGGGCGGAAGCAGTCGTCGTCAGCAGCTTCGCGCGCATCGCGTGCTCGTCGAGGCCGCCCGCTGCGGCGCATCGACGCTCGAACTCGCGGAACGCCGCCGCGAAGAACCGCGTCTGGCGCATCAGCCGCTCGGCGCCGCGGTCCTCCTGCGCGCCGTCGAGCCTCCCCATCGTCAGGCGCTCGAAATCGTCTATCGACTTCTGTTGCCGCTTCAGCGTGTCGAAGAAGTCGAGCATCGCGGCGATGAGCCCGGGCCGCACCTGAAACGGCGGATCGGTGCCCGCATCGATCGCGGCTCGACACGACACCGCGAGCAGCGCCTCCCGCTCCTCGGTCGTGTAGGCCGACGCGGAGCCGACAAGGTCCTCGGCGCGTTCACCATTGAGGCGATCGAACAGCCGTTCGTGGAGCTCGGCGCGCGTGACGAAGTCCGGCAACACCGTCGCGCCCTGCTCGCCCATGCGGTCTTCGATCGATCGAATCAGGTGGAGCGAGGCGGAGCGGGTCGGGACGACAACGAGCCGATCGCGGGCGCCGAGCGGCGAACCGCTGGTGGAGAGGCTGACGAGCGCGCTTCGGAACGACCGGAGGTCCGCCGCCCGCACGAGTCGCGTCGTGCGGGGCGTGATCACTGCAGGCGTGGAGGTTCGAGCAGCGCGCGCATCTGCTGCTGCACGCGCGTGAGCATCAGGATGGCGCCGGCCGCGGAGGAAGACGCCTGCCACGCGACGTTGACGTCGCCGGACGAGACCGCACTGTAACGAATATCAACCGCCGATTCCGCGAAGCGCCACGCGCTGACGAGCAGTTCGTGGGTCGCGCGCAGGTCGTCGGGCACCTTGAGCCGCCGCAGCCGGTCGGAGCCTCCGGCGAGGCGGCTGCGCAACGCGACGAGCGTCACGGGCGACGGTCCGGCGAGCCGTTTGATCGCGTCAAGTGAGGGCTCCATCTTCACGAGCTGCAGCAGCTCCCCGCCGGTCTCCCGCTGATACTGCCGGTAGGTCGTGCGGCGGATCTGCCACTGGTCGCGCAACAGGCGCAGGCGGCGTGCGTTGTCGAGCTGCGTCTGCACCGCGACGCTCAGCGCCTGCACGACGTCGGGACGCTTGCCGCCAAGCCGCGCATCTTCCTTCGACACCTGATTGAGGACGCGCTCGACATCGCCGATCCGCGCCTGCCCGGCGGCGCTCGACGCCGCCGTCAGCAGGCGTCGCGACATCGTCGCGTAGCGCTGATCGGTCAGCGTCTCGGCGCGAATCTGGTCTTCCGCCGTCTTGCGCAGGCGCGTCGAATCGGCCACCGGCATCGATGCCCCAGCCTCGCCAACGAGCGCGAGCGTCTCCTGCAGCAGCGAGATGCGATCCGCCACCCGCGGCGCGAGTTGCGCCATGTGGAAAGTCGCTTCCGCCTCTTCGGCGAGCGTCGGCACCGGCAGCAGCTGCTCGAAGCCCGTTTCTTCGGGGGCGGCGACGAGCGCCAGACTGAAGTCGTTCTTCCCCGCTGACGCGCGCAATTCGGAGATGGCCTCGTCGAGCAGCGACACCACCTCGCGAACGTCGCGCGAACGGTAGCCGTAGTGCGTCGTTGGCCAGTCCGCCAGCGTCTTCCGCGCCTGCTCGGCCTGCGACAACGCGGCGTCCTTGTCGTTCGACAACGCCACTTCGTTCAGCACGCGCGCGATGTCGCTGCTGAGCATCTGGAAATCGTCTTCGCCGCGCGTCTCCGCGTAACGTTCGTAGCGCGCCGCCGCCGCATACCGATCGGTCCGGTTCCAGTCGACCTCCGACGCGGGCAACGAAACGACGTGCAGCCGCGGTTGATCGATGGGGCCGCCGACGGGCATCGAAAAGATCACCTGATCGTCGAGGCGCGCGAACTCGCCGAAGCTCACCACGCTCGTGCCGTCGCGGAGAAACAGGCGGAACAGCGTCGCATCGGATGCGGCGCGCGCCGCGGGCACCGCCGCGAGGCAGACGAGGATGAAAAAGGAGAAGATCCGCTGCGTCATGCGGGTGTCAGTATTGTACGGGATTGAGTCGCGGCGCGTTGTTGTGGAAATCCTGTGCACGCTTCGTGCAAAAGCTGTGGACAACCGGACAACGAAATTTTTTTCGGCGCGCGATGCCAACGATCGGCGCGAGTGAACGCTGTTGACGCGCCCTTCGCGTGTCGCTTCGCTTGATCGGCGTGGCGTGGCGAATAAGATCGTCGCCGCTCCTGACCCCTGCGGACGCAAATGTGAACGTTCATCACTTCGAAGAAATCATTGGCGGTCGTGCGTACCAGATCGAGGTAACGCCCGTCAGCAACCGGTGGCGCGCGCAGCTGCAGCGCGGGCCGGGCATGCCGACAGCCATGATGCCCTTTTATGGTCAGACGCCTGACGAGGCGGCGCGGCTGCTGCTCGGCTGGCTTGCGCTCGCGCACCAGCGATTTGCCGCGACCGTCAACGCAGCGGCCCGCCCCTCAACAGCATAGCGATCATCGGGACGTGACGATGGCTTAGGCACACTCGCACAACAGCACTACAATCGGCTGCGCGCCCCCGCGTCCTCTGGTCCGACACGGACGAGCCGGAGTTCTGCATGTATCAGTTCGGCCGCGCGTTGGCGCTCGTGACCACTGCCGCCCTGGCGGCCATGTGGGCGTTCCCCACCGTTACGTCATCGGCGTCCGTCGGCACGGACGTCGTCACATACCACAACGACGTCGCGCGGACCGGCCAAAACCTTACCGAATCGATCCTCTCGACCGATCGGGTCACGTCCTCGACGTTTGGCAGGACTGGATTCCTTTCTGCTGACGGCAAGGTGGACGCGCAGCCGCTGTACCTCTCCGCGCTCGCCATTCCCGGCAACGGGACGCACGATGTCGTCTACGTGGCGACCGAACACGACACCATCTACGCCTTCGACGCGGGCGCCGGCACCGTACTGTGGCAACGATCGTTGCTCGGCAGCGGCGAGACCACGAGCGATACGCGAGGCTGCAGCCAGGTGGTGCCGGAGATCGGAATCACCGCCACGCCGGTGATCGACAGTTCGCGCGGTCCGAACGGCACGATCTACGTCGTCGCGATGTCGAAGAACGCGTCGGGCGCGTACTTCCATCGCCTGCACGCGCTCGACGCCGCGCTCGGCACCGAGATGTTCGGCGGACCGGCGACGGTGCAGGCGACGTATCCGGGGACAGGCGCCGGAAGCGCCAACGGTTCGGTCATCTTCGATGCGAAGCAGTACGAAGAGCGCGCGGGACTGCTGCTGCTGAACGGCCAGATCATCACCACGTGGACGTCACACTGCGACATCGATCCGTACACCGGCTGGGTCATCTCGTTTGACGGTGGCACGCTCACACGATCGAGCGTCCTGAATGTGACGCCCAACGGATCGCGGGGAGGATTGTGGTCGGCCGGCGCCGGGCCGGCGGCTGACGCCCAGGGCAACGTCTATGTGCTCGACGGCAACGGCACGTTCGACACCACCCTGACCGCCGGCGGTTTCCCGAATCGCGGCGACTTCGGCAACGCGTTCATCAAGATTGCGACGGCCGGCGGATTGTCGGTCGCGGATTACTTTGCCACGTTCGACACCGTTGCGCGGTCCAACGCCGACACCGACCTCGGGTCCGGAGGAGCGCTCGTCCTGCCGGACCTGATCGACGCGACTGGGAAGACGCGCCATCTCGCGGTCGGCGCCGGCAAGGACGCGCACATCTACGTCGTCGATCGCGACGCGATGGGGAAATGGAACGCCTCGTCGAACCAGAACTACCAGGACATCAACGGCGCGCTCGGCGGCTCGGTGTTCTCGATGCCGGCCTATTTCAACAACACGCTCTATTACGGCGCGTCCGGCCGCCAGCTCAGGGCGTTCGCGATTGCAAACGCGAGAGTGGCATCGGCGTCCTCGTCGGCGACCGCCGTGTCATATGTGTTTCCCGGAACGACGCCATCCATCTCGGCGGACGGAACGGCGAACGGGATCGTGTGGGCGGTCGAGAACAAGAATCCCGCGGTGCTGCACGCCTACGACGCGCGCGACCTCTCGCACGAGCTGTACAACTCGACGCAGGCTCCGAACAACCGCGATGCGTTCGGCGCCGGCAACAAGTTCATCACGCCGACGATCGTCAACGGCCACGTCTATGTCGGCACGCCGAACGGCGTCGCCGTATTCGGCCTGCTCGGTCAAATTCCCGCGCCGCCTACAGGACTGCGGATCATATCCGGCTAGACCAGCGGTGGTCGCGCGAAGACCTCGACCCGCGATTCGTTGAAAGCCGGGAACAGGACGCGCTCGAACCAGTCGTCAGCGTTCAAGGCACCCGGCAGGCGTGCCGGCAACGCGGTCAGAAGGTTCTGCCAGCCAGCCATCGACTCGTCTACCTCGATGACGCCATCCGGACGCGTTTCGAAGAACAGGCACAGGAGATCGCGACCGAAGAGGTCCCGTTTCGCCGCCACGACGCGAACGATCTGGCTCCAGTCGATGCACCGCTCAGGAGAGGTTTGTCCCGCACGCACGCAGAACCGATGTTCGCCGACTTCGATGCTGACTGGCGTCATTCTCGAATCCATCGCATCTGTGTCGCGAAGTTGTAGATGTTCTCTCCGGCCTGCCGCCCGAGCTGATGTCCTGCCCACCCCAGCCCGAAGCCGCCGACCAGCCCGCCGACGAGGCACGCGCCGCCGGTCGTGACCTCGCCAACGACCGGAAGGACCAGGCTCGGCGAGACGGCAGCCGAAAAGGCAAAGCAGCCAGCCCACATGCCGGCGCTGCCAAACGACGCCGCGCCAACGACGCCGCCGATTTCGCGCGACGTCACCAGGCTTCGCTGGTCGCGAGGCGCCTCAACGATGACGACTGCGGTCATCGTGATTTGGATCACTATCATCGTCGGGCCTGCGACACGCGAGATCGCCGCGAATCGATTGACGACCGCGCGAGATTTGCCAACGCTTTGCAGCACCGCCTCGATCGACCCTTTTCGTTCGACCAGTTGCTCCAGCGTCGGCAACCCGGAAGAGGGCTTGAGCAGCTCCGAGTAGAGTCGGCCGAAGGGACTGACGCGATTTCGCATCTCGAGCACTAACGCGTTGCGTTGAGACTCGACGAGAGCCCGCGCCTCCTGAGCGGTGACGTTGCCACGCGCGACGAGCGTCTTCGCCTGACGCTGAATCGCGTCCGTGGTGCGTTCGTAGATCAGCTTTCCAGCACAGTGGGATCCGAAGCTTGGAATTCACGTGACTTGAAGTCGCGG
>JADMIO010838893.1_pt1 | contig 59636 bp, 33 predicted proteins | sample 8958161 | NCBI WGS metagenome assembly JADMIO01 (sample SAMN16585339, study PRJNA669376) | soil metagenome | isolation source: Crop rotation soil | place: USA: Cullars Rotation, Alabama | collected 2011 | reverse complement strand
CGCGACAACTTGTCCACGTGGAATTCTAAGCTTAGGATCCCAATGTGCTGGAAAAATGGAGTAGAATTAAAGCAATATGATGGTCTTAAAAGTAATATTAGATCTTTAAAAAAAGATATCAAACAACTTCAACTTAAATATGAAGAAATGAAGGATCAAGTTCCAGAACAACCATCGAGTCCTCGTATCATCATTCAATCGGATAATTCATCACCACTGGCTACTCTCGCATCACCGAATCCATTTTTTCATTTAACAGGTGATGAGAGTATGATAGGAAATAGTATTAAAGATCGAGTCGATCCTCATCCAATGTTATCTCATTTACTTCTGAAACAGAAGAGTCCATCGATTATTGATTTAAATCAAAATGAACTTGATTTAACTGAAATTGGTGATGAAAATCCTTCCGAAGAGGCAGAAGCAGAATTTATCAGTTCAGAAACTATTGCAAAAATTAGTGAAAAAATACATCTCGCCAATAATATTGTTACTTACATGCGTGGTCCTTTTAAACTGATGATTAATGGTACTATGCATATCGCTGAAGTCTTTGCAAAAACGAAAGATGCCACCGATGATATTGTTCGAGCGATAAATAACAAAATAGATCAATACAACCAAACTGCTAAAGAAGAACAGCCGAACAATGATCCAATCCAACCAGTCTTTGTCGAAATTACATCCGATTGGACATATGAAGGCATAAATAGTGATAAAGGTTTTAGTAGTGCATCTGCATGGTTGCGGACTCCTGAAGGTGAAAGAGTCTTAGTTAAAACACAAGATCTTCCAATCTGTGCGGCTAATGAATGGTTAGCATATGCATTAGGACGACAAATTGGCTTGCCAATTAATAAAGTACAAATTGGAATTTATAAAAAGAATCTAGCCACGGTGCATACGGATGTTGGACACGATGATGAAAAAACAGCAACACTTTTAGATTTACCTCGACGAATAAGAAAAGCATTGATGGCCGATCCAATTATGGGATCTATGGATCTATTTGATCGTATTATTATGAATGCAGATCGTAATCCACGCAATATTTTAATTACAGCACCGTCGACAACTGATTTGAAGGATGATTCAGCCAAACTGAAAGTACATTTCATCGATCATGGTGCTTGTTTCGGTATGGGCAAACTTCATGGTCTTAGTGTTTATGCCTCGAAAATACGTACACATCATCTTTCCGTCGTTCGATTTGATCCAATTGAACAAACGAAAAAATTCGATGATTATCTTCGAAAATTATCACCGGGTGATCGAATTTTATTGGGAAGAACATTGAATCGATTTGCAAACATTACTGATGAACAAATTTATAATTGGATGAGTGAAATTCAAGCTCTATTAACATCTAGCCAATATAATCGTATATACGGTGTTCTATATCGACAACGAGACGTTGCAAAACGTTATGCAATACAATGGGGAATCTATCCTGGATCTCTTTCTTTCGATGATTCTAAAGAGGCAAAACAATCTTCACACGAACTAAATGAGACAATGAATTTTTAAAATAGAGGAGAAAATCTCTATCTTCTCCTCATATCGTCTTTTAAGGAGTATTATTACTTTCTTTTTCTTGTAAATACGTTGTATTTTTGTGAGTCTATCGATTAATAAAACCTCAATACATAGATGAAAGTCAATATTGCTACTTGGAAAGAAGAAAACGAGAGAGAGAGAGAAAGAAAAACAAATGGCCGACGGATTCTTGTCTATCACAAATCAAATATTTGTTTCTTTTGCATCGAAAAATACGACATATATTTGTGAAAATGTATTGATGATAGAAGTATAGAAATGGTCAATGAAGAAAATTTTGAAGTCGTGATACAGGAAGAAGAAATAGTTCGATATCGACGTGCTGTATCTCATCTGACACGCAAGCTCGATCGACGACTTATTCCATTTTTGGCACTTCTCGAGATCGCAAGATTTAGCTTTCAAGTTGCCATAGGTCATGCTCCGCTTAGTAGTTTCAAAGATGATTTGGAATTGACACCAGACGAGAATAATTGGGCAACATCAGCTTTTTTTATTGGATTTGTAAGTATTTTTCTTCCATTGGTTTGCTTGCAAGCAATTATACTAATCTGTAGCTGGTATTCACCATTCCGAGTAGTTTGGTATTGCGAATTATTGGTGCGACACGTTTTTTATCGTTAAGCTTAATTTCATGGGGTGCAATTACGATTGGCATGGCTTTTGTCAAAAATGGTTGTCAACTAATCATTCTTCGATTTTTTCTCGTAAGTCATTCTAACATATTACTTTTGATATCTTAGAATGGATTGATGATCAAGGGCATGGTTATTGCTGGTTATTTTCCGGGCATTGTCACTTATTTTTCCTTATGGTACCCAAGACGACAACAAATTATGAGAATTGCGGTCTTTTCTATGGCTACATTTGGTTCTGGAGTACTTGTTGGTGTTTTAGTAATTATACCAAAAGGGAACTTTATAAGTCTGTTTTTTATCGTTTTACTTTGTAGGCGTACGCTAGTAGTAAAATGAACAGTATTGCTGGTTTAAAAAGTTGGCAATGGCTCTTCTTGCTTCCTGGATTACCTGTTATTCCATTAGGTATTCTCACTTATCTGACTCTTGGTAGAGTACCCGAAACGGTTCAATGTAAGACTATTTAAAAGCATAAATGTAAAATTATTGATTCGTCCGTAACAGGGTTAGATAATTGTGAGAAACAATTTCTTACGAATCTCCTTCAAAATGATGCAGGCATGACTAATAGTGAGGGAGCATCTGAGTCATTACTCTCATGGCGACAAGTATGGCAAGTGTTTGTCGATTGGCGAATGTATTTGTATGCTACTATCAGTATCGGCGATTTGGGTACCATGAAATGGCTCATGTTATCTTTGCCGTCCATTTTGAAAGATTTGGATTACTCTAATGAAGAAGCATACTTACTGACAATACCGCCATACGCTATTACTTGCTTGACTATAATGTTGGGTAGTTATTCATCATCACGTCTAAATGAACATGGTTTTCATCATGTTTTTTGTCTATGTGTTGGTTTAATTGGACTCATATTGATGATAACTCTTGAAAATCAAGGCAAAGCAGCCGTGTATACCAGTGTTTGTATTGCCTGTTGTGGAACATTTTCAGCACCATCTATTCTTTGGTCATGGTTCACCAACAATGTAGGTGGCAATACAAAGCGGACTGTCGCTGTCGGTATGATATTTGGTATTGGTCAGATTGGTGCCATTATACAGCCTCAGGTGCCGACATAAGTATCATCTAACAAAAGGAACTCATCTAGTTGATAACTAACGTTTAAACTCACATTTTGCTCATCTGTAGAACACTCTCGAATCGATTGACAATGCGTTACTAAACTAAATGTGAGCTTAGACGGTATTTATCAGTTGGATGAGTTCTTTCATACGAGCAAAACTCAAATATCGCTGCTTGGACCATATAGGTGTATGGGATGGGAGACAAATCGATCTCTCGAAAAGATCATATCATTGCTAGTGGTTTCCTAGGTGGTGCGATTATTATGACTTTGATTCTACGCATATGTCTGATGATGGAAAATCGTCGACGAGAGTATCTATCAATTGATGATTATCATCGGGAAGCTTCGATTGAAGAGCCTTGTGATTGGGTAAATATCGAAGATATATATTTGCGTGGAAAGATTTCTTTCATTGTGTTTTAGCATCCTGATAATCGATATGTGCTTTGAAATCGGTACAATGACTATGAAATACTAGGAATAATTATTAGAAGATTCTGTTTTTCTTGCATGTTTCATAATCTTGTATCGACCTGATTCAATAAACTATATAATAATTAGTTTTAAAAACTCACTTGGATGCACAATCATACGAGAATGTAGTCATTCTCTGTGTTTTGCCGTTTATATATTCTATTTTATTTTTCTGTCTTTTTATCGTTCTATCAATCCCAATCAATCTCATATTTTGTTCTATTGACTTTAAGATTGTCGATAGGAAGTGATTTATCAATATCATGTATCTTAGAATATGTTGAGAAAGGTGACATGTGTACGTTGGAAAGTGGCAAAATTAAATTGCGCACGTTCTTTTTTTTCTCAATTAACATGGGCAAATGATGGTATTGACAACGTTAGCAAACGAGAATAAATCATACCACTTCTTTCCTCTTCGATGAATCAAGCTCTGTTATCGGACATACGTCCAGTTGATATGATAGATCGTATCACATGGATGTGGAAATCTAACAATGATCCTTTCGATTCTAAACAATCCAACAAATGGAATGCCTATTCAGCAGTTATTTCGGCAAATATCGAATTAGCTTATAGTTATCATGTATCACAAGTATACATCGATCAAAATTATATGATTGATCTTGAAAAAATGTTACAAGTCTGTATAAATGATACTCATCGACAACGTCCTGTCAAAAGATGTATTCACTCAGACATAGAAGACGATCACATTGATTGGCGTCGTGAGCGTTTTGCCTTTGAATTAGATCAGCAGATAATAACCGATAATGTACAAACAAACACAAGTGAAGATAATATCAGATATTATGGTTCGAAATTTATTGCTGATTGGTTACTTACATTTACTGACGGAAAATTAAAAGTGAAGTTTGATGCCATATTTCCGGCTCTTATCAATGGTATTCGAACTGAGGGATGCTTGAGTGCAGCACCAGAGAAAACAACTAAATGGTTAATTGATAAACTTGAGGAAGTCAAAAGTGAGGTAAAAATGAAAAATGAACGCAAACGTATGAAATATTTATCGAAATGTTGTGCAAAATTATATACGAAAAATTGCTTTCTATTTCGACTTGTCAATACAACACTTCGAGAAGATGATCGAACGAAACTGAACACATTGGGACCTTATTGTTATCTTGTTTATAATTATATAGGTAGTCAGACTCATAATTTCTCAACTTGGCGACAACGACTTCATCAACACTTTCGTCAAAAACAATCACCCTCGACTTTAGTCTATCGAGGTGATTCTATTACACAACGAAAACTTGATGAATATCGACAAGCAACGGAACAACGTCATAAATATTTTAAATGGCTTTCTTTCGTTTCAACTTCTCATAAACGTGATGTAGGCGAATCTTTTGCTACAAATGTACTATATATTATTGAACTCAAAGGACCCCTATCGAATGATCAATTCACTGATCTATATGATAATACATTTATGCCAGATGAAGAAGAAGTATTGTTGCGACCTGGTGTTCGATTTTGCGTTCAAAATGTGACTTTTGACTCCGGCATAGGTTTGCAAGTAGTTCGCATAAAAATTGTACCGTCATATATATCATATTTGAGATGAAAAAATCAAGTACAATTTTTTTTAAAAATCCTAATAGAAATATAAATTCAATCGACCCAGAGTCATTATATGCAAGTGATAGAAAAACATCGAGAGAAAAACTTTTTCACTAAAAGATAAATCTTTCTCCTCATGTGCCATAAATATATATATGCACTATTTTTCTCAGATATTTACATCTTTTGATATTATATCATTGTATAGCTCATATTGTCTTCTGACTAACATATACTCTTAATAATCCAATAATAGAAAATCGCTGCAAAATGTTAGAAATATTTCAAACTTTTACACAACGTAAAAGAATTGATCTTATGCGAATCATTCGAGTATAATTCAACTCATTTAAATATTGAAATGTCATTGGATAGCTCTAGCAACACTGTTATCCCGTATAATCTGTCGCAATATCAGTTATGTTTTCGTAGCAGTTGTTTTCTCAGTCGTACAATTCAACTCTTAACTGAAGATGAATGTTATGATCATACTATCACTAAACTAGATTTTAAAATCTGATCCGCCCTTAGATGTAAGTCAAGACATAGGTTCCGAACATAAGTTCAAAAGAGTACTGATGTTATTGTCTTAGATATTGGACACTGCTAGATCTAACTTATTATCATCTCTAAAAACACCAATTATATACATTATTTGGTTTTGAAACATTCCATCTTCACGCCAAGTAGTACACTAAAAGTTATATCCTTGGTGTTAACACATAGCCAATTCTTTTCGCTATAACTATTGTTTAACTGTCATTTATGGAACTTTTGACCGTGTGATATAATGCAACAGCATCGATGGAAACTCTAAACAATTCGTCGTAGTTTTTGCATAAATTTAAATATGTGCAAAGCTTTTAAAAAACTTTCGTTAGATCAACCTGAAAAAAAGTTCCTTAAATACCATAACCGAGCAGCAGAAAACAGTTTCGTTTGAATACATAGTAGAAGCATGATTGTTGAATTTAAATGATTTGAATTCAAATTAAAGCTCACAATTATAAAGCACCATTAAAAAGTATGAAACACAATGCTGAAGTTTATAATGATATATTAATAGATCGAGTGTATGAACATATTTTTCATAGCATTGCATATGTATCAAAAATCTATATAGTTGTTTCGAATGTCAAAAATTCATTGCCTGATTTGAGATGAGATATTTTGAATGAGTTGCTCAATTTTGATAACGTCTGGATGAGTAGGGGACAATGCATGACGATATATAGCAGCTGCTTGTTCATAGTAGCAGAGTGCGCGTTGCAATTCACCCATTTTCTCATGAAGAAGCCCGATATTTTTGAGTGTCCATGCATTGTTAGGATGGTCAGAAGGAAGAGATTTGTTACAGATTTTGAGCGATATACTGTAATGTTCTAACGCAAGATCGTACTGGCCTAAATTTCGATAAAGATTGCCAATACTCGTATACATCAAACCCAGTTTATGATGATTAGTAGGAAGATGATTCTTCATTATGTCTAATGCTTTCTGATGACATGTAATTGCTTCTGAGTACTTGTTGTCGTTATTATAGACCAGACCCATACTATCGAGGCATTCAGCTACCTTCATATGATCTTCACCATATGCCTTCCTTAGAATAAATAATGCTTTTCTGTACGATCTCAGTGACTGATCATAAACCTTTTTATCGTCATAAACACAGCCCATACTACTATAACTATCTGCAAGACTAGGGTCGTCGGGTTCTAGTGTTTCAATTTTTATCTCGAGTGATTTGTAGTGCCATTCAAGACTCGAATCAAAATCTCCTTTTTCTTGAATTACATTACCAAGATTGTAATAGCAATGAGCAATATCTTTATGGTTCGGAGGCAGATCATTTAACAAACGAAGAAAGCATTTCTCAGCTGCATCAAACTTGCCCATGTCTTCTAGAACATGACCCAATGAAAGAAGACTGGTTTCTCCACAACCATATTGGTCCTTCATGTGCTCAAAAGTCGATTTTAAATCATGATCATAATCACTGCACATTGTCATTCGAATATTCCATATATCACCTTCACTTGTATAAATGTCGATAAGTCGAAAAATCGCTCCCACCGTAATGAGTACTTCTTTTTCCAGAGAAAAACTACTAAATGGAGTGATATCAGCAAACGGTTTGACACCATCTGGTCTGGGATCAGCATCAATGTCGAATAAAACACGTTCACAGTCAACTGATTGACTCGAATCGGTAAGGTAGAAAAGAGCTAATTGACGATCAAGACTAGCAGAGAAAAATGAGTTCATTGAAATAAATTCACCAATAGAATTCCTCAAATGGCAGAGTTCTTCTTTCGATATTAATTGACCTCGATAAACACGAATAGGTGACGAACATCGATGTTGTTTGATTTGTTGATCTATGTCACGAATAACAATGCGAAAAAGAAAGAGTAAACCAAAATTCTGTACACGAAAAGCTTTGTTCAACAGTCTATAAAGAAATGTTTCTCTCGTGTACCACCACAAAGCTTGATTATATGAGTAATTTTCTTCAAATTCACGAACAATCGCCAGTTGTGATGAATTGTCTTTGTACTCTTTCTCTAAAAAAGAAATAAGCTCTTTCTGATTGTCCGTAGTCGATTTCATTCGAACAAGACAATCAATAACTAGCTGTGAATAGACAAATTGACCATTTAGATTAGTGGACGAATGTTCAGGATTGTCACAGGCATTGAAAATGTTGATGGACAGCGGCTCATTTATTTTGAGATAGCTTCGTCTCCCGTAATCTGATTGAATTCGATCCACGAGCGTATTCAATGATGTTATTGGACCTATGACCTGAACAGTAAACACAGAATTTTGATCAGTTCCACCTTCGACATCTGTTTTTTGTTGAAAAAGCTTAATGATGTCATCGCCGACTATTAATGGAGGCAAAAATGTTAAGCCAGGATTTTTCGTTGTATCTTAGTAAAGAAATAGTTTCAAAATGACATTATCATGCTCTTCTATGTAAAAAACGACGAAAAGGCGAAGAATGACAGAGTTGTAATTAGTGAGGGTTTTTCTTCATCAGTATTATTTCAATCTGAATGGCCGACTGAGATAGACTGAGGGCTTTGATTGCTTTAATTATATATTCTTACTCTGTAGCACCATATCGGATCAAATTGCTGTGAGCTTAACTACGTAGAAGACTCTGATTACGTCGCATACTAATGATTAATGAGACAATGTCTGCTCACCTTAGTGAATTGTATCGTCCATCGTTCGTCTGCTTTCTCATCAACACAATAGATGTAGATTGATAGGAGTTGTCGAAGATCATGAACTCGAGATACAAATTTTTCACCCAATTGGTCATTAACAATTAAGACAACTCGGTCGTCTACGGGCAAAGAGCGAACATATTGTTCACACTCTTGATCATCTTGAAATATCTTCGAATTATTAATCGATATGCGAAGTCGATCCAGAGCACTGGTATCGTTCTGAATCCCATCATTTCTAATGTTGAGCCACACAAGAGAGAATGTTTCTAAATTCTTCTCTTTTGAAGTATCCAATATTGCAACTGTTTCCATCAATACTATGTCGTTTTATCGTCAGATGTACTGTACAATGATTATTGCTAACAAAAGAAAGAAGACATTTTTTTTCTCCATGAGTCAATAAAAGTTTTCAGTTATACAGTGAGTAAGTTTTTAAGCGTAGAATGTCATATGATACCTTTCTTTGACCAGAGTTAGGAATATTATTATTTTTAGGTTAAGTTCTATGAGAGCGTTACAAAAACGTGTACACATAACTGGTCGGGGAGTGACGACTATATCGCTGAGGATTATTGCACAGAAAATTTATACAGCATTGTTTGTATATTTTTGGCGCTTGTTGCTTTGTTACTTCATCAGTTCGCCACCTCGTCATCTCCTTACTTTCTCACCTATACCTTTACAATGGATAAACGATCGTAAGACTTTGGCCGATAACATTACTTTCACCGGACGATTTTAGTCGAGATTAAGAATCAAAGCACAACCAATGGATGAGACTGACGAGAGTAGCCAAAGTTAAGACATCAGATATGCACTGAACGAGGCACTGATCGAATTCAGACGGCTCTTCGGCATAAAAATGCGTGCAAGAGTATCAAATGGATACTTTTTAAGCAAAGTGTTTTTATTTATCTCAGGACGAGCCCTCTTGCGTTCCGAAAATTTCTAGATACGTGCCTGCAAAGCACTGGCTAACTATGAGACGTATCTATTTAAGATGAGGGTAAAAGTAGCCAGATGCCGAATGTTAAAAGAATATAGGCGGTTTTATACAGGTTTTTCTACGATGAAATTAGGCGGTATCGTTGGAAGTTTCTGACCCTTAACCCAGGTCATTTGTGCTCGGTCGGTTCTGGACGGTTGGGTTTATTTTTCGACGAGTTCCTTGTCGCCGAATCCGATCGAAATCAACAAAAACTGTACCGGAACCGACTCAGATTTGGACGAATCTAGTCGTTGGAATGATTGATATGGGTTCAGTACCTTTGATTATTGAGAGTCTCAATATCTGAGTGGCGAAGGTGCTCAATGCAACTAAGCTAGTATGTTCGAATCTCAGCAATATCAGATATGGAATGATTCTAGACAAGTTATCAACAGTTATTTATCCCGGACTACTCATACGAGAGCATACTCACTACATTATGACATACATGGACTTTTACAACTAGTATGTGATTAGTCAGTGTGTATGAGACACTCAAATGGGCGGGAAAACCTGAAACAGACCGTTCTTCCGCCCAAAGCTGCAATTAGAGCTAGTGTAGAAAAAATATCGAGCTGATGAAAATGTTCTCGAACATCATTCTATATTGAAAGCTAGTCGTAAAGCGGGGTATGCTTTCTAACTTTCTTCTAATATGTTAATAGGTCAACAAAAAAAATCGACCACTTCATAGAAAATTGTGGGTAATATTTGAGACAAATAAGAATTCCAGTTAAATTTTGACGTAAACTGATAATCTTCGATTGATGTGAAAACGTAAGAAAACGGATTAGCTGGTCATGTGAAACCTGTTTAATTCTGCCAAGTGTTTTTAAATAAAATATCAGTAGGATTACTTTATCAAATAGCGAAAACCGGGCTCTGATAAATATTTAAAGAGAAGAACTAAACTACCATTACCTTCAAGATTGAAAAAAATGATTCTAAGCGAATGTCCCTCTATGGTACTAATATAAAGTGATGGCAATGTATGCAAATATAGAATAAATTTTGTGTGCGTCAAAGAACGTGTGATAGAGAAGCCTTTTAAAGCTTTTATTACTGCGTAAAACCAAATATATGATTGATTCCAGCTTAATGTAAGCTGGAAAGAGAAACATGTGGTATGTCACGTCTTGGAGTATGTGTGTGCGTTAAAATATTTATTTTAATAAATATCTGATCTTCAATGTGAATGCAGAAACTCAAACTGACTAGAAAAAATGAAATAACGCAAAAGGAGAGAGAGAATATTCCTCAATAGCACAGGGAATATTCCAAGTGAAAAACAAGAGGACGAAAAGAAACATATATTTGGAATATATGTGCTAACACGGTTTGTAGGAAAGAAGAGAAAAAGAACGAAAAACAAAAACAAAACAACGATAGTCTATGTCGACATATCACTTATATAAAAGATATGATGTGCGTTACTTGTAAGGAGAAACTGGCTTGTGAGAATCAGCAGGAGTATGATCGAAAAAATGTTTTTTTACAATGAAATAAAAATTTTTAGTGAGCTTATAAACACATCATAGAGCAATAATTAAAACCCATTCAACAATTTAAACATCAGTGAAATGGTTTGTTGGTATTTGTTCACTGGTTAAATGAAACGATGATACTTGTTGAGATAATTGTTGTTCATAGATAGTACCTCTGAATCAATTTATTTGATAATTGATTGTTCTCATCAGGTCAAGATGATGTAAACGAACAAATTCTTTTAATCTATGATCAAGAAATTCTATTGAAACGAATGTTACGGGACATAATAATAATTGTGTTATTAATTCCTTTGTATATTGTTCAGTTTTCTGTTGTAATAATATCATATAGTCTTCAACATATTTGTATATGTCGTAGTCCAATCTAAGTATCAGGCCAAACTAAGTATGGCCTAGGCTATTCTAAGTACTGAGTTTGGACTAGTCCAATCCTGGATTGTCGAAAGAGTTTTCAGTAAAACTCCTATAACTGTCTCTATAGATATTATAATGAAATTTTTCTTGCTAAACTGTGTTGAGACAGTAATGTTTCAGGTATTACAATCTTCGATGGGGATATTAAACTCGGACTCCGACGCTCATGGATGAAGTTCCGTAAAACATGGTCTTCGGTGGAAACTTATGCATAACTTTACGAATTTTACTTTCATTCCTCTATTGATGATTGTAATACCTGAAACATTACTGTCTCAACACAGTTTAGCAAGAAAAATTTCATTATAATATCTATAGAGACAGTTATAGGAGTTTTACTGAAAACTCTTTCGACAATCCAGGATTGGACTAGTCCAAACTCAGTACTTAGAATAGCCTAGGCCATACTTAGTTTGGCCTGATACTTAGATTGGACTACGACATATATAAAACTATTTTCATTTGATTTTACTGTTTTAAAGGTTGAGGAAGACGCTGTCAACGACAAAATCAGCGATGAAGAGAACAACGTCATCAACAACAACTGCGGAAACAACGGCAACAAACTGAGCAACAACTTCGATGTTGAGAACAAAATCAGCAGCGATATTAGCGGCTATAAAAACGTCGACAAAAACAGGAACGAGAACGAGAAAAGAAGCAACAGCAATGTTTGAAATTCTAACGTGAACATTTTAATTACTTTAAACAGCGTATATTTCAATTGTACAAAATCACCTTCCTCGATACCTATTAACTCGAATACATATATACATTAGAATGGTTTAAAATTAGACAAGGGAACAATCGAAACACATTTCCCATTCGGTAACACAAATTGATGTAGTCCAAATCATGCAAGAATGAGAAAAAAAGAACAAAACCAAGCACAACTTGCTCAGATGCAAGAATGGGAAACACTTAAGTTCATATATGTTATGCCCATCAGCCATGATTATCTTTTGTTCTTCACTCTTTTACATTCTACATTCTCTCCTTCGCACATTTTGTTCCATCGTCACATTCTTTCTCGTGTTTTTTTCTCCGCCTCTCTCGTGAAGAAAGTATATAAAGCTGATATTCGTTTGTTTTGAGTGTGTATTTGTTTTCCATCTTGTCTTCATCATCAGAACAATAAACCAGGACCATAACAATATATCGACAAACATTTTATACAAAGCCAACTGACGAGTCCCTTAAGCAAGGTCGAAATCGTGAGCTTGACGCGCTTGACTCATCCTCATCTCTAGATAAATTCATATTTGTAAAGTCTTAATCAATAAAAAGGAAATTCTTATCGATGCAGTCAAAATCTAGATTATGGTAGTTGTTCTCAGTGTTACCCTCACTCTTTATCTCCTATGATGAAACAGCCAAAAATATGTTAAACGCATTTATTAAAAGCAGAAAACACATACGTTAATTCAAACAATAATATAGTTCTCGAGAGTAATAGAAAAAAAAAGATATAAAAAAAAGATTTAAAAGACATAGACAAACTCACTATCTAATGTTCTAAGTAATTATGGCAATTCATTTGCACGCAATCGATAAAATGTATTTACATGTCTGAAAAAAAATGAATGTTTGAATAGTAAGTAGACAGTTCAACGAGAACAAATAGACTGCCCAAGGCTCGGATTGTTGGCGCTGTGAGCGCATGCCAAACAAGCTTGAGCTGAAGTGCGTTGTGGAAGTGGTTGATAAGTTCCCGAAGGACAGACTTGAGTACTGCTTGCTCCAGCTAGACAATACGCGCCACTAGGACAATCGTTGCAATTCGATTGGCCTGCAGTCGGACTGTAAGTACCAGCGGGACATCGTAAACAAGCTTGAGCCGAAGTACTACCTGTAGTTGGTAGATAGGTTCCTGAAGGACACAGTTGTGGGTTGCTTGCTCCAGCTAAACAATAAGCACCACTAGGACAATTCAAACAGCTCGACTGTCCAGAAAATGAACTATAAGTGCCACTTGGGCATGGCAAACAAGCTTGAGCCAAAAATTTACCTGCGACAGGTTGATACGTTCCTGAAGGACAGGGCTGCATGTTACTTGATCCAGCTGGACAGTAATAACCAACAGAACATCTGGAGCAGCTTGACTGACCAGAATATTGACTGTAGGTACCGTTAGGACATTTTAGACAACCTTGAGCCGAGACTCTCCCTTCAATTGGTTGATAAGTTCCTGACGGGCACGGTTGAGTGTTGCTTGCTCCAGCTAAACAGTAAGACCCAATAGGACAATTCGAGCAGGTTGTTTGGCCAATGCTTGGATTGTAAGTTCCGGCCGGACAACTTAAACAACTTTGAGCTGATACAGCACCTGTGATCGGCTGGTAGGTTCCCGAGGGACACTGTTGCCCACTACTTGATCCGGCTTCACAATAATAGCCAGTAGGACAAGGGTTACAATTTGATTGCCCGATACTCGGATTGTAAGTGCCGGCTGGACAAGCCGAACAAATTGGGGTGGATGTGTTGGTATCGATGGTTTGATAGGTTCCTGCTGGACATTGCAATGAATTACTGGCCCCATTGACACAATACATATTGTAATAATAATAATAATACCACCAATTGCAACTGGTGCAAGATGCTTGCCCGACACTCGTAGTAAAGGTATTGTTCGGACATTGTAAACAAGCTTGAGCCGAGACACTGCCAACAGATGGTTGATAAGTTCCTATGGGACATGTCTGCGGATTACTTGTCCCATTGGGGCAATAAGATCCACTAGGGCAAGTGTTGCAAGCCGACTGTCCTGGGTAGACACTGTACGTACCAGCAGGACAAATTAAACAAGCTTGAATAGACGTAGCACCTGTAGTTGGTTGATAAGTTCCTGAAGGACATGAAACCGTGCTGCCTGCTGCAGCTGGACAATATGATCCACTAGCACAGACAGAGCAACTGGACTGGCCGACGTTCGGATTGTAGGTACCTATGGGGCATTGTAAACAAGCTTGGATCGAGACACCGCCTGGATTCGGTTGATAGGTTCCTGAAGGACATGTCTGTGGAGTACTTGTTCCACCTACACAATAATAACCAGCAGAACAAATCGAACAGGATGACTGTCCAGGATTCGAATTGTAGGTGCCATTAGGACATTTCAAACAACTTTGACTCAAGGTACTACCTTCAATTGGCTGAAAAGTTCCTGAAGGACACAATTGCTTGCTGCTTGATCCAGCTGCGCAATAAGCGCCACTAGAACAGACTAAGCAACTCGTCTGTCCAACGCTCGGATTGTAGGTGCCGTTAGGACATTTAATACAGGCTTGAGCCGAGACACCACCTGGGACCGGTTGATACGTACCTGAAGGACAGGGACTTGTACTACTTGCTCCAGCCTCACAATAATAGCCACTAGGACAAATTAAGCAACTAGATTGTCCGATACTTGGATTGTAGGTGCCGTTAGGACATTTCAAACATGATTGAGCCGAAATACTACGTGTGTTTGGTTGATAAGTTCCTGATGGGCACGAGTTAACACTCTTTCCTCCAGTTGGACAATAATAGCCAGCAGAACAAATCGAGCAGCTAGATTGTCCGGTATTGAAATTGTAGGTACCACTGGGACATTGTAAACAAGCTTGTGCCGAAAGACCACCTGGAAGAGGTTGATATGTTCCTGAAGGACACGCTTGAGTGCTGTTTGCTCCAGCTACACAATAATAGCCAACAGGACAAATCGAACAACTGGATTGTCCGGGAAAGAGACTGTACGTACCATTTGGACATTTCAAACAAGCTTGAATTGAGACACGGCCTTGAGCTGGCTGATAGGTTCCTGAAGGACACGATTGGGTGTTGTTTGATCGTGCTACACAATAAGAACCAATAGGGCAGATCAAGCAGCTGGACTGTCCAAACATTGGATTATAAGTACCAGCAGGGCAATTTAAACATGATTGAGCTGAGATACTGCGTGTGTTTGGTTGATAAGTTCCTGCAGGACATGTTTGAGTGCCATTCATTCCTACTTCACAATAATAGCCACTAGGACAAGCGAAACAACTAGACTGTCCGGAGTTCATCGTATAAGTACCGTTAGGACATTTCAAACAAGCTTGAGCTGAGACACTGCCCGGAACTGGTTGATAGGTTTGCGAAGGGCACGCATTAGCGGTACTCGCTCCAGCTGGACAATAATAGCCGGTGGGGCAGATCCAACAACTAGATTGTCCCGTATATTGAGTGTAAGTGCCCGCAGAACAATTCAAACAAGCTTCAGCCGAGACCATACCTGTGAATGGTTGATATGTCCCTAAACGACATGGACTTGCGCTACTTGCTCCATCCCCACAATACGAACCACTAGGACAAATCCAACAGCTCGAGTGACCGGAATTTGGACTGTAGGTACCGGCAGAACAATTCAAACAAGCATCCGCCGATACAGCACCTGTCAATGGTTGGTATGTTCCTGGAGGACATGATTCGGGATTGGTTCTCCCAGCTACACAATAAACACCAGCATAACAAGGATAGCAGTTCCATTGACCACCGTATGGTTGATAAGTACCGGCTGTACAATTCGCACAAATTTCAATTGAGGTGTTAACCTCGGTAGTTAGATAGGTTCCTGGAGAACAGTAAATGTAACTATTTACTCCAGATGGTGATATAGATAACAAGCCAATGGTAAGTAAACAGAGAAATACTAGCGTTTCCATTCAAATTTTTAAAATCTATAGTATGAAAATAAAATAAGACATGATCCTCAGTTTGATGCTGCTCTTCAAAATGTATATATATATATAAAATCAGTCCATTTTTGGATATGACAGAGATACAGCAAAAACTAAAATGGCATCGTTACCTATGAAACCCTCTTTATTTTACACAGAAACGACTTTTTGTCATCAAAAAAAATCAGAAGTGATTGACTGCTTTCTTAAATAGAAAGATCAACAACAGAATTTTTTCTGTCGTCTTTTCGATGCAAAATAAATTCTATTATTGGAAGCACCCAAGAGTTGATCAACATTGTGATCAAAAAAAAGTGTAACACTTTTATGTCATAAGGCCGTTTCAGGAGAATTTGTGAGTTCTAAATTTTAGTGATAAACGGGCTATACTGACAAACTTTTCTATTAATAAGATACGCCAATGAATTTTATACAGGTCCATGGGAATTTTTTCTGCATCATTCGCTGAATAACTTTTGTGGTAATAGAAGCGCTTTTCGAGTGTCATTGACGTTGTTTATTTTTGACTGAAAATAATTTTTTTCTTTCCTTTCGATGATTTTAATGTTTTAAAATTGTAAACACAAACTTTTGTAAAGGGTGGGTAAAAGTGTTTTTTTCGGAGATTTTTCTATTAATTCAAATAGGATGATTAATGAATTTTATATCAAAGGAAAGCCTGTGAAAAATGGGATTTACTAGTATATTTAGTGTTAACAAAATCTGAGAGTAAGGTAGCGAACTATAAAAGATGTCGATTTTTGGGACGCATTTTGCGAAACTAAAAAAAGGGTTTCATACAGTAGCTGCGCGAGCGGGGGTGTGTGGAGGGATGTACACCCCCTTCTCCAATAATTGGAAAATTTCCTTTTTTTTCAACGACGGAAGCAGATTTCGAACAAATTTTGTCTTTTTTTTTTAAAGAAATTTTCTCAAAATACTCTTTTACACTCCCCAAAAATTTTTATACCTGTTCAAAACCCACTAAACCCCCCCTCCCAATCTTAGACGCTTCGCGCGACCTCTGATAAGATTTCTTATCCTACTTATCATTGCGATGCTACCAAACTTTTTAATGCTGGGCAGAAACTATTCAGTCGTACATGTAATGAAAAGTGGACGTTTTATGCATGAAAACTATACACTTCGAATGGTAAAAATAAAATAAATAAATCGACCAGAATCAATGCTTCTATACTTATTTATCTTGGAAGAAATTTTTTTCCCATGTTTAAATGTGTGCTTTTGCGCCTTATAGTATTTGATTGTTTTTTGTTTTTTTTTCTGTCTAGGTAGGCGAAAAGTAAAAAAAATCGCTGAATTTTATTGGTTTACTCATTCTTCATGGTGTTGTCCAAAGTAATTGTAGCGTGGTTTACGATTTCTGGTAGTGATAGTCACCAAAGATGGCTAAATTTTGAATTTTTTCCTGACATTGTTGAAGCTTTTTCGAAAACATAAACTATGTTCAGCCCTCTCAAGCCTTCGCTGCTTCAAATCATAGTGAAAGCTCGAGTCTCCCCAACCATAATAGTTCTGCCGCCTATGGGTTTATTCAAAGAAGCCAACGTCAATTGGTCAGTTGCAAAGTGAGATTGTCAAAAGTGTTTGAACAGATCTCAATCGACTTATGCAAGAAAGTAGGTCAGTTCGTCGAATCCCGTCTTTACAAATGCATTCAGGCTGATAGTTTCCATTTCGAACAAAACGATTAACTGATTAAAATATATATTTCTTTGAAAAAAAGTTCTGTATATTGCGTGTCAAGTTCGATACAACATGATTATTAATGAGTATTTTAGTCGAAAGTGTATTGTGACGAAAAAACAAAGACTTCAGTTCGCTATTTCAACCGAACTTACAGAACATACATCCTCACCTTCAAACATGGTGTTTTTTTGCTCTCTTATCTGTAAGAATCAACAGTGTCGAAAGATAATATAGAACGTAATAATAGTTTTGTTTGTCGTGTTGCAACACAGTATTCTTGAATTTGACTGTTAAATAACGTCAGAAACCTTGGTTTCTTCTCTATCATGTCTATTTATCAAGTTTCGCCTGCTCCCGTGGATCACATTGATTTCTTCCGGCAACAATCAAATTCAGTTTCTATTCCTTCGTCTCCCAGTTATGGAATCGATTCTCCTCTAGGTTTGGCGGCTTCATTATGGACTGCTCCAATCTATCTATATGCTACACTATCGGGCAAGTTCAAGGTATGGGAAGCACTCTTGCATGACTTGCCGAAAGATGTTGATATAAGTGAACCGTGTCTTGATTGTGGATGTGGAAGAGGAATGGTTCTTCTTATTCTCGCACGTTTGAAAAAGGAGTTGGCCAGCACTACTCCTGAAAAGTAAGTCAGAGTTAATCTTTAATATTGTTAAGAAAATTTTCTCGCCTATTTAGATCGATCTCTCCAGTATATGGCATCGATATTTTTAATAGTCTCGATCAAACTTCAAATTCACCTCTTGCTACTTTTCAAAATGTCGCTGCTGCGAATCTATTGGATCATGTTGTTTTACACACTGGTACCTTTCTTGATCTTCCTTTTTCAGATGATTCATTTGGTCTAATTACATCGTCTCTCGCCATTCATAATGTTTCCGCTACAAAAGATAGACGACGTGCCATAACTGAATGTGCTAGAGTTACTAAACCCGGTGGTTGGATACTGATCGTTGATTTAAAAGGTAGCGTGGCAGTTTACGAACATACATTACGAGAACTTGGTTGGCAATCCATAGAACGCAAATGGGCCGGAATGAAAATGATGTTTGGACTTTGGCCTTCTGAAATACTCAAAGCACAAAAACCACAACGAACAATTTGAAATAAATTTCGAGAAAAAAAAATTTATTGTCAAACTATCAACATAGATAATCATTCTACAAATTAATTAGATTGAAAACTCATGCGTATATCAATAGATCGTTTCCATATTGTCAATGCATTGAAATGTTCACCGCGAAGAAAATAAATCGCTGCAATACCCTCAAAAAGTGTAGTAAATCTATGAAGAAAACGATCATAGAATGGTATATGAGTTTCAAATAATTCTTTTGCTTCTGAAAACTTTTCCAATGCTTGAGAATAATCACCTATCTTAATCAAACGTACACCCATTGAATATAATTTATCAGCACGTTCAATTGATGAAAGATCAGATTGAGTATCTAATTGATGTTGATATTTCTCCAATGATTTCTGATGATCTAATTCTGATGTTTGTCGAAATGTTTCATCTAATTGATCTGCTTGTTCTTCATTAAAATTCGCCATTTCGAAATTCTGTTGCTTTCGATAAATATCAGATATTTTTCTATGTATTGGAGCAATATAACGAACTTTAACATGATGATTATTTAAAATTCTTAATGCATGATCATAACATAATAATGCACTGTCAAAATCCTCTACCGCTTTCCATACATCACCAATATGATGGTAAATTTCACCGGTTAATTTATGATCCGCATCCAATTGTGAAAATGCTATATTATAATATGTTAAAGCAGCATCATATTTTGAAAGATGAAAATAATTATAACCAATGATAATATGAATAACAATAGATTTATATTGATCGATAAAATTTTTATCCAATAAAAGTTTATTATAATATTTAATAAGTTTTTCATAATTACCTGCATTGATAATTGAATAAAAGAAATGAGTACTTAAGTTATTTGTCAATATATTTGCCCATGAAAATGATTTGTTTGTTAACATTTCGTGGTATCTATTGAATAGATTTGAATCATGTGTTCTCGTAAAATAAGAATCCCAAAACGGTCGATAATTGAATAGATTTCCAAGAGAATTTATTAGTTGTTTGATTCGTTCTGTTGTTTCATTAGTTAAAGTCAATTTAACAATCCAATTCGAATCATTTTATTTATTGACAGAATCAATACGAAAAACGGCACCAGCAAAAAATAAAATTTCTTCTTCATATGACATCGAACTTAATTTCGAAATATCCGTAAATGGATGAAGAATATTGTTATCTGTATTGGGAATGTTAATTTCGAATATCACTCCATTTTCAGGATCACTTCCAAAGCCACATGCGACATTATAATTACAGGTTGTTGATATGATTGTATTCGTTGAAATAAGACAACCTAGACTTGATTTTAAACGTTCCAGAACATTTTTGTCGAGAGTTTGTCCTCGATAAACTGTTATACTATTGGATTGATTTTGTTGCAAGCATAATTCTTTTAATTTTTTATAGAGAAGAATAATAAAATAACGAAACTTGCAGATTAAATTTATATCTCGTGTATGAAATGCTTTATTAACAAGTTAAAAAACGAATGAAGGTTTTGTGTAACACTCTAATACATTACCTAATGTACAATCATTTGCAAAATGATCAATATTTACATCATTTGGATAATCTAATCGACATTGTTTGATCATTTCATCTTTCCATCGATGCATATCTTCATCTGTATATGGAGAATGAACAAGATAATGAAGCAATAATTGATTCCATAAAAAAATGGATGTGCTTGTACCCAAATTGATTAAAGATAGTTCAATTTTAATTTCTTCTAAATGTGACTTAGTTATTCCGAAATCATTTCGATATGTTAATAGAATATCTTGACGTAATTTTTCAATTAATTTTTGTTCATTATCAAATATATGAATAAATTTTGATGGGGAATTTTGATTTTCATTATCGGTTTTGAGAATATAAATTGATTGAATTTGAGGTTGCTTGACGAAATATGATGCATGTTCAAATAATTCAATTAAAACAAGAAGAATTTTATGTTCACTTTTAAAATTTTTTATATACTTATCACATGCATCAAATGAATGACAGATTTCTAAATAATCACGAATATAATTGCTTCCATCAGGAAGGTTTTTATTCAAAGAAAACCAAACAACTCTATAATCATCATGATTTTGAATGTCATTCAATGTTGTTGATGATAAATTGAATGTAGACATATTTTGTTTTTTTTGCATTCGTATCTATCTTATATACACATAAATAATTCCAAGCAAATGGTTAAAATCCATATCCTACATATGTTATCTTTTCATGACAATAAAGAAATCATACAAAAGACGTCTTTCCAACATCGTGATAAGACATTTTCTTTATCTATTGTGTGCTATTCTTGCGTGCAAAGGTCGTTGAGTGATTCATTTTCACTCTCAAAATAGTTCTATAAAAACTGAATTACAATATAAAATGTCATTGTCTTTTTATTCAAACATTTCACGTTTGATCCATGTTGGTGTTTTTAGAATATTTCCTCGTCCAAACACATACAATGGTGTTAGATCGGTTTCATTTAACACCAATATATCGGCATCATATCCTTCTCCCAAAAAGCCTTTGTATTTCCAATTGAAATAAGTTGCAGGATTCGAAGTAGAAAATTGAATTGCTGCGTCAATAGGCCATGAATATTTTAGAACGAGTTTTTGAATTGTTTTTAACGGTGAATCTGGAAGACCAAGATCATACGATACTAATCGACCAGAAGAATCATATTCAGGAGATGATCTAAACAAATCAATGATCATACTTCACTTCTTTGTATTTCATGAAAACGAGAGATTTATCTTACCCATAGGCATCACTTGATACGGTGATTTGTTTCAATGGTAATCCTTCTGCTCGAAATTGATTCAGAGTATCAATTGTATCTGTTTCATTTGCAATGTCAGAATCAGCTGTAAAATCACATGTTCCACCTGCTTTAAGCCATTTTCTTGCTTCGTCAATTAGACCTTTTCCTCGTGATGACATATGAGTAAGATACATGTGTTGAATAGGAATTGTTGTTTCATTTAAAATCTCCCATAATAAATCGAGTTTTGTCGGTCCTGAACCCATATGAAACTGAGCAACAGCTGATTTGCCACTAAGCATTCCGGCGACTCGAACATCACTCAGTATTTTTAGAAGTTCGGATTTTGATGGCCAACTCGATCGATGATCACTCAATGAGAGTTCACCAGCACCGATAACGTTATCAACCAGAATAATATCTTCTTGTAATGAGTTAGTTAACGTATGTAGGGGAATATGATAACTCCCCGTCCACATCCACGTTGTCAAACCATCATGTTCCAAAGCCTACATAAATCAGATTCCAGCTGAAAAGAGAAGTTTACTTTGAACATACTTTCATCTTTTGTAGTAAGGAAGAAAGACTAGAATGATTAAATAGAGAAAAAATATACTTGCTAATTAACAGGAAAAAAGAATTAGACTTACCTTCTAGTTACTCCATCTGTTCCCAATACTCCTACAACGGTTGTCAATCCACTTCTGACTAGCTCTGATAAACGACTTTCGGGAGTTCGAGAAGAAGGTCCTGAAAAGGTTGCTATTACAAAAGAAGATTAATGATTAAACCGACCCTGTTCGCCCCCACCGCCGATGGCATGAACATGCACATCAATCAATCCTGGAATGATTATTTGATCTTGCACTGAAATAGGAAGTATAGTCATTTGACTGCTTCGAATTGAATCAATGAACGAGACTGTTTTTGATGGGTCTATCAAACTGATAATTTTTCCCGCAGCAATAACTATATCTTTTCGCTGTGGTTGAGGAGCATGTTCTGAGTCGGTGGTAGTTGAATTAGCAAGTCCATATACTTTGCCACCAGTGAGAATGATCATTGAATAAGATTCGTTGAATGGCGCAGGTGGTTCACGTTGATTGGAAGAGCCATCAAAGGTCGATCGATGCTCCTAAGAAAGAAATGTGAATGGAAATTGTCTCATTTGACCAGATATGTCCACTTACCATGGTCTTCTGACTTTATTCGACACTGAACAGTAGACTAGACATGAAAAGTTTAAAAAGAGTTTACATGTGCATTTCACAACATAGGCGACGAGAAATAGATGAAGTATTTCACCTTCCATTTTAACCATTTCTGCTGGAAAAAATCCACTTATGCTTGAATATCTCTTTAGAGTGGAAAAAACAAAACTACCCATATCTCTCTAAGTCTTTTTTTACTTCAGTCAACCCTCACTCTCACAACCTCGTTCAATGAAAAATGATAAATTAAAAGGTTTGGAGGAAGATTTCTTACCCTGTTTGATATTTCGAGCGACGAAACTTTTAATCCCTAGAACAAATTACTCAGTCGTACACGTAAAAAATTTTTAAGTGAAAAGAAAGTAAACTGTTCGGAATGAGCGCTTTCAAATTTGTTTATGCGTTAAAGTATGTACTTTACGCTTCACTACATTTACTTTTTTCTTTTCTCTTTGTTTGAATATGTTAAGGAGCAGTGATAACACGCCCTCACCGCCTGTCTTCTTTCTCTTTTTCTTCTCTTCTTTATCGCATGTTGTTATTCGACGTTATTGTGACAATTTTCGATGGAAGAGATACATGCGCTGATAGAACTACGCCTTTATCTGTTTCTTCCTCTCAAGAATAGCATCGTTCTAATACAAAACACACGCTTATATATATTCGTCCATGAAATAGAAAGAAAGGAAAGATAGTGCCAAAGTATATCAAAATGCACTAATCAAGGACATAAAGAGAATAAGCCATGAAATAAGAAGAATCGAAAAAATTAAAGCCATGCATACAGCGCATGCCAGCGAGAGTGTTACAGTTATTAGAACGTAGATTAACATTTCTTATAGCAGAAATCGTTAATGCGACAAAATTTTCCAGAATATTTTTTTGTAAAATTTTTCCTCGATAAATCGTTTTACTATTGAATTGTTTTCGTTCAAAAAATAATAAAATATCGAAATTTACAAATTAAATTCATATCGTGTGTATGAAATGCTTTATTAACAAGTTAAAAAACGAATGAAGGTTTTGTGTAACACTCTAATACATTACCTAATGTACAATCATTTGCAAAATGATCAATATTTACATCATTTGGATAATCTAGTCGACATTGTTTGATCATTGCATCTTTCCATACATTCATATCTTCATCTGTATATAGAGAATGAACAAGATAATGAAGCAATAATTGATTCCATAAGAACATGGATGTATTTCTATCTAAATTGATTAAAGATTGCTCAATTGTTATCTCTTTTAAACATGAAATATTAATTCCGAAATCATTTCGATATGTTAATAGAATATTTTGACGTAATTTTTCAATTAATTTTTCTTCATTTGTAAATATATGAATAAGTTTTGAGAATATAAATTGATTGAACTTGAGGAAAATTAATAAAATATGATGCATATTTATGTAATCCAATTAAAACAAGAAGAATTTTATGTTCACTTTGAATAGTTTTTTATATACTTATCACATGAATCAAATGAATCACAAATCTTCACATAATCAACAAGATATTTTATTTGATTTGGAAAGTTTTTTTTTGAAAGAAAACCAAACGACTTTGAAATCGTCATGATTTTGAATATCATTTAATGTTGTTGATGATAAATTGAACGTAGACATATTATTTAACACGAAATTCTTTCTCTTAAAAACTCGGAAGCAATTGAAAAGACTTTCATTTTACCTTATATAGACATAAATAATTGTAATCAAAGGGTTAAAACCAACATTCTACATATGTTATCTTTTCATGACAATAAACAAATCATGCAAAAGACGTCTTTCTAGTGTCATTATCATAAACAAAAGTCTAGTACAAAAAAGAATGTCATCGTCATGTCAATATTATGATCATTTCTTTTGTTACTCAAACATGCCACGTTTGGTCCATGTTGGTGTTTTTAGAATGTTTCCTCGTCCAAATACATATAATGGTGTTAGATCTGTTTCATTCAAAACAAGTAGATCGGCATCATATCCTTCTCCCACAAATCCTTTGCCTTTCAAATTCAGATAACTGGCAGGATTAGAAGTGGAAAATTGAATGGCTTCGTCAATAGGCCAGGAAAATTTTAGAACAAGTTTTTGAATTGTTTTCAAAATTGAATCTGGAAGACCAACACCATAAGATATTAATCGACCAGAAGAATCAAATTCAGGAACTGATCTAAAGAAATCAACGATCTTAATTCACTTCTTTACATTTTTATCATCATACCCATAAGCATCACTAGATACAGTGATTTGTTTCAGCGGTAATCCTTCTGCTCGAAATTGATTCAGAGTTTCAACTGTTTCAGTTTCATTCAAAACCTCAGAATCAGCTGAAAAGTCACACATTCCACCTGCTTTGAGCCATTTTCTTGCTTCTTCAATCAAGCCTTCTCCTCGCGATGACATATGAGTAAGATACATATGTTGAATAGGAATTGTTGTTTCATTTAAAATCTCCCATAATAAATCGATTTTTGTAGGTGCTGAACCTATATGAAACTGAATGACCGCTGATTTCCCACTAAGCATTCCAGCGACTCGAACATCACTCAGTATTTTGACAAGTTCAGATTTCGTTGGCCAACTTGATCGATGATCGCTCAATGCTAATTCGCCAGCGCCAAGAACTTTATCAATTAGAATGATGTCTTCTTGTAATGAGCCTGTTAGAGTGACAGGAGGAATACGATAACTACCAGTCCACATCCACGTTGTCAAACCATCATGTTCCAACGCCTACGTGAATCAGAATCCAGCTGGAATCAGAAGTTTACTTTAAATATGCAACTTACTTTCATCTTTTGTAATAAGGAAGGGAGACTATAGAATGATCAAATAGAGCAAAAATATACTTGCTACTTGACAGGAAGAAAGAATTTGTCTCACCTTCTGGTCATTCCATCCGTTCCCAGCAGTCCGGCCAAGGTAGTCAATCCCCCTCGGATCAATTCTGATAAGCGACTCTCGGGAGCTCGAGACGAAGGACCTTGTTCTCCTCCTCCTCCGATAGCATGAACATGTACATCAATCAATCCTGGAATGATTATTTGATCTTGCACTGAAACAGGAAGAATATTCATTTGACTTCGTCGGATGGAATCAATGAACGGGATTGTGTTTGATGGATCGATCAAACTGATAATTTTTCCCGCAGCAATAACTATATCTTTTCGTTGTGGTTGAGGATCACGTTCTGAGTTAGAGGTAGTTGAATTAGCAAGTCCATATACTTTGCCACCAATGAGAATAGTCATTGAATAAGATTGATTGAATGGAGCAGGTGGTTCACGTTGATTGGGAAAACCATCAGACATTGAATGAGACTATTTAGAAACAAGTGTGAAAGGGAATGGTTTCATTTGACTATAATACAATTCTACTTACCATAGTCTTTTCTGTTTTTGAAGAGAGATTTCTTACCTTAATTGATATTGCGAGGTACAAAAGTTTTTAATGTCTGGAACAAATCACTCCGTCGTACACGTGACGAAAAGTCGATGTTTTACGCAGGAAAACAGTATTGATTGACACGTAAAATTTTTTTTTCTTTCTTTTTTGTTTGAATACGCGAAAAATGAAAAAAACTTTTTGGAATTTACCCGTTTACTCATTCTTCATGATGCTATTTTTATTTTTTCAACATTACTTTCAAGAATATGAATTGATTGAATTTGAAGTGGGTAGATGAAATACGATGTATGTTCGAATATTTCAATTAAAACCAGAAGAATTTTATGTTTACTTTTGAAATCTTTTATGCACTTATCACATGAATGAAATGAATCAAGGTAGAGATATAATTTCGCACAAAAATTTTTCTCTTAGACGAATTAACCGAACTGAAAAAAAAGTCAACAAAAAAGTTTCTCGTGATAACAATGGTGATTTAGTGTTGTGTGCGCTCAAACATGCCATGTTTGATCCATGTTGGTGTTTTTAGAATATTTCCACGTCCAAATACATACAAAGGTGTTAAATCTGTTTCATTTAAAACAAGTAGATCGGCATCATATCCTTCTCCCAAGAAACCTTTGCCTTTCAAATTCAGATAAGTTGCAGGATTAGAAGTAGAAAATTGAATTGCTGCGTCAATAGGCCAGGAATATTTTAGAACGAGTTTTTGAATTGTTTTCAACGGTGAATCTGGAAGACCAACACCATAAGATATTAATCGACCAGCAGAATCATATTCAGGAACTGATCTAAAAAAATCTTTGCATTTCTTGAAAATTAGAAATTCATCATCATACCCATAAGCATCACTAGATACAGTGATTTGTTTCAACGGTAATCCTTCTGCTCGAAATTGATTCAATGCTTCAATTGTATCTGTTTCATTTGCAATGTCAGAATCAGCAGTAAAATCACACATCCCACCTGCTTTGATCCATTTTTTTGCTTCATCAATTAGGCCTTCTCCTCGCGATGACATATGGGTAGGATACATGTGTTGAATAGGAATTGTTGTTTCATTTAAAATTTGCCATAATAAATCAATTTTTGTCGGCCCTGAACCCATATGAAAATGAACAACAGCTGATTTTCCACTAAGCATTCCAGCAACTCGAACATCACTCAGTATTTTGACAAGTTCAGATTTTGATGGCCAACTCGATCGATGATCACTCAATGCTAATTCGCCAGCGCCGAGAACTTTATCAATTAGAATGATATCTTCTTGTAATGAGTTGGTTAGAGTGATAGGAGGGATACGATAGCTACCACTCCACATCCACGTCGTCAGACCATTATGTTCCAAACCCTAAGACAACAAAAGTGTGATCGAGAAGGAAGCTCATTTTGAACTTTATCATACTGTCATCTTTTGTAATAAAGCGGAGAGACTAAAACAATAGATAGGAGAAAAAAAACATAGTTGCTGATCGAAATGGAAGAAAGAAGTAGACTCACCTTCTAGTTACTCCATCTGTTCCCAATACTCCAATGATGGTAGTCAATCCGCTTCGGATCAATTCTGATAAGCGACTCTCGGGAGTTCGAGAAAAAGGACCTGAAAAGGTTGCTATTACAAAAAGAAAAAGATTACTGATGGAACTGACCTTGTTCTCCTCCACCTCCGATAGCATGAACATGTACATCAATCAATCCTGGAATGATTATTTGATCTTGCACTGAAACAGGAAGAATATTCATTTGACTTCGTCGGATGGAATCAATGAACGGGATTGTGTTTGATGGATCGATCAAACTGATAATTTTTCCCGCAGCAATAACTATATCTTTTCGTTGTGGTTGAGGATCACGTTCTGAGTTAGAGGTAGTTGAATTAGCAAGTCCATATACTTTGCCACCAATGAGAATAGTCATTGAATAAGATTGATTGAATGGAGCGGGTAGCTCAAGTTGATTGGAGAAATCATCAAGCGTTGATCGGTACTGTTAAGAAATAAATATGGAAGAAAATCGTCCCATTTGATCAAGTATGTCGACTTACGTTAGTCCTCTGAGTTTGTCCGATGCAACAAAGTATACTGCATATGAAGAGGTGAAGAACAGTTGGCATGGCTTTATTAGATATAGAATGTATTCTTCGAGGGGTATCGTTTTTTATGTGTTTCTCAATCAAATAGCGCAAATCTTGGGTGATTGAAGTAAGTCAATATTTGATTAAGAATTTACATTGATTACCAAAGTATGTAGAGTATTGATATCATATCAAATAGAGAAAGAAAACAATAGAAATGCCGCGTATATCTGCTGGTTTTTTTTCGTTGTGTGCCTTGGTGATCTCTCTCACTCACACATCATTTTCGAAGTTGATTATAAATACATGAACAGCTGGAAAAATAGTTGAGTATCTCTCTTTTTGTATGATCAACCAGATAGTTTTTGCCTTTTTTTCTTGTTTCAGTCATAGCGATTGGTTAAAGGTCATACTCCATATGTTATCTTCTCTTAACAACAGAAAAACAGTACAGTGTAATCTCTTTATATGTGAACAACTAAAAGACTAGTTCGAGTGGATGGGCAAGTGTCATTTGATGATCTGCATAATTGCAATGGAATCCACAAATAATGGCAGCTGTTCACACTCTCGAACTCTGGAATTATTATTTGAGTGATGATTTTTTACTATAAATAGCCTAATGATACAATGGGCACATGGTGTAGCGGGAGCATATGATTCTGTGGAACTCGTGGTCCTGGTTCGATTCCTGGTACGCCCGTTTTCTTACCTTTTTTTGTTGTTCTTTCTTCGTTGTATATACTCATAATCACAACAGAATAGAAATAAAAGAACAAATTTTTATTTATATGAAAACGACATCGAAACAGAATACATAAAAGACAAACAATGAGAAATACGATTGTATGAATATACTCATATCTATTTCTAATAAAACGATACACATTCATTCTATTGGTAATTTTAAGCAAAATAATAAAATATTGCGATATTCGATTCAATAGTGAAGGTGGTGTTTGCATTTCTTCAAATTTCCTCACATCTAGATGCAATTCTTCTGCTTCTATTCTAAAAGTGCTTATGAGTTACTGACCAAGCTCTACACTCCGAATAGCAATTTCGAAGGGCTCTTTCGCATTATAGATTACAAGTTTGTTTTCATGAACTTTTACAGCAATTCCTTGTAGAAGTGCGAAGAGATAGAGTACAGATAAATAATCCATATTTTCGACCTCAAAACAGGTATCAATGACTTTCTCAAATGGGAGATGTTTGAAGCAAATCGATCCATGCTTCGACAAGCAAAGATCTGAGATTAATTGTGGATCTAATTCTGTCAAGTTAAACGATGAAGTGACCATATTGCTGATTGCCTCTGCGACCACTTTCGAAATAACATAATGATCCTTATTCACGAAACGCGCGTTTTTATTCTCTCCTCGACTGCATTGATCAGTGATGCCTAAGTTTCATTTCGGTCATATTGAGACAAACATGAACAAGCACAAGAGAAAAAATTCCCCAGAAATCAATGGATATTAATACAACAGTGCGAGTGTAACTGATACAATTCAGACTCGAGCAAAGGACTTTTATTTATTTCTATTTGAACGAACTGCTTCATTTCGATCGACCGGTCTCATTGCTACGCTAGAGATAGATTCTTCTGATTAGAAAAGTCTCTAAATCACTAGGTGAAACTTTCAAAGACAGAACGTGAAGTTTTTCATAGCAGTTGTTGCTTACACTCTAACATATCTACCAAATGAACTACTTGAAGAAGACAATTAATGTCAAAATATCACCTATCAACATGAGAGTGTTTGTTAACCATTGTTATTGAACTATAATTGTCAATGCCTGAGCGAAGGTTATAGCGAGCGTTATTGCAAATCGTCTCGGAAACATTTATTACCATCGTTGATGCACTTGAAAAAGAAATGCAAACAAAAAAGCCAAAAAAACATCAATCTATTGTTGTTATTTGATTTCTCTGTGTCAATTCAACACCAACATCGACTTCTATCAAGACAATTTCTAACACGCAAGAGACACTTTCTTAAAAAAAGAAAGGAAGAACAGAGAGTATCCCTTGTATTTTTCTTTTAATCGGTTCTTCGAAAAGAAAATAATTAAAAAAAAATAGAATCATTTTTTTCCTGGAAAGATTTGTTTGTTCACTGAATTCTCGATCATTTATATTGATTTATGTCGACAATATAGACTTCATGTTGGAAATCAATTTCAGAATAATTTCAAACTTCTATTGTTTCCACATGCATATGATTTCTAATTATCTATTTTTATCGCCTGATTGACGAAATGAGAGCAGACATTAGTAGGTAATATAAGATCTTTGAAAATTCTTCAGATGTAGACGAGAGTGAAAAACCAGATCCCAATCCTCAACCCTCACCCTCACCCTCTCTTCTTTCGAAACTCCAACAGAGTCCGATAAAAAGATAAGAACAAAGAAAAGTGATGAAATATGTTGAGAAAGAGAATATTTGTCGGTTAAGATAAAAATTAAGTTCGTAGAATGAAGGAAATAAAAAATCTTTTATTAATAATCTATCTTGTCTCCATGCAACTAATTGATTCAAAAATTTACAATATTGAAAATTATGGTGCTGTAGGTGATGGAAGTACAGATGATACAAATGCTGTAGTTAAAGCAATATCTGACTGTATAATTAATGGTGGTGTACTTTATATTCCAACAGGACGATTTGTTATTCGTTCATCATTAATATTTCAAACAAATTCTCCATTTACAATTAGAGGAGATGGAATGAGTTCAGTTCTCTTATGGGAATTTAATGATCATTTAATCATGATTTCATCAGGTTAGTCAAATGACCATTGACGTTTTTAGAAATTTGATTATTTTAGAGAATAATAATGAAATTGGTGAAATAACAATACGTGATTTGATGATAACATCAAGTATTTTATCGAAATCTTTAGATAAATTTGCTATATATACTGTAAATCTTGTTCGAAGTCATATTGAACATGTAATCATAAATTCTAATGATACGAGAAATAATCCTGTAAGTAGTGGTATTGCAATGAAAGGTGTTGCAGATACGAATACGATACGTGATGTGATTATGTGGGAAATTCAAGGAACAGGAATTGAAATCGGTTATGGATCTGAAATAAGAATTTTAGCTGGAAGAATTATTGGATTGGCTCTTCGTTTCGATCAAAGTATTGGAATTCATTGTACGGGAAATAATGGAGGTGTTCATATTGAAAATACAGATATTATTGCTTTAGCTCAAGGAATATTAATTGAAAATAAGAATGGTTATGGATCAAATCGAGAAATTTTTATAAATCAAGCAACAATTGATTCCAATGGTCAAGGTTTAATTATTCGCGATAATAGTTATGTTTCAATTGTTGGAATCTGGGCTGCATCATCAACTATTGATCAAGTTTTTGTTGATTATAATACATCTGCACTTTTATCAATTAGTGGAGGAACTATTTTTAATGGAGGAGTTTATGAATGTTTAAATAGTTCTAATTCATGCAATGGAATGACTATTCATAGTGGATCATTTATTCTTAATGGTGTCGAAATACGAAATAATCATGGAAAAGGAATTTGGGTAACAAATCCATCTGTGAAACAATTTCAAATCACTTCTTCGAGAATATTTCAAAATGGACAAGGTTTATATCTTAATGCATCTTCTTTTATTCTATCAACTAATCTTTGCGATTCAAATCAATTACCAAATTTTATTTCAAATACTTCATCTTCAATTCTAAACAATAACCTTAATTGTTAAACTTTTAAAATATCTTCTTTTGAAGATTAGAAATAAAAGGAAATTTTTTTTTCTCCACTGTTGACTCATCTTCAAGGTGAACGATAACTAATCTTTATTGATCAAATCTTTAGTTTGTCTGTAGTAGATTGCAGCCACAATAGAATTGTGCAGATGAATATTTCTTTATTTTGGAATAAAACAATTGTCGTATTATTGGATCAAGATTAAACGGCTTTCGATGCTTAGTATAATTTGTTATCTTACACTATAGACATTTAGCAGATAGATAGTGAGAAGAAAAGGAAAGAAAAAAAAGTAATAATCGAATTGAAATCATCACAATAAATGAACAACTCAATCTCTCCATGCTACATCTAGTACCTCCAGTCTAAGAAACATCAATCGACTCTTTAAAGTCAATGCACAAAATAGATGACATTTTCCATCAACATTCCTGCTCAATAATACTCGCAGTTTATTGAAAACAAAAAAAATGTTTTTTCTCTCAGATTATCATTATTAGTTATAGGTTATAGCGGCGAAATCCTTGCGAGCTTTGTTGAATTGATTCTCCATTTCATTTGTCCATCCGAAAGCGGTGGTAGCTTGAGATTTCATGTTTACACCAGCAGCACCACTGGAGAAATGAATAAATTCGCCCCAGTTTAATGAACGAGAATATCGATTCGTTCCAGGATTTTTGGGAAAATGTTGCGCAAGAAGTCTAAAAAAATTAACCAAAGCTTTCGTTTCACCACCTCGTGTATACCATGGATAGAGCCAATCTCGAAACCAATATGTATTTGCTCTTGGAAAATTGTCTTTATTGCCCATCGACAAGCTCTTCGATCTTTCCGCTTCAGCAGTCAAACCTAAACCTTTGTACACATCATAGATGAAGATTTCGGCCATTTTACTATCTCCCCAAATACCGCGAGGCGGCTGACCAAAACCAGGACTTCCTTGGGTGTTAAATGAAGCCGATTCAACGATATGAAAGATTTCATGTATAGGTATATCCATACTTCCCAAACGCTCAAACCAAGGTCCAGCACCTTGATCAATCACATTCTTATAATCATGACTTGCAGAATAATAGTAAGATGGATGACCTCCACCGTATCTCCCCGTATGAAATATCGCATAAAGTTTTCCATCAGGACCGAAATTATTACCATAATTTCTTTTAACATAACGCCATGTATTACCAATAACTCTTGAAATATATGGAATTGTTGAACGAGCAACATCCTTATCATAATAAAGTGCTAAATCATTGTCGAGGAATACCCTTGTTAACAGTTGATTATGTTCAAACCAATGCTCTTGCCATGTTTCACCAACGACAGCACCTTTAGAATTTAGAAAACAAATCATTACATTATTGGTACAATCCAGAAATTCTACTACTTCTTGAAAATCCACCTTCACGTACCTGTTGTATTTTGAATAAAAATATGTGCAACGGATAGCACGAGCAATAATAATGAAAAAAAAGTCATATAGTTCGATCTATTGTAAAAGCACCAACACAATGGAATAAACACGGTCTTTGCTCTTATTAATATATCTCACTTTGAATGTTGTCTTTTTCAATTTTTAAACGAACTAAAACCGTGTGATATCGATTTCTTTTAAATCCCGCAATTTTCGTCTGTGCGAAATTAAATTGAAAATTTAAAGTATACGAAAGGATTATACAACTTAATGAAGCATTTATTGCTTTTCTTTGATTTAAAAGAAAAATGATATTTCTTGAAGAATACATCCTATCCCGTGATGCCGCACATTGCGGAATTAATTCCACCCCTGGAATCAATCAGTTCCAACGATTCCAGAATTTCTGTGAAACTCAATCTCACACCCTCACCCTCGCTCATTTTCTTACCTTTTTTTGTCGTTCTTTCTTCGTGGTATATACTCAAAATTACAAAAGAATAGAACTAAAAGAAAAAGGTGTAAATAAACCAATTTCTGTAAATTGAAAATATGAGCAAGAAAGTTGTATTTAATAGATAGTTAACTAAGAAATAAAACTAACCTCGTTTGTGAAAGCTTATCTTACATAATCAGTTATAAAATAAAAGAACAATTTTTTATTTATATGAAAACAACACTGAAACATAATACACGAAAAACAATGAAACATACAATTGTTAATATACTAATATCTATTTCTAATAAAACGATACACATTCATCCTATTGATAATTTTAAGCAAAATAATAAAATATTGCGAAACTCGATTCAATAGTGAAGGTGGTGTTTGCATTTCTTCAAATTTCCTCACATCTAGATGCAATTCTTCTGCTTCTATTCTAAAAGTGCTTATGAGTTACTGACCAAGCTCTACACTCCGAATAGCAATTTCGAAGGGCTCTTTCGCATTATAGATTACAAGTTTGTTTTCATGAACTTTTACAGCAATTCCTTGTAGAAGTGCGAAGAGATAGAGTACAGATAAATAATCCATATTTTCGACCTCAAAACAGGTATCAATGACTTTCTCAAATGGGAGATGTTTGAAGCAAATCGATCCATGCTTCGACAAGCAAAGATCTGAGATTAATTGTGGATCTAATTCTGTCAAGTTAAACGATGAAGTGACCATATTACTGATTGCCTCTGCGGCTGCTTTCGAAATAACATAATGATCCTTATTAATTATATTGAGCAGATCGCTGATTATTTTATTCGTCACTCTTGTTCCATTCATATTCCCAAGTGCTTGGCAGACATGAAATCTAACGTATCCATTCTCATCTCCTGTTGCATTAAGAAGTTTGCTAATCACCTGATTCGTCACTATTTTGTCGCCTATTTTCCCAAGAGCTTTACAAGCACCGGCTCTCACATCCTCTTGTGCATCGTCTAGTGCCGTTACTAGTCCATTGATCAGTTCATTTGTCATCTTTATATCGCCGAAATCTGCAAGAGCATAACAAGCACTACTTCGGACAATTGTTTCCTGATCTTTTAATTTATTGATTACTTTGTCGATCACCTCCTGATTCACTACCGTTTTACCCATCTTTCCAAGAATAAACAACACACCTGCTCGGACGGTCTTACTGTTATCTTCTAGTGTATCTCCTAGCTTCTTAATCACTTCGTCCGTCAATGCTTTTTCATCTATCATTTCTAGAGATTCACATGCACTCACTCTAACCTTCTCATTTGTATCTTCTAGTGCGTTTACTAACTTGGTAATGATTTCATTCTGTGCGTCTTTTGCACACTTCATTCCAAGAGCTTTACATGCACTGATTCTAACAAGATCATTCTTATCTCTTAATGCTTTGATGAGTTTCCTGGTCACCTCATCCGCTGCCGATTTCTCACTCAAATATCCCAGTGCTTCACATACATATCTTCTCTCGTTCACATCCTTACTGTCCAGTGCAATGATTAGTTTTCGAATCAATTTATTCATCTCTACCTTTTCTCTCAAATGTTCTAGAGCTTCACATGCACTTCTTCTAACAGATCCACTCTTATCTCTCAAAGCACTCTCTAGTTTACTAATCGCATCACTCCTTGCCGCTTTGTCACCGATATTTCCTAAAGCTTCACATACATTACTTCTGACACATTCATTCTCCTCTCTTAAAATATTCAATAACGCGTTGATCATGTCATCCGTCACTACTTTTTTGCCCATCTTTCCTAGTATACAGGCTACACCGGCTTTGATATTTTCATTACCATCTTTGAGTAAATTCACTAACTTGCCGATTACTTCTTTCGTTGCTATTTCTTCTGCTATATTTCCAAAAAAATAACGCACACGTGCTCTTACAAATTTATTTTCATGCCCCAATGCGTTCACGAGCTCACTAATTGTTTCATTAGTCATCTTTTTCACGCTCAATTTTTCCAGTGTATAAGATGCACTCGCTCTAACTCTCTCATTCTCGTCTGCTAATGCATGTACTAATTTGTCAACGACGTTATTTAACGCTGTCTTTTCGCTTATCATTCCAAGCGCATAGGACGCACTCATTCTTACTTGAGCAACTTCATCATCTAGTGCAATTATTAAGTTACTGATTACTTCAGTAGTAGCTGCTTTTTCGCCCATACTTCCGAGAGCCAAACAGGCTTTAATCCTTACATCTGTATTAGTATCTTGCATGACGTCAATGATTGATTGAATCAGTTCAGTGCAAGGATTGGAAATCTTCAATTCAGAAATAAATAAAAGAACTTCTGACTTGATTTTCAGCTCATCATTTCGAAGTAAATTGCTTAACATGTGGATAATTTTGCTAGTACACGTCAATAACGGTGCCCTTGCTAACGACTGTGATATGTGTTTGCGGATAATTTTATTCTCATGATAAAAGCTATATTGTATGTACTCTGTTATGCGTGCTAATAATTCATCATAGCTAGGAGAACTTGATTTGGTAGAGATTGCTTCCAGACAGACTATTATAAGTTGAGTGTGTCTAATACCAACTAGATCGATTGGTTCACTCATTATTGCATCCCAGAAAGCACTGGACCACGATTCGAGATCGTCGTTAACAAGAAGACCAGACATGAAAGTAAATACTAATGTATAACGTTGATTGTATTTTTGATCTTTAATAAATTCAATCGCTTGTTCACTCGATCGTTTTCGAAAAGCATGCATTACGTAACGAGCAGCAAAGTATTCTTGAAAACTAAGATGGATAAAATAATGATCTTTGTCTGTTTCAATTTGCGTACCAATTCCTTTTTGATGGAAACTTTTAAGAATACCTAAATTGAGAACATGTGGACAGTCTTGAAAATAAATCATGGCTTCCTCCGACGCTTTTCTCAGTAATGATGGTCGTATCATAATAGTATTCTTCTTCATTGCATGGAAAGCTAAGGTTTCTAAGAATGTTAATTCTTTTTGGCAACGGTGTTCAATCTCATGTCTAGGTAACTGTAGAGTTTGCTTACATGTTGATCTTAGATATCGTCTGCATAACCATTCAGTCATGGCATTATATAATGATGTTATGGTTAAATCTTTTGTTTCCAATGAATCTTCGTTGCTCCAAATGCTGCAAATAACTTCAAGATTCACAGGTATATGAGCAACACCCCAAATACTTCGATTAGTTTTTAAATACTTTATTAATGCTTGACGCTTAATAGTAGCATTATCGAATTCGTCTTTCATTTGATCAAAAAATTGTTTCACATAATCTTCAATATTTTCGTCTTTAAAACCAGTTATTTCCATTTTCACATCATATGATAATGTGTTTAGATACGGACGAGACGTGAGAATATGGTGTGGAGTCTTGCATAATTGCTCAAGTAAATATTCCAAATGTGCTGGTACATTTTGTACAATTTCATCGTATCCATCTAAAATCCATAAAGTTTTATTCGGGTCAAAGTGTGTTTTTAAAAGAGCATCTTCATTTGCCGATAGGTTCATCGAGAGAATTTCTCTTTTCACCAGATCAATCAGTGAATAACTTTGGCCAAGTGGTAATAAAGGATAACGATCAGTGGTTAAACAACGTAACGGAATTAAGGCAAGCAAGTTATAATCTGTCCAAAACTCGCCTGATGCCCATTTATAAGCGACATATCGACAAAATGTTGATTTTCCTATACCAGCACGACCAAACACGAGAACTCGTTTCTGTTCTTTTAAACATGTATCAAAAATATTCTGAATATCTATGGTTGTTTTCATACCATAGATCTCTTCGAAAGTATTCATAATAGCATCTTCATTTTGTACATCACGAAGTTGTTTTTCCTTTTCATCTTGTTCTTTGGTTGTGACTATCGCTAAATTAATGTAGCTTTTATGAATTGGAAATGATTTTGCTGGATTTAATATACGTTCGATACGGCTATTTTGTTGATATTCTTGTCTTATAAATTCGAATAAATAGTTTGATTCTCTACAATACAAAAAAAAATATCACATCATTCTTGTTTGGAGAGCTTTGCTTACTTCGAAGGATTTACTTGTTCCAGATGAAGAGCAAAAATTCGATCTACTAAATTAAGAGATCCAGATTTACGGCGCACATGAGTACCAGGCATAAGAATGACTTCCTGTTCATCTGGATTGGCTGAATATTCGGAAATATCTCTACCATCAAGAGCTTCAATAGCATACAAAGTGCCTGTGTTACCTATAAAGGCCTGAACGACATCGATCGCTTTCGAACATGAATTTATACTCCACCAAATATGTTCATCATCATCAACAAACGTCAGTGTATCATCAAAATTAACTCCTCGCCAAATGGTACCTGTTATTGAAGGTAATCTTTTCAAACCTGTTATGAAAAGTTTTAAGAAAGGAAACCATGGCCTTAGTTTCTCTCGATCTTCGGCGCGCAGTGCCTTGTTGAGACAGGAATAGAATGAAGATGACATGGAATAAAGATATATTGCTGCCGATTCATCGCGTTTTAATAAAGCTGAACGTCGATTATATTTCTTTTTCGCTGTTTTCACACAATTTGCTATATCCGGATTTGATACAATTATTTCTTCTAAACTTTCTTCTAATGTTAATAGAGGTGAATCTTCATAGCCAAATATTGGACTACGATTGGCTTGTTGCAATTCTGCTGAATAATCAGTTACAAAACGATTATTTGCCATAAGTTCTAATTAATCTTGCTATCTTCACCAAATATACAATCTATCTAAATGAAAATAGAATTCAGTGACTGTTTTTCGTTTACTTAGGCAGATAAGAAATAGAAGAATAAATGTGTTCGTGTGCAAAAACTCACGTGTATTTACGTTAAAAGTTCTTCGTTTCAGAGTAACTCTAACACATTGAACGGTGAAAGATGCATTTGACATTACAATCTCGTCGAGAAAAGAAAAGAAAAATAGTCAAAAGAAACCGCATTGATAGGAGAGAGACGCGTTCACCGCACACTATGTTGCGGTTGAAAAGAAATAGAACATTAAAAAAAAGAAAGAGCTAAAACCACAGAAAGAAAAGTTTATCATACGTGAATCAATGCAGCCAATACAAACAAATGTGTCGTGTTTTCTCATGTTTGAAGATGACGTGAGCTTCTAGCCATGAGAGAAAAAAAGGAGTAATTAGAGTTTATATAAAATCTTGCATGATTCTTTTGCTATGTTGTATATATGTAGGAACATATTCTTCATGTTGGTAGCGATTTCCTTTGATTAGAAAATTTCGAAAAACACATTAAGAGAGATCTCGCATCTATTCATTTGAAAAACAAAATATAATGATTATAAGCAAATACATGAGTCAGTTTCCTTCTCTCAAGTAATATAAAAAACAATTCAAATTGAGTTTCACGCATGAAGTACCTAATGTTGAAACAATATTGAAGTTGCTTTTTATTTTGATGGAATCAATCATTAATAATCGTGAGATCAGACCATTCACATCTATCGAAATCAAACATCTACATTCGACAGTAAATATATTACTGTTGGTTTAAAAGTTCGATTCACTTTTTTTATAATCATATATCCTATTCGATGCAAAATTAGATATACAAATATGATATTATCGATAGATTTAAATCTCGATCGAATTATTATTGACATGGAAATCGAACGCGACAACTACTTCGATATTTATTTTGATTCTAGTAAACAATGATTCCAAATATCAGCACATATATTATTGATCGTTTACAAGTCGTTATCATCGCTACGTAGCTTATTCCTGTTAATGCATGCGGCACCATTAAAGAAAAAAGAGTGAACACATTGACTATACTATGGTGTCGATGATGGGTCCATGATTTTCGTTAGAAAAACTTTTATTTCAAATGCACATCACACAGAAAAAAATCACTTAAATAAGTACCAAGATTCTGATTTAACTGTTCTTTCTCAGTTCGAATTTCATCGTTTCAGTATTTTCTGGAAAGATATCTCGAACCTCTTCCATTTTGAAATCCATATCGACTTGTGTTTCTTCGTCAACAAGAGCAAATAACTGAAAGTCGGACAGATCATTCTTTGAAAAATTCAATTTTAATAACGCTTCTTCCACCACTTCTGAAATCAAAGTTTCTTCTATGCATGGAATCAAAATTTCCACGCTCTCAAATTTAACTGAAACTTTTAGCGGAGATGAGCAAATCAATTCGAATTTCACTTCGCTGGGTACTTCATCAAGATCGTTCAAACACATTTCATCGTCTGATAATTCCATCTCATTATATTTCAATTGATAAAATTTTGCATTTAAATGCATCAGCTGACACGCTATCGCACACAAACGGTTGAACTGTGTTTGAGACGAACTGTGATAATTGATCGTTTGCGCATCGATACTATTTTCTACGATAATATGTATTGGTAGTTTTTCATTGCTTACATCGAATTCAATCGGTGATGTCGACATGAAAACTGATAATGGAGTTTCCATCGATGGAAGAAAATCTTTTCCAAACAACAGATATTCGTTTTGATTTTCCAGATGATTGGCTTTATAAACATCAGCAATAGTAGCAGATGATGAAAAATCTTGTTTCATGTTCGATTGATCATTATCGATCAATATTAACTGATTTTCAGTCGATCGCCGGATATGAATCGAACAAAGTTGATCTTCTTTCACCAACAAAAACCGTGTTTCATTGACATCAGATAATAATTGATGAAAATCGATGATTCTCTTCGTATCATACGATGCTAGATATTTATAACCACGTTCACTTCCTTTGACAATACGAAATAATTCTTCTATTGTCACCTTTCTGTCAGATAGGAAAACTTCTTCAGATTTTTCATCGTTATTTGATGCATAAATTTGAATGAGAAAAGCAATACGAAATTCGACGATTTGCTGATCATCAGTAGAAAACTCACCAATTGATTTGCATGCATCTTCTTTTGAAAGTTTTTCATTCTGATTTTCTCCTCGAGTTAAAACACAATCACGAAGAAAATCCGCAGTTAAATTCAATCTTTGTAAGAGACTTTCATTACTTAATAACTGATTGATTTTCGTTGTTTTTAATACACAAATTTCTTCAAATTGATTTTCATAAGAAATCTTCACTTTTATAGTCGAATCTTTACTGATCACATCGATTGTTATCGGTTCAAGTGTTGCTAAAATTCTCTCTGTTTGATCGATAATGCTATTCTTTTCCTTGAGAAAATAACTAAAACATTCTTTCACAAGACTTTTCGCCATGGGTTGATCGCGAAACCAATCATCCAATTTCTGCCAGATGGTATTTGGATGGAAGAAAACTCTTTTCTCTTCGTCTGCTGGAACTATTCGATAGGAAATTTCATTGAACGAAATCGATGGATTTTCTTCAATGAGAATTAGACGAAGTTTTCTTTTCTCTTCATCGTTGACGGAGAAAAAGTCTTCAATGTTTCCTTCATAAATCAATCGTTCATTTTCATCGAAGAAACATATGACTTTCTCTGGATTTAAAATAAAGCCAAGCTTAGGATCGCTCAACGATCGACGAAAAATATTCATCACAGGACAGTCTGATTTGGTGAAATACTCAACTGATTGTTGTCCATATTCAATTCTCACTTGTATTAAAGATGTTTTCTCAAGAATCGAATATTTTAATGGAAAATCTCGTGGAAATGATGGATTATCATCGTTTAGATCATGACCAATGTAATATTCATCAACTGGAATGTATGTTTCAAATGAATAGGCCTTATCTTTGAAGGCTTTCCGTAATTGTTCATAAAGTTTTTCTTTTCTTATAAAATGTGAACTTGATTTTCCATCTGGATGAACAATAGTAACAGACTTGGGTTTTTTCTCCTCTTCACCATTGCCAGTTTTCAATTCATTGAATAGATTAAACCAAGGTGATGATTCGAATGGAACAGATTTCAGTTGCATTGTATACAAAGATGGACAGTTGATTTGTTCATCGACTGTTTTGATTTGTTGATGATCAATATTCACTTTCGGTGGTATTCGATCATCTTGATCCAGTAAATGAGAGAAATCATTCCAATGATAATTGTTCTTCATCGTTGTTGCTGGAACTTTCAAACTATCTCCTAATCCAATCAGATCATTGATAGAATCATCTTGTGATATTTCTTCTTTACTGTTCAAATAATTATGAAATGGATTTTTGAGTTCAGTTAGGTTTTGTTTATCGTCGATTTCTTCTGTCCAGAGAATATCTTGTTTTTCTTCGATATTGACTAGTTTTTCTTGAAGAATCGATCGACATCGAATGAAATGAATACTTAATGAAACATAATTTTCACAACGAATTTCTGAAGGAATCCATGATAAAGTCGCATTTTCTATCGCTAGAAATTCACATGTCTGTCCTAATGGTTGAGTTGACTGCTCAAATAGAGTAGTTTCAATCTCACGTAGTTCCTTAAGAAATTCACTGATCGTGCAAATTGTTGATTTCAATTTCTCAACATCATTTTCATAATCTACATCAATTAAATTAGCTTTGACTAAATCTTTTAATTTTTCATTCGTTTGATCATCGATAGGAGTTCGTAATAATTGAGGAACATCAGTAAATAAATAATGAAAATCACTAATAGCATTGGAATATAATTTTTGAATATGATTCAAATAACATAATTGAAAATCTCGTATTTCATAACGATCTCGTTGTGTTCGAAGTTTTTCATCATTAGCATAAGTATTTAAAAACTCATTTAAACTTAAACGTGAAAGATCCTGATCATTGGATTTAATTAATAAGATAATATGTCGAAGTAGTTTATAAGCATCAGATAGTTTATCGAATAACATGTCTTTGAGATGACTCCATTCACTTTCTAATTTCTCTCGATCGATTGCTTGTGAATAGTTTTCTCCAAGTTCAATCATTTCAGATTCATTATTTGTTTGAATCTTTCGTTGATAACATTGATATTTTTGAATAATATGACGAAAATTTATATGACAGAATAATAGATGTGTTCGAATGACGTAAGATTGAATATAACGAAAATCGAATTTGAATATATTAGTCTTTTGATCATTCGTAATTAAACTAGCACGAGATAATTTTGATAACCATGATATATCATTTGATGTTAATGTAATTACACCGGTATTATCACGAGCAATTTGTAAAATTGAAACTTCTTTTGAAATTAAATCATCAATCAAGTTTTTCAAAATAGTCATGTGATTATTATGATCAGTTTTCAGTTCTTTTTCTAATAGATTCAATAAACCATTGTGATAATCAGCAAGAACACTGAGAATTCTCATGACAATATCACCTTCATCATGGTTTTCAGTTGTTACTAAATAATGAATTGGTGTTTCCCGTGAAACTTTTTCAAAACGTTGAGTTTCATCACAAGCTCCTGGTTGGATTAACCCATCAGCAAATTGATGATATGCATTGACAGCTTCGAGACCATTTTTAATGATCGATTGATGTTGTGCACGAAGACGTTGATCGACAATGTTCGAATGTTGTTCAGAACGTTTGGATAAATCTTCCAAACTTATTGTCATAAATTCGTCGCGTTCAATCAATAAACTGTATGTTTGATGTAGAAGAAGATAAAATTGACTTAAATCATATATTAATCGAGTCATTTCGAGAAAACTAATAGCACTAAAAATCCGTCGTAAAATACTTAATGATAAGGATGAATTAATGGGATTATGAAGTTCAGTTTTGAAATGTTCAAAATCAACTACAATAGGGATTTGATCAATATAGACTTGTAAATTCGCTTGTATTTGTGATTGTAAACTTAATTGATTGATTTGAGCTTTGTAATTGGGTAATTTTTGAAGAACAAAATAGAAGACATGTTCTTGATATTGATTCTCAGCTTGGAATTGATCATCTAATGTTGAATAACTTGGTTTGATCCACTGCTGTCGTTGAAGAGTTAAATATGCTATTCTTTCTGAGCAACGATTAATTAGAATGCATGCATCATCTTGGTTGAAACGAATGGAAAGAAAATGATAAGTAGATAATAAACGAGCACAAACGAAATGACACACTTGTGTTCGTTTCTGGTTGCCCACCATTCGGCACTCATTACCTGTAGCATCAATGGCGTGTTTCGCCAAAATAGGTCCATAAAGATTTTTCATTGAATCTTCGTATAGTAATAAATGCCATGCCTTAAACAATAAGTAATAAGCTCGCATCGAAATGCACGCAATTTACTTACCATAGCACCAAATGTGGAAAAATATGCCACATAGATTCCAGGTACATTCAATAGACTTGCTCTCGCTCCTCCTGAAAAGTGCATCACATCACCATTTTCAGTGATGACACAACCACAATCATAATGTACTCCATGTTCTTCAATTCGTTGCTGAGCTGTAGTACCAAAACCTAGAAGAATGAATTCCAATGTTTTTTTCATAGTAAGAGATCAATATTTGTCTGATTACTGACCATGAGTGGATTATAAAGTTAATGGTTGAAATGCAAATGACCAGAGAAAACTTTGTTTACCACCAAGAAGAATCATTGCCATTAAATTGACTAAACAATGACGAATACGAAGTTCGTCTTCATTTTGACATTGAGGAGTGAAAAAATCGTTTAAGACATTTCGTTCATCTTGTGGAGTTCTTGGATAACCAACCATTGATCGTTCAGGTAAAGTGATAGCTCGAAAAACTAATCTTTCCTCCGGTAAAAGATTTAAATCTCTTTCGATAATTGGTAACAACGGACTAATCGATTCCAGTTGATTATGACCAAAATATTCATAGTAAATAATTAACAAGATAATCACTTTGATTTCAATAAGCTGAATTTTGCGTGGATTTTCTTGCTGCTTCAAAGTGATCCAATCGGTAAATGGTTTCCAACGTTGTTCATCATCGTTTTGATTGACACATTGTTGAAGAATTGTTTTCAATTCTTCATAAGGTTGTTGAAGATGTGGAAATATCGCTGTCTCATTGTTTGGTGATACTAATGTTAATCCTAGTTGATGACTTATTGGTAAGGAAGATTGTCTTGCTGTTGTTGCTTGTCTATTCTCGAAAAATCGAGATAAAGTCGTAGACCATTGTTGATCCTGTCGTTGAACACCATCTGATTTCAGAACTTTCACGAGATGATTCCATGAAAATTTAGAAACGATTACCGAAAGAAAATTTTGAAGAGGTTCACTCAATTTTGTTGCATTGTTTTGAATTGACAGATAATTATTGATCATATACAAAAGAATACGATCGACATCAGCCTGATCTTCAGCTGATCGATCGGTTTGACAAAGTAGAAGAGCAGTCAGTTGTACGAGAAAATAATCTTTAATTTGTCGAAAAACAGCCTCGATCAACGGCTTAAGCTGACGATTTTCATGCGATGGAGCAGTCAATTGCATGATTTTATTGATCAATGTACAATGAACGACTTCATTAGTCATTAAACGTTTCAAATGAGAAAAGAAAAGATCGAGTAAGATCGATGGTGTATTTCCTTCAATGATTACTGATGGATGATATGGTAAACAATAGTTTTCAAGTGAATTTCCTGTCGATGCACATTGAATCATTGTTGGAAGAAGAAGAATACGATCCCATGCGTCTTTAATTCTTTGATTACACTGTAAATATTTGCAGTAAATATCCGCCAATTCATCAAAAAGAAGCTCTTTCGATGGCAATGCTGATGTACAGGTCGGTTGATTTAAATATTTGAATAATGAAAGTATCTCTTCACGATATGATTCATCAGTAGATTTTAAGATTGAAATTATCCATTGTTGAACATCGAGTATTAACGTTGTCTTTGGAAGATTGTTCTCTTCGATATAATCATTAATTGTTTGAATAATCAATGGATAACTTTGAACAAAAGGTGATTTCTGTCGTCTGCCATGATAATTGGGTTCATTCCGAGCAAGAAATTCGAATTGTTGCAGTAACTGCCTTACAAGTTCTTCTGGATTGATCAAATTTTCATTAAGAAGAATAAAATAAGCCAAGTTCATAAATTCAATACGAGATTTAATATCAATTAATTGTGTTTGTTCGAGAACTTTATCTGATGGATAATATTTCGATATCATCGTATAACATAAAACCCATTTTTCTTTAGCTTGACCATTAAAACAAACATCCGAAAGATTTTTCCATAGATCATCAAACATTCGTCGAAATAAACGTTCACGAACAAGACTTCGTGTTGGATAATCATCATCATCAAATACTTGATGATAAAATGTTCGAGTTTGATCAAGACGATCCATGATTCGACATGCTGAATAGAGAGATAATATATCATTTCTCTCATATTCGAATGATGTGTAAACATGTGCCACTCGCCAAATGTATTCATAATGATATTCATCTAATAGTCGTTGATCATTCTCATCGACTAAACGCAACCATTGAGAGACGAATTCAATCGATTTTTTGCATTCGATTCCATCATCAGTAAAATTTTTCTCAACAATCATACAAAATGTTTGAACTAAATCGTTTGAATATGTTTCTAAAACTGATTTATTAATAATCTTCATCAAAACTTGATCTTTTTCAATTGATTTAATCAATTCATATCGAAATTCTCCCAGATTAGGTTCGTTTTCATTCATATAATTCATCTCATCATCCGGTGCGGCGACATAGTCATTTTCTTGAAGATTATTTCTGTGTTCAGCTGTTTTCTGAATCAATCTTACTTTGATCTCATCCGAATAGGATTTAATTCGTTGATGAAAAAGATGGTAGAGTGGTGTTTGAGGAATACATGCATAATGTGTAACTAATTGAAAGATATTCTGTGTATCATTATCTTCATTGTTTAATGCTGGTGTATAATCAATTAGATTTAACATTGTATCATAACCATCATGAATATTTGAAAGTTTTGGTAAAGTTTCTAATCCATAATCATTAACAATAGATTTTAAAATATTACAGACGAAGTTTGTAAATGAAAGTCGAGTTTGAGATTGAATTGAATCAACAAGACCATCGAAACGTTTTCCACAAAGAATATCTTTAGACAGTTGATAGATTAATGTATAGATTTTCTTTGATGCATTTTTTTCCATCGATAAACAACTCTGATATTTATTGACAATTCGTTTTTCTAATTCAGTACATTGTTTAAGCACTTCTTTCAAACATTGAACACGTCGAAATGTACTTGTCTGACGTTGATAAAATTCATAAACATATTGATTGGTAAAGAATGTTTTTGGTAATTGTTGAAGAACGATTTGAATTCGAGAACAAAAATCCCATAGACAATCATCAAATAGAACATCATAATCACAAAGTATCTGTTGATCATTATCATGTATTCGATGATCATATGATGAAGTAAGGATTTGTAGGAGGTTTTTGATGTAAAATGAATTATTTGATAAACATGTATCGAAGAAATAGAAATCCCAATGGTGTAAAAAGATTGACGGAAATGATGATTGATGATAAATTGTTTGTGCTGGTGAATGAACGAGTAGAAGAAAATATTTGAAATGATCATCTTTTTGTGCATTATATGAATAATCATATTTGTCGATTAATTGTCGAACGTAGGGAATGTGTAAACGTTGTTGATTCGTACGACCATTAATTATAATGATCAATAAATTTTTCCCAACATCATTTTCGTATTTAATAAATTGTTCTTCTAATTCCGCAGAATTTTCAATAGTAGACAGGTTGAGAATATCAACTTTGTCACTGAAGAGATTTAGATCATTGTCATTTAACGAGGAAAAGAATTCATGTTTGGTTTGTTGATTGAGACTTGTGATATGGGATGATGTTCGTGTAAAGATCATCACTTTAGTAGTCGAATGTAACGTTTCTTTTGGTCGATCTTCTAAATCTAAAATATTCATCGACGAGACTGGTCGTGTAGTGAAAGTTTGAAGGAAATTCTCTAGACTAAAATGTTCTTGATTTTCAAAGTAATTCGTACAAATCCAACGTGATACTTCATCCTCGAATGTTGGCAATTTGAGAATGATTACTTCCGGAGGAATTAATTGCATCATTTTCGATAGAACAGAACGTAAAAGATATTGAAAAGTATTCGTTGGATTTTTTTCAATTAGAGATTTAGATTTGATTGTCAATTGTGTGTATTGTTGATGAATATTCAGATGATATCGTTCGTCGATTAATCCTAATAAACATGAATAGAGTGTATTAGTACTAAGACCATAGAAGTATTGTTGACCAACATGTTCAATAAATGTTTGAACTTTTTCTTCGACTTTTTTCATCAGTGTTTGTTCTTCTTTTGGAAGTTTACTCCAACGAATTTGATAGAAATCTTTAATTGATAAGGAGTATTTTTGAAATCGACTTAGAAAGGGAGCTGGAATCTCTTTAAATTCACTGCGATTAACATGAACAATACATTGAAAATCTTCATGGACAACAACATCGATCGTTTTTGGTCCAATAGCTACTTTCGACCAAATCTTTCTATTATCACCCGTAGCCATAATTGAGAAATTTTGATTGAAAACATCATAAAGTGAACCATGAATACGTGCTGTATTAACCATAAGGATAGTTTTGCCTGTTTCCATGCATAATTTGATCGTTGAAAGAATTTCAACGTTTCGTAATTCATTGTTAACATCATCGGGAAAATCAGACAATCGAAAAACAATTGTCTTATTTGGATCAAGATCGAGAACATTACTTTGTGCTAATAAGCGTACAGCACTTTCATCTTCAGTCTCATCGATGATTAATTTATATCGTCCATAGAGTCGACGTCGAACTGAATCTAACTTCATGGATTGATCGAGAATCATTGGTATATTTCGACGTTCTTTTGATAATCGAAAATCCGGACATTGTTCTTCAACCGCTTTGAAGAAGATTTGAATAAGTTCTTCAAATTTTTCTGTAGAAATTCCATTGAAATTTTCTTCTAATGCACGAATCAGACTCAGCGGTGTGATACCATCGATGCGAGTTTCCTGTTCATCAGCTGTGCTCGTCAGTTCGAAGCGTAATTCACGTAACATGTAAATGAAATCTCGATCATGATAAATTTGTGGAATATTCTTCGCCTTCAATAATTCACGATAACCTATACAAAGAGCATCAATGATTTTTTTCAGACGATCATTGATTCGTTGTTGTTCGTTATTAATTTGTAAACCGAGACAACCATAGACTAGGATTTCTTGATCATCTTTCGATGGTAGGGATCGATGAATGCAAACCATTCGATTAGCATTTGCAGCATCAAATGATCGATTAGCAATGGCAACGAATGCCACTTTACAGTCATCTAAATAGGGATGCAATACTTTCAGAACCATTTTTTTCTCATCAGGAAGTGACGCTTCGTCTAAGAACACCACCTAAACAAAAAGAAATTGGAAGAGATTGTCAATCAGCTCAGATACACTTACACATCGTGTTTTCATTCGGTTTTGTTCGTAGTGTTGTTCACGTTTGATAGCACGATCAAAGATATATGCAATATCTTGCGATCGAGTATATTTCGAACCCAAACAAAAGAAAGGATCAATAGCTGGTAGTTTTTTACAAAATTCTGTATTGGACAACTGTGGACCTTGCAGGTTTTGCAGCACAATTTGGAATGACAGTGTTTTCGATTGACCTAAAGACAGTAAGAAATATTCGTACAAAAGCTCGTATGGTCATACTAACCTGGAGCACCGATAATGCATAGTGGCGTTTTAGTGACAATGCTAACCACAATAGCAAAGATGTGCTCACGAACCTAGACACACAAGTATTCAGATAATTATCAATTATACCTAAGTTCTTACCGCTTGATTAATTGCTACACCTTTAGGAATCAGAAAGTTGTTTGGATTCACGAAATTCCTCAATTCTGTTTCTATTATATCAACGAAACCTGGAATTTTTCTTGATAAAACATCCGCCAGTTGTTCTCGTGTTGGAGTTTCCTGATCATTTCGTTGATCATTATGTTCTTTAGTTGGAAGTCGAAAGTAATAGGTCAAAGCTAATGCCAATGCAATGCAACGTTTGACATCAGGTTCAATCGTTTCATCATTAAATTTCATCGTCCAGAAGAATTCGATCAAATTGAAACATCGTTGGATTTCTCGTTGAGAAACAGAATTTTCAGCTAAAAAAATGAAGTATTAATGCAAGTCGGTTCCAATCTATAGAAACATTCTACTTACAGAGAAATTTTTCGCAGAATTCTTGGGCTTTTACGATACATTCGGTGAGCATTTCTTGAATATACGTATTGAGAGATGTTAGTTCGATTCCTGGAAGTGAAAATGTGGCGATTTTCTTGGCAATATAGTCTTTCAATGTGTTGGATTCTAATGTACTGTATGATGCTTTCAAATTTTCCAAAGCCTGTGGTAATTGACGAACAAGGTAAGCTGTGCGGTGAATCTTTTTCTCATCATCTTGTTGTTTTGGCAACCATGGATTAATGGCAGCAGTGAAAAAGATGTTTGTGGGTAAATTCTTTCCATGTAGAGTACCATCCATGAACATTTCTTTGAACAAGCCAAGACATGTGGAAGTATTCACCTCATCGAAGAATACAACTAGTTCAACATTGGGAATTGCTGTAGCTAATTGACAGATAGGCTTCATGAAATCTTCTAATTGTTCTTCTGTGACGCCTGGATGAAGAAGAAGACGATAAAATAATGATTTTGTATTCGTATACATCAAATATTCATCAAATAGTTTGATAGAATCCAGAGGTGAGATTTCAAGACTATTTAGAATGAGTAGTTGAGCCAGTTGAGGGCTTGTTTCCATCAAAGGAAAATTTGCCATTTGAGATGTGATGTGTTCGTAGAGCAATTTATTTAATCTACGACATATGTTCAAGTCTATTCTGTGAGTGGTAGTGACAATTGTTTTCCAAATAAATCGCAATGCATTGTTTTCCAGTTTATGTTTCGAAAGTGTTGATCGGAAATTTTGTAAAAATGCATCATCTATCGGCTCATTTTCAGCGGCTTCTTCATTAAGAAACGGCATTTGATTATCATCTGTATCTTCAATTTCTTCTTGATCTTGAAATACAACAATGATTTTTTTATCATGCATCTGGTATTTAGCTTCAGGAAAACCCTGTTTTATTTGCTTCATTACAGTATTGAACAATTCAAGGTTTTCCTTGATAGGTGAGGGTGGCAGATCTTTAAATATTGTTTCACGCATCCACACACATAGCCGTTCTCGAACACGTGGTGCTATTTTTCCATCAAGAGAACCCTTTGTTAGCTTTGCGTTCAGTAACATCGAATAAAATTTCAACAAAAATGTTTTACCGACACCAGTATGACCTTCAATAATCAAAGGAAGTTTCGTTAATTTTCTTTCATGGACATGAAACAGTTTGTAAGTGAAGTTTTCAGTGAGAATAAACTTTGTTTCGTTCATCACATCGATGAAATCATCGTAAAGAATATCCAGAAGCCAAGATAAACATGCAGCAAAATAGTCTTTTTTAGCGAATTCACTTCGTTTCGCTGGATCCTCTCGTTTGAAAATCTCTTTCAAATTCTGAGGCACGCGATTCCACTCAGTGTGCAACAAATAAAGTGCGAAACCAGGATCATAAACGAGGAATATTCGAGGATAATCAGTTCCATGAAAATTCATTTGTGAAAGGTTTTTTGCTTCTTCTATCATTTGTTCCATTGCTCTTGTGCCTAAATGTTGATCACTATCATTGTAACGGTAAAAACCAGAATCAGTAAAAAATCGAACACGTCGAAATAAAAATTTGACAAATGAAAGTTCCGATATTTTATTTCGTAATAATTCCGGTGCATTCTTTCTCATGCATTGATTAATTTGGCGACGACATTCTTCATGATCAGTTAATCGAGCGAATTCTAATCCTGTGCCAATGTTTTGAAAGGTTTCAACATAAAGTTGATTGATCGTTCGATTTTCATACGCTTTCAAGAATCGAGCTACGACTTCTTCTTGGTTGCCAATATAGAGCTGATAATTAGTTTCAGTAACTTCTTCAAAATGATTTGAATTGAATAAAGATAATAATGGAAGTATTTGTTTAAAATGATCGTTAATATTTTGAGTGTATTTATCTATATGAGGAATTTCGGTGAGAAATGTCCATTTATGATCATCAGGTAAGGAAAATACTAAACCACTGTCTAAATCCATCAATGCACCACAAACAAGTAACGAAAAGAATGTACGATTGAGTTCATCGAATGGAGCATGAATCGAAATATTGAAATAAACTTTGCGCTCCACAAGATTTTCGTTCGAGTCGAACGAGAGCAATGCGTTAATTAAAGAACTCAAATTCAATCGATCATTGATGCTCATGGATAAAGTTTGTGGAGTTTTGTACTCAGTGTTGATCCGATGGGTTTTCCCTAGAGGACATTGAAAATGATTACTACAGAGAGAAATAAATTTAGCCAACTTACCAATGCCAGCTTTTCCACAGATTACATGTAATCGTGGTTTAATCCAATTATTACTTTGAAATAACTCATTCAGTTTTCTGCTGGCCACGTCTGAATTTCGTATTTGTGGCGTTGCGAGATATGGAAGTAATCCTTTCCTTGAAGTTAGCTCTCTCGAGAAGTAATAAATTTCACCATGTGCTTGTTCGGTTCGTGTTAATATGTCCTGTTCATTGAATAGTATTTCTTTCAATCGATGATGCATCTTGTCAATATCCATTATCACAAATGTCAAATGACAGAAGGTTTGAATACGACGAAAGAATAAACGAATATCATCTTCGGTTGCGTTAGAACACCAAAGAATTTGAAACGATGATGGTAAATGATGATTGAAAATATTCACAAGAATGGAGAATGTTTCCATGTCGAGATCATGTTCAAGTGGATTCAGTTCCCCTACCTGATCTTTATGGGGTAACGTGACTAGATACTGTTGGTTGTCATTGATTGTTGTTCCAGTAGTAAAGAATTGTTTGCCATCATTGAGAAGTTCTTTTAAAAAGGTTGATAATTTCTGCAAGCAAGTATCAGTAGTCGATCGAACAGGTATTTCATGCTTGTTATACAACCGTTTGATATTCACTATTGACAAGTCACAATCAGATAAACGTAATGAACGTGCGTAGTGTCTCAAAGATTGAAGTGTTAGCTGAAGTTCTTGTTCGCTACTGAAATCATTATCATTTTTTAAATGTAACTTTTTCAAGAGATCCCATTTAATTCGATTGTCTGGAGTTGGTTTCGTCAACAGAATGATCAGTATCATCACTTGCCGATTAGAGAATAATTGTAACAAACGTGACAATTTTCGATACTCATCCAAATACTGTAACCAAAGATTATAATTAATTAACATTTGTTGATGGACTAAATGAAGTTGATCGGTTTGTCTTTCGACGAGTCTTTTCAGAATATCGACTTCTTCATTTTCATTGTCTTTTGTTCGGGTTAGAATTCGACTGATTTCACCTGCGCGATCAGTCAGCTGAAAAGTTTCTTCTCTCAATTGATAATCTGGATGACCAGCTGTTTCTAATTGAATCATTGTCGAATACATATTGTTTACCGTGTTTAACAGTTTCAATTGTTCATTTAACAGAATTTTTTTCGTTTTCATCGTTTCAGAAAGGTCTACATTACAGAATGTCAATTGACGTTTATGATCAACAATTTCAGATTGAGTCAAAATAATTTTGTTTTTTTCGAATCCTCCATGTGCCACAAATTCATCATTTTCAAAGTCACCCTCTGCTGGTGTTAGAGTTTTGTTGATCGAATATATAATCTCAATTTTTGATTCTTCATTAATCAATCGTCTTAATTGAATATGAACAACACCGGTGCGATAAAGATGTTCCATAGTTATCAAAGAATTATCTAACACATTAGTTTCCTCAGCCGATAGCCACATCTCGACAAGTTGAATATTATCGTTGACAACTGAAAATCGAGATAAAAAAACATATTGCTTTGAGATGAAAACCTTACTTTGCATGTGTGTCACCGGATTATCTTCGAAGTAAGATGATTTGGCTACATTGTCAACGAAGTCTTCCAGGGTTCTTACTTTCACTGTGAAAGGTTCACACAGTTCGTAGATGATAATCCATGAATTCAATATCATATTATTTCTTTCCTGAAGTTGAAATTGTGTGGTTAAATAATCTCGTAATTCTTGAAATCGACGTCGTCCATGAGTTGTGTATAAGTCGGCTCGCGTCATCATTTGAATAACATTTGAACATTCGGATGCTGTTTTAATCAGTTGCAAATGTTGACTGGTTAAATTTTTAAATCGTTCTTTGAGACTTCGATAAGTTCCAGTAATCTCTCGAAGTGTACAGTTTTCATCACTTAAATGCATGATTGAGTTGATCGTTTGATCAGGATTTTCATTAGAAATAATGTTGAATTGTTTTACACAAGTAATAATAATATTGATATAACTATAATATTGATAAATCTGCAGCCATTCACAGATTTGTTCAATGTCTTGTTCTGTAGGTTCAGCGGTGGTTGCCTGTTCTTGTTGATTATTAGCATTAGCTATCGAACGGTGCGAAAATAGCTTTTTAACTTCATCATGAATGTTGATGTTTTTGTTGCAAAAGATAGCTTTCAAATCGACCATATCTCTCAACTTCATCCGTCCATCTAAAAGACTTCCAATGAAGTCAAAAACTCGCTCTAGAACTCTGGATAAATCTCTTTCCGTGCCAATGTGACCATTTGGGCCGCAAGATGACAAATAAATCATATTGAAAATTCCTTCGAAAAGATGTGATTTCGATAATGGAGCTTGTCTAATACGAAACCAAACCGTTCGATCAGCTCGTCCTCTTTCGTTATTCACCTCTATCACCAACGACCCACTGTTCAAAGTTTCAAATTCACCTTCCATCGTATCTCTCTGAACAGCAACGTTCTTATCTTCAAATAGCACTTCTCTTTTCCCGGAATTATCGTCTGGAATGAATGCGATTTGTACATTGATTTCTAATCTTTCACTAGCGATGAACCATTGAACATGCTGACGCTCTTGGATTATAATCTCACGGACGGAATTTTGCTGATCTAGAATTTTGAAGAAATTATCTGGATGCGATCGTTTTACTAGTTCGATAAATTTTGATGATGGATGCTCTCTATTGAGCGATGCCGACTTGAGGACTTGAAATGGAATTAAACAATTCAATACACTGCAAAGTCTTCGAAGGTTCTTGAATGGTTGAAGCAATGTAAGTGTCTTTTGAATAAGTGTTTTCATCTCTATAATCGTTATTTTCGACTTATCTCTCAGTCGATACAAGTCGTCATACAATGTTATTGCATTTGCGAGTTGAAAACTTTTCAACCAGTGAACAACATGAATGAGTACTGCTGTCATTTTATCATACCATTCAATCCAGTTATTGACCTGATCGAGAAATTGATGATAGTAGACTATATGAGATTCGTTGATATTGATATTTATGTCACTTGGTGCTTTTGGTAGAAGAGACATGAGGTTTGCTGGAACTACAGGGAATTTGAAGAACTGTGGATTTGTCGCTTCTATCACACGTTTAAGATCGTAGTTTGGAATGAGGCAGTCGACGATAGATTCATTTGAAAGATCAACATATGTCGAACATGGTTCTAAAAGTGAAGGAGACATCTTCGACATATCATATTATTTTTTCTAATTTACCTTGTAATTTCAAGACATTACTGATCGATCGTTCTGCTTGTGCAATGAAACGACTCATTTCTTCATGAGCATGGTCGCCATTATTTTGATCTCGCAGTGAAAGAATAAAATTCATAATATTCTCAATTTTTGGAAGAGATAAAACTGATTTGGTATATCGTGAAACTACTTGATTGAATAGTTGACTAATGAAAATAATGGTAAATATGTCATCTTTGTTATATCGATCATGTTTCACGATTTCCATCCATCGATTCAGTTTCACTAACACTTCTTTAGTATTTTGAAATGCTGGTTTCATAAAACTCAAATTAAGGATTCGATCCCAAGTGTAAATAATCCATGGGTTTTTCTCACTCTGTTTGCATAGATCTCGATAAAAACCTACATCCAACTTATTCTCGAAATCTTGCGGATCATTGAATAGCAGGAAGTCTTGAATCCATTCGTTACGGATAACATCTTTCGGATCGATGGAATCTAGAATTTCTTTATTAAATCTGTTTAACTTGTCAACCAAATTCTTCAGTTTTTGTTTTGAACTCTCGTGATTGTTCTCGTTTGAGAAGAGCATATTTTGAATGATCAATGAAAAAGAGGGTTCTTTTGCTGCATCTTCGATTGATGATGAGTATCTGGTGAGAATGTTCAGTAGTTTTTCGAAATATGATTCGAAGTATTTATATCGGTAATGTTCATCTGTCAGCTGATGTATAATAAAAGTGTTGAAAATAGCCCTGTAGACTTCTCGAAAAAGAACACGTTTCTCTTCTTCCATAGTGTTCATAGATTTATCAGCCAAGTTTGTGTAATCGAAAAAAGTTGTGAGATTGATATTGGAAACACGATCGGTCACTTTTAGGAGAAGATGTTTTTTAATAGGTTCATTCAGTTCACTGATCTGGCATAAATATAAGAAAAGTCTCCAGAGAGTATCCGTGTCAACGCAGGCAGTGTACGCAGATAAGTATGCGGAAAAGTAACGTTCATAAGGGGCCAAAACTCCAAGAAACTCACCAACATAATTCATTTTATAAAGCTTATTTCTGCACTGGTTTTGGAAAATAGGGAGAAAGTCATTCAGAAACTCATCCAACTTCAACTTTAGTGATCTACCTAGTTCAAGCAATATGTTGAGTGGAGACTTATCAGTCGCTTTGAATAATGGAACTCGTGAAATAAATTCCGTGAAACCCGGCACATCTAATGGGAAATCTTCGAATCCTGCCTTGAAATCAAGGTACTTTTTAACAAGGTCTTCTAATGAAATCTTAAAGTATTTAATGTCCGAAATAATAGCTTTCCATTGCAAAGGTTTACCAGGATCGAATAACAACGAGGCTGCTAATGATAATTTGCAAAAGCAAAAAAATTGAATTATAGTATTCTCATCAATTGTTGTTATTTCCAAACGATAACTGTCGATATTCATTCTTTTCAAAAGGTCTCTGTCGGTTGTACATAGGTTTGGTTGTAAGCCGTTTGTATGGATGAAAATCTTCGACGCATTACTGATGATTGCCTCTCGAAGTTGCTTGACATTGTGTCGTAAAGCAGAAATTCCATAATGCTTTTCCTCAATGATTTGAAAATATTCTTTAATACGTGCATATACATAAAGATATGCATCGATTCTTTCGCCGAACCTTTTGAGCTCCTCTTCTGACTTAAAACTTTCATTGAAGCATTGAGTAATGAAGTCAACATCCTCGTAAAACGCTTTATTTTCATGATGAGCGTTATATTCATCGAAATTGGTGAATCGAGCTAAAAGGGCATCGAAAAATGCTTGCCCAACACTGACTTCAGTATCAAAGATATTTCCAATATGTTGTGCTGCTTCTGTCAACTTTTCTCGACCGAAGAAAGCATCTCGTAGTCTTGACAGCCAACCCATTATAAACTGATATATTTGAAGAAACTCTTACGTATCTGGAATTTTTCAAAGAGATTAGATAAAAGTCCATCTGATTTGAATGCACAAATGTATCATTCAAAAATATTGGACTATGTGGTCCAATGCAAAGTCAAGAGAAAGAAATAAAACGATCTTTTATTTTCATATGATGTTTTCCAAAAGTAAAATGAAGCACTTCTTCACAATGATACACTTAAATAATCTTTAATCCAGCAGTTAAACATTAGGATTTTCTGATTACTCTTGTATAAGAAACTTTACAGACAACAATACTGTTTGGAAACAATTTCTGTACCATTGAAATACTTCGGTCTTCTATCAACAATGTCAGCCTAGAACTAATCCCGATCTTCCAAACAAAAAGCTTCAAACCGATGACTTATACACAAATATTGATTTCAGCAAGATGATTATATATAATGGTTAAATCTCAAAAAAGAGTTGAGTCATTTTGTAATTTTGAATACGGATTCATTATTTGAACATGTAATTTCTAGAGAAATGTTTGCCATCTCAGCAAAGAAGAAACATCTGATTCCACCCTGTAGAGGTCCTCGAAATCTCTTAGAATCTAAGAGAGTTTTTCAAATTTTCTGATGGGAATTTTATAAATAATATTAAGAAAAGTTTTCTGCTTCATTACGCTCGTACTCAATCCTCATTGGTTTTTCGTGTAAAACACTAGGGAAGACGGTAAGAAGAATTGTAATGATAAGTCAAAAATCTCCTTATAGATCAACTGTATGTGTTTCAATAGAATGTCAGATGCAAGTCTCGTCATACTGTCTTTCTCAGGGCTACGACAAGTCAGTTTCGTCAAACTAGAAGAACTCCATTATGATTTTTATCCTCGTTTGAAATAAAGTGTTAACCAATTAGACTTCTATTCTCGGGTTTTTTGATCGTCAGCTGGTAAGTTGAAAGGATTGTTGTATATCGTTTCATCCAGTGTCAGATGATCAGGAAAAAAATGGCCTTAGTAGGCTTGTGTTTTATATAAGTTACAATGACACTAGTGACAACTCATCTGCTGCAGTTTTGAGATTGGCGTAGATATACAAACACTCTTCATCTACTCAATGTCTTATTTTACATAATAATACATTCAAAAAAATATTTCTTATGGCTAAAGAGCTCTGAGACTCCAGGCATATTTGGAGTCCCAGAATCTGCTGTTTCCACGTTGTCTTTCAGCGTATGTGATCAGGGATATATTACAGCTGGTTATGGCTAGAATATTTTAAAGTAAGAGGTTCGAGTCCGAAAACCAACCGGGACCTTTTTCTTTAAAAAAAAATGTTGACTATACCGAGATGCACCAATATGTTTCTGATTACATAGGTTGAAGGCGCAAATATTTCTTTACAGAATGCATCGTCATATAATAGACCAGTATTAAAGATAATGAAATGACTCGGAAGTATTGGGGCGCGCGTCCAGAAATTTTTTTTTGAAATCGATGCAACTCTCTCCTTGCAAAAAATCTTACTCGTCTGCGTCTGTTTTTAATGCAGCATTCATTGCCAACTTATTCTCGCATCGAAGAAAAGAGAAACTCAAAAAAACTTGATCAAAAGCAAACAGAAGGTAAAAAACACAGAAAAAATGGTTTTTTGCGTTTTATTTTTCTTCAACACAAGCAATATAGTCACTCAATTTCTTATATTGGATTGAAAAAAAACGATGTAAAAAGTAGCTGAGGAGAAGAAGAAAAAAATACCCATTAAAATTAAAGATGTCGTTTACGAATCGATGCAGGCAGTTCTAGGGGTGGCACTTTAACTTTAACTTTAACTTTAACTTGAAAAGTGCTTAAAGTTTAAAGTCGGACTTTAACTTTAAATTTTAAAGTTAAAGTGAATATTCAATAATGTCTTTTTGATCGTTATTATTTAGTCCCTT
>JADMIO011298006.1_pt1 | contig 59642 bp, 61 predicted proteins | sample 8958161 | NCBI WGS metagenome assembly JADMIO01 (sample SAMN16585339, study PRJNA669376) | soil metagenome | isolation source: Crop rotation soil | place: USA: Cullars Rotation, Alabama | collected 2011 | reverse complement strand
GTTCATCGAGGACATGACGGTGAGCGCGAACACCACCAGGCAAAACATCGCCATCGTCATGCCGGTGCGCGAGCGGTTGGCGAGTGGGTAGGCGACCGCCATCTTGATCGAAGGCAGGAGGCCGCCCAGATACCGGCCGAGCGCCGTAATCGGCCCGAGGATAATGTCTGCGTTGTAGACCACGATGAAGGTCGCGGCGACCGTCACCATGACGCCGCTGAGGAAGAACATCTCGATGTCGCCGTCGGCCTCGCCGAAGACCGCCTCGACCAGCCCGACCGAGAAATCGATCTCCCAGATGTAGATCAGGAGGACGCCAACCAGCGTGAACACCAGCCGCTCGTTGCCGCCGAACGACCTCGCGATGAGCGCGACGCCCAACGGGATGAGCGAGAGGCCGAAGAGCAGCAGGAACGCGGAGTGGCTGCTGGCGCCGAAGTAGGTCGACACAAGCCCGACGAAGACAAAGAGGAAGCCCATCTGGAAGAGGCGGAACGTGCCGTAAAGCATGATGGTTCCGCCGATCACGCTCGCGATGACCGTGGCTGCGCCGCCAGCTCCACCGCCGGCGCCGATTACAACCATGCCGAGCACGATGATGGCGAGGCTGATGCCGCGCTGCTTCCAGAATGGCGCCTTGAAGATGAGCTTCTGGAGCGTGGGCCAGATGCCGTAGACGTTCCACATCGGTCTCTGGGCAGATGGCTCGGGGATGTCACGGATGGCCCGGACGATGTTGATGTAGCTGACGCGCCAGGACGAGAAGGTCACGGTGAGGAAGGTGAGTACGACACCGAGCGAGTACGAAATGACCAGGCTGCGTGGCGTCACGTGCGGCGAGATATCGATATCGATCTGGGCGAAGATGCTCGACATCACCTTGCTCATCGCGAAGGCGACTGCGACACCGAGCGCAGCGCCGACAGCCGCCGCCCCGACGTTGTAGGCCATGCCCTCAGCCAGGAAGGCATGGACGATGTGGATGCGGCGGGTTCCAATCGCTCGCGCCATGCCCATCTCTGGCTTTCGCTCGGCGGCGAGCATAACGAAGATGAGGAAGATGAGCAGGACACCGGCGCCGATGGAGAAGAGGCCGAAGACGAGGAAGAAGGTCGTGAGAATGTTAGCGCCGAACTCCGCGACTTCGACGCCGGTCTTCTTCACGTCGACGACTGCCAGCGTGTTGCCGCTGTTGGACCCGAGGGCCGCATTCAGCTCTGACTCGGCGCGGTCCGCGAGCTTGTAGCCGCCCCGGGCATCGCCCCGGTTAGAGACAGCGATCATGGTCAGCTGACCGGGGGCGTTGAACAGCGCTTGCGCCGCCTGCAATGACATGACGCCGCCTTCGCGACGCACGGAGACGCCGCCCGCCCCGGCAAGACGCCGGTCCTGGACGACTTCGCGGATCTTGAATTTGATGGGCTGCGCACTGACGACTAGCGTGACGGTGTCGCCGGCTTCGGCGTCTAACTCGTCCGCCGCGGCCTCGTTCAGGTAGAGCTCGTTCGGCCCCAGTTGGTCGAGCGCCAGCCGTTGGCCGCTCTTGGTCTGGATGTCTGGAAGGCCGTTCGCCGAAGACAGGTCCAGGCCGACGACGTTGAACTGCGGGGCGCTGAGCTTCTTGTCTTCGTTGATTCCCACAGCGACGGCCGAGTACGCGGGAATCACGTAGTCGAAGGTCTCGCTGAGCTTGAGGTTGGCCAAGATGCCGTTCACGGAGGCCTGAGTGAAGGGCTGATCCATGACGAGAGCGAGCGTCGCATCCTCGAAGGCGTTTTCTTCCGGTGCCCGCACCTGGATGATCTCGTCCATCGACCCCAGCACCGAATAGACCTGAGAGGTGATACTGCGGTCCACGGTGTCGCCGGTCGTGAAGGCGGCGGAGATGATCACGGTGCTCAGCATCAGGCCGAGGACGATCAGCGTTGTCTGGGCGCGACGGCGAGGCAGGTTTCGGATGCCCAGCTTGAACATGACGCGGTTGGTCAAGGCGACGTAGGTCACGCTGCCCAGCGCCAACGCGAGGAGGGCGACGAGGACATACATGATGATGTCCATCGAGACGCCGAAGAGTTCGTTCATGCTTAGGGCATCCGCGCAGCGCGTGCTGCACGTGCGGCGCCAGCCCGGGCCCTGCCGCCCTCGGTGATCGTCTCGCTGACGATCTCACCGTCGAGCATATTGATGATGCGAAAGGTGCGTTCGGCAACCCGGATGTCGTGGGTGACGATGACGAAGGTCTGACCGTTGTCCCGGTTGAGGGCAGAGATCAGGTCCATGATCTCGTCGGCGTTCTTCGAGTCGAGGTCGCCAGTCGGTTCGTCTGCCCACACAATCGCGGGCTCATTGACGAGGGCGCGCGCGATCGTAACGCGCTGTCGCTGGCCACCCGAGAGCTGAGCCGGCTTGTGCCCGGACCAATCGGCGAGGTGGACGAGGTCCAGGGCATGCATGGAGCGTTCGCGAGCCTCACGGGCCGGGACGCCGCTGACCAGGAGCGGCAGCTCGACGTTCTCGACGGAGCTCAGCACCGGCAGCAGGTTGTAGAACTGAAAGACGAAGCCCATGCTCCGCGCGCGATACGTGCTCTTCGCGTCGTCGTTCAGCGAGGCGAGATCCACGCCATCGACGCTGATGACGCCGCCATCGATCGAATCGAGGCCGCTGAGGCAGTTGAGCAGGGTCGTCTTGCCACATCCCGAAGGCCCCATGATCGCCATCATGTCGCCGCGCGGCACCGCCAGGGAGACACCCTTCAGCGCTTGCACTTCGAGGTTGTCGCTGGCGTAGGTCTTGATGACCTCGACAGCTTCCACGGCGAGGGTTCGCCTGGGCCGGGGAGTAGGGCTAGTCATGATTGGGATCCTTGAGCAGGAAGGGGTGGTGAGGGCAGCGGATAAAAGCGAATGCTCCTTCGTTTATATCGGATCGGAGGCTCCTGGGTCAACCTGGAGGGATGTCCACCGCACTCGATCGTTACGCTCCCACCAGGGCTAACTCACCGTCTTCGCGATCTGTTGCGATCGATTGAAGCACAGTTATGAACACGAGCGCGAAGCTCAGCTGCCTGAGCTTCGGCTCGACGGTCAGATAGCGGCGACGATGACCTGGATCACCGCCAGCACTTACATCAGGCGGACGAGCCCCCGGTGTCCCGATGCTCTCGCCGCTGAGAACACCGAGCCCGGCGAGAAGCACTGCAACTCCGCGAGCGTGCATGTCCGGGTCTGCTCCGCCAGGCCGGCTGCCTCCAGGTCATTGCGACACCTCCTAGCTGTTCAGGATCTCGCGAAGACGGCGGTACTCCGCTTCGTCGATTTCGCCACGGGCGAAGCGGCCTCGCAAGACGTCTTCCGCGTTGTCGCCAAGGAATCGCCCGCGGCCGCGCCAGCCCGGGCCGCAGCCCCAGACGCGGAAGGCGAAGAAGAAGATTGCTATGAAAAGGAGCCAGAAGAGGGAAAGAACCACATATGTCCATGACCTCCGTAGTGGGCTGAAAGGAGCCCAATTGATGCTATTGCGTCCATCTAAATCATTACCCTTCCACCGGCCACGTCTAACGTGATGCCGGTAATCCAACTCGAGGCGTCAGAGGCGAGAAACAGCGCGGCGTTGGCCACGTCGTGTGGCGTGCCGATGCGGCCGAGCGGATGCATCGCTGATACCTGTTCGCGGACCGCGGGCGGCATGCGCTCGAGGTTGCGCTCGGTGAGGATGGCGGAGGGCGCGACGCAGTTGACGCGCACGCCCTTCGCGGCGAACTCGTTGGCGATGTGGCGCGTAAACATGACGATACCCGCCTTCGCCGCGCCGTAAGCAACCGAGGCCTGCGACGGTAAGCGCCCCGATGTCGAAGACATGGTGACGATGGCACCGGAGCCGCGTTCGATCATCGCGGGCAGAAATGCCTGCACCGTGAGCAACGTGGCCGTGAGGTTGGTATCGATAACGTGATGCCAGGTCTCTTCGTTGAGCTCCAGCGTTGGAATCGGGCTGCCGGCACCGGCGAACGCCATGAGGATGTCGGGAGCGCCGAAGGTCGACACGACCGTCTGCGCGGCTGCAGCCAACTCCGAGCTATCGGTACAGTCGGCGACAACAGCTATCGCTTCGCCGCCCGCCGCGCGAATCTGGCTAACGACGCCATCGAGCGCCACGACATCCCGTCCGTTGACCGCGACGCGCACGCCATTGGCGGCGAGAGCCCGCGCCGTCTCAGCGCCGATACCTCGGGAGCCGCCGCTGACGAATGCGACGCGTCCGGCGAGGTCGGGATAGTTCGGCATGGTCTCGGTCATCATTCATCCCTCCGGCCGCCTGCAGCGCCCTCGAGCGCGGTCAAGCGAACGAGCGCCAGGGTACTGAGGAGCGTCATCGCAATGTGCAGGAAGTCGTTGGCCTCGGTCCGGGCCGCGGGTATCGAGCCCATCGAAAGCCGGACCATGCCCCAAAGCACCCCGAGGAAGCAGTACCACAACGCCATCCTGGCGATGCGCTCAGCGTTAGGCTGGCGGGTCAGTCGTGCCGTCAAAGCAATCGCGAGGCTCAGCGCCCCAAGGCCCTCGACGATTGCAGCCGGGATGACGCGGGGCTCGTCCCAGGTCGCGAAGCCGAGAGGGATGTCGACGCCTGCATGGCCAAGCCAGCCAGCCACGAAGAGCAGGAGGTTCGCCGCCATGAGCGCAATCAACAACGCATCTGGACTTCCGGCACGCCTTGCCACCGGCGCGTTCGCCTCATGGCGCATCGGTCCGCTGAAAGACGCCATCGCTTAAGCCGCAATCGGCGGGGCGATCTCGCTGAGCTGGATCGATGCGAGTTGCCAGTTACCTGCCTCGTTCAACCAGACCTGAGTGACGCGGAAGCTGCCATTAGAAGGACGTCCCATGTATGTGCTCGCCTGAGTCTGTGTGCCGATAAGCAGTCCGACGCCGTTCGCGAATTCGCGCTCGGTCACATCCGTCCACTCGAAGCTGTTGTTGTGCAGGCCGCTCTCGTAGCGTGTCAGCCACTGCTGGCGATTGAGCACGAACCCTCTCGGCCCTACGGCTGCGAAGCCGGCATGGAGGAGAGGGGTGAGGGCGGCGGAGTCATTGTTCCGCTCTGCGGCCTCCCAGCGGTTGCTGCATTCCATGAGTTGATCGGTCATATTTGGCCTCCTAGTTTTCATTAGACATACTGTATGATTAATTAATCGAGGGAGTCAAGGGTGTTAGCATTCAGAACCGTAAATGAGCCCACGAGCCTATAAGTCAGACGAGCGCCAGGCTGCCGTGCAGGTAACCCGGGGTCGCATCGTCGCGGCGGCCCGGGAGCTCCTCTCTGCTCCTGACGGAATCGCTTCCTTCACGCTCGATGCCGTGGCTCGCCAGGCGGGCGTAGCGCGCATGACCGTCTACTACCAGTTCGGCTCGCGTACAGGCCTGTTAGAGGCGCTTTACGACAGCCTCGGGCAGACCAGCCTCGTACCCCGGCTCCAGTCCGTGTTCGTCGAATCCGACCCGGTTGCGGCACTCACCCGCCTGATCGATGCCTTCAGCGGCTTCTGGTCCGACGAGCTCCTGATCACGAGGCGCCTGCGTGCGCTCGCAAGGCTGGACTCCGAGGTCGAGGCCGGCATTGGCCGACGCGATGCGTGGCGGCGAGCCCACCTCCACAATGCCATCGAGAAAGCCGCGGCCGCGGACCCACGCATCGCATCTGCCATCGAGACGCCGGAGACCGAAGACGTCGTGTACTCGCTGACCAGCTTTGAGTTCTTTGACGTCATGGCGGGGCAGACGGATCCATCGACGGCGAGTCGCCTCGTGCGGGAGCTCGTGGTCTCAAGGCTCGGCGTTTCTGGTTGACAGGTGGAGCCATGGTGTATATTGCATACACCATGGAACGAAAACAGATTTACTTAGCCGAAGACCAGGTTGACGAGCTCAATCGTCTTGCAGAGGAACGCCACGTCCCTACGTCCTCCCTGATCCGGGACGCCATCGCGCAATACCTGGAGAAGGTAGAGCAGCCTCAACTCCGTATCGCGGAGGAGCATCCGCTCTGGGGCATTGTCGGGCTTGAGAAGTCAGACGAGGCACCCGCGGATGGTTCCGTGAGGCATGATGAGGTCGTCGACAAGCCACGGCGTCGTCGCAGTAGCAAATGACGACTGCGTTCGTCGACACCGGCGCCTGGATCGCCCTGCTCGTCCAGAAAGACCAGCACCACGCCGTCGCACGCGACTTCTTCCATTCGATTGCGCGTGACGTCCGGCTCGTAACGTCCAACTACGTGCTCTCGGAAACGCTGACCTGGCTGGCTTATCACGGCATGCGCGAGACGGCCTTCCGGTTCAAGGAGATGGTGGACGCGTCCGAGCACCTCAAGCGGCTGACGATGGCGTGGGTGACGGAAGAGACGCATGGCTACGCCTACCGCATCTTCGAGGAGTGGGACGACCAGGACTTTTCGTTCTGCGACTGCACCAGCTTCGTGCTGGCCCGTCAGCGCGAGGTCGATTTTGTCTTCGGCTTCGACCGCCACTTCCGCAGCCTCGGCTTCGATCTCCAGCCTTCCGTCGAGTCGTAACGGATCCTTAGCGCTGCCACACTGCGTCGCAAGCAGCCCTCGGCGGTGACAGCCGGACAATGGTTCTCTACAGATATCCCGCGCCCCGCGCGCTTAAAGAGGAGAACTATGACCACAACCGACCGACCGTTTCTCGCCGACATTGAAGAGATCCGTCGCCGCGCCCGCCAATCGATGGAGCAGGGTGCAATCACGCCCGAATACAAGCTCGACCTCACCCGCGCTGTCGAGATCCTCAACGAGGTTCTCGCCTCCGAGATCGTCTGCGTCCTGCGATACAAACGCCACTTTTTCATGGCGAAGGGCCTCAATGCCGAACCGATTGCCGCCGAGTTCGCGCAGCATGCCGCCGACGAGCAGCTTCACGTCGACGAAGTAGCGCTGCGAATCACCCAGCTCGGCGGTGAGCCGAACTTCGACCCGGATGGCCTGCTGACCCGCAGCGTCGCCGAGTACAAGCCGGGCACGAGCCTCGTCAACATGATCGAAGAGGATCTCATCGCCGAGCGCGTCGTGATCATGTGGTACGCCGAAATCGCGCGCTGGTTCGGCGACGGTGACATCACCACACGTCGGCTGATGGAGAACTTTCTCGCCAAGGAAGAAGAGCACGCCGACGACCTCGCCAATCTCCTGGCAGATATCTCGTCCCGCCACCTGTAAGATGGCCGCGTGAGCGGTCGAATTACGGAGCATCTGCGCGAGCTGGCCGGCCCAAACTGGGCTGCTCAGCTCGCGCATCCTTTTGTCCGCGGCATCGGCAATGGCAGGGTCGACCGCGCTTCGTTCGAGTTCTGGGTGCGGCAGGACTACGTCTTTCTGATCGAATACGCCCGCCTCTTCGCCATCGCGGCGTCGCGAGCGCCCGACCTCGAGACGATGACCGCCTTTGCCAACCTGACGCACGAGACGCTGGCGACCGAGATGAGCCTGCATCGCGCCTACGCAGCCGAGTTCGGTATCGATGCTGCGACGCTGGAGGCCGAGGTCAAAGCTCCGGCGACGCAGGCCTACACCGACTTTCTCCTGCGCACGGCGACGCTAGGCGATTACGCGGAGCTGGTCGCAGCCCTGTTGCCCTGCATGTGGGGCTTCAGCACGATCGGCCAGACGCTCGAAGCGGCAGGCCGACCAGACGATCCGTTGTGCTCAAAGTGGATCGAGATGTACGCATCGCCGGAGTTCGCAGAGCTGGCCGGCTGGTGCCGCGACCTCCTCGACCGGCTCTCGACGGGCCTCGATGACGTCGGGCGCTCGCGACTAGAAGCTGTTTTCCTCACGAGCAGCCGCTACGAACTCGCCTTCTGGGAGATGGCACATCGGCGAGAAACGTGGCCCGTCGTTTAGCCACAGAAGGACAGACTTCCACAGATTGGGTTTAGCGATAGGACGCGATGCGCTTGCCCAACTTTCAGATGACTCACCTCTGGTGAGCTAAAAGGGGAAGCCGTCGAATCTCGACGGCTCTCCGGCACTTCATTTCCTGTGCCAATCCAGTGTTGACCCCGTGGCTAAGCCTTCGGTGGCTCGTTGCCATAGGTGCCGGCAGCAGCAAATGAGGCAGCGCGGGCGCGTGTCTCGTCGATCTTGTTGGTCGGGATCGGCTTTGGGCCACCGAGACCGAAGGCGTAGAGCGTAATCTCCGCCGACTCCTCGACGGTGACGTTGGCGCGCACCGCGCCGGCGGTTGTCTTGTCGAAGGCCAGGACGCCGTGGTTCTCGAGCAGGACGGCCTTGATGCCCTGGTACTGCTTGAGCTGCGCCTCGATGTTCTTCACGGACTCGTCGGAGCCGCGAGGGCCGTAGCCGGCAACCGGAATGCCATCGACCATACCGTTGCGCACCATCGCCTCGTAGGCCGGCGGGATGGGGCGGCCAGCGACTGCGAAGCCCGTGGCGTACGGCGAGTGCGTGTGGACGACGCTGCCGAACTCCGGGCGGGTGCGGTAGACGATGCCGTGCATCTGGATGATCTCGGCGCCGACGGGCATGACGGTGCCCTCGATCAGCGTGCCATCGAGACGAAACAGGGCGATGTTTTCCGGGGCCATGCTGGCAAGCGAACCGCCGGCCGTGAGAATGAAGGCGTCTTCGTCCGGGATGCGCATGCTGATGTTGCCGTGCAGGCTCTTGGTCATGATGCCGGAGCGCACGATCTGCTGCGTCGCCTCGATGACTTCCTTCTTGTAGTTGTCGATGTTCATCTTTTTGACCTCGCGCGAATCTGGTCTGCCGTTGGGCCGTAAGTGGGGACCGGCCGGAGTGGTCTTCAGGCCTGCGAGGTTTGAGCCCTTCGCGTCCCGAATTGGTGGTGGCAGTATCTGTCTGCCCTCATGCGTCGTCAACTTTCTAAGCTTTCGCGCGGACCGCTTCGGAAGATTGCAGCGTCAACTTGAAGGAGCCGGGGACAGGTGCAGCGAGAGTCGATCGACACAAGATCGTGAGGTGTTCCCTACATCGCTTTCGGCATCAGGGCGGTACTCTTGATCTACATGAATCTTCGCCGCTTCGTCCCAAGCCTGCTTTTCGTCTCGATGACCCTGATGGCGTTGATCATGATGACGGCCTGCAGCGAGTCAGAAGCGCAGCAGGGCGACCCGGACAAGATCACGGTTGTTGGCAAGAACGGCGCCAAGGGCACCCTCACGTACGAGCTCGCGGATGACGACTCCGAACGCAGTATCGGCCTGTCAGGCAGGCAAGCACTGCCGGAAGACAACGGCATGCTCTTCGTGCTCGACGAACGCCGCGCCGGCTTCTGGATGAAAGACACGCTGATCCCGCTATCGGTCGCGTTTATCTCTCGCTGCGGCGAAATCGTCTACATCGCCGAGATGAAGCCGCAGGATCTGACGATCCACAACACGCCTCGCGATTATCACTTTGGCCTCGAAGCAAACGCGGGCTGGTTCAGCAAACACAAGCTGGATGTCGGCGACACAGTGCAGCTTCCGAAGCAACTCAAGCCGCCGGAGTGCACCTAGTAGCTGTCAGCAACCAGCTTTCAGCGCTAAGCGGAGTCCGCAAGTCACGCTTCCTTTGCGCCGGCGGCCCCCGCATACCGTAGCCGAGGCTTTCCAGCCTCGGTCGGCGTCTGATGCGGCACGGGCGCGAAGATTCTTACCCATCCTTGTCTTTGCGAGCGACAGCGAAGCAATCTCGGGCTAACGCCTCGTCGTCAACGGCGATTCGTACCGCCCCAAGACACCTTCGCCGGCCACCAACCTGAGCGCCGCAGGGCGACAGCCCGAGGCCGGGCTCGCGGCCTCTCCCTGTCCTACCGGCCCTCCCTCCCCGCCACGGCAGGGAGGGAGGGAGATAGACAACGAGGCTTGTTCACCCATACGACACTTGCGGGATGATCAACGCAAATCCTCTCTCTGCCGGGCGGAGGGAGGATTTGTCGCGGAGCGACTCGGAGGGAGGTCTCAGTCGTCCCGCGCGTTAGACCAGGCTCTTACGAGCAGCTAACGTCGAGCGTCTTGATCGCGACGATGGCGCCGGCGCGGACGATGATCTCCGCCTTGCCGCTCGAATCCGCAGGTGCCAGGTACGAGACTGTAGCGAGCCCGTCTTTCGTCGTCTTCGTCGCAACGACGGTGCCGAGGTTCGCCGAGAGCGTCAACTCGGTGCCGTCCTTGACGTTGTAGCCATCGACGTCCGTGACCTCGAGAGTCAGGGACTCCATGCTGGCGCAGGTTGTCGACGTGATCGGCGAGAGGATGTTGATGGTCGAGGCCGGGCCGGGACACGGCGCCGCGCCGTCCACCTGGACCCAGATGTACTGCGAGCCGATCGCGTCGTAGAAGACGTCATTGCGCACCTGCTGGTCGGGACCGCTGCCAGCGCCTGGCGTTGGGCCGAAGAGCGCCGGGCCGCCGAGCAGCACCGCGCCTGAGCCGATGCCCGCCGCGCTACACGACGGCACCTTACCTTCGAGCACGTTGACGGCCGAGCGTGACGTCGTATTCGACGCGGCGCTGACTGTGGCTGCAGACAGAGCAGTCACCGCTACGAGAAGGCCAGCCAGGAGCCCGAGCCGAATTGAGAATTGCATCGCCTCTACTTTAGACGACTGATCAATTAGATTCGAGTCCTTCCAGGCTTCGCCAACGGAAAGCCCGCGGAAGCAGGCTAAGATTGGCAGCATTGCACCGATAAGCCATCGCCGGACTCGATGACGAGACGGCTGTTCCAGGAGGAAGCACCCGGATGATCCGTTCTCTGCGTGGCAAGACGCCCGTTATCCACCCCACCGCCTTCGTCAGCGAAGCCGCCTACGTCGTTGGCGACGTCGAGATCGGCGAAGGCAGCAGCGTCTGGCCGGGCTCAGTGATCCGCGCCGAAAGCAAGATCGTCATCGGCAAGTTCACCTGCGTCCAGGACAACACGACGATCCACGCCGATGGCCGCGGCGCCCAGATCGGCGACTACGTGGTCATGGGCCACAACGTCATGTGCCACGCCGCGATTGTCGAAAGCGGCGCCGCCCTCGGTAACGGCTCCATCGTCAACAACGACGCTGAGATCGGCGCTAACAGCATCATCGCTTCGGGCGCCGTCGTCCTCGATCGGGCAAAGATCCCCGCGAACTCGCTGGTGGTCGGCGTGCCAGGCGTCGTGAAGACGCAGGTCACCGAAGCGCAGGCAGACCGTTTCAAGCGCACAGCGGAGCACTACTCGGAGCTCGGGGCGGAGTACCTCGCGGCCGGCCTCGGAGACAAGGGCGCCTAGCCTGCCCGATCGCAGGCCTCGCATCCTCTTCGTCTGCGGCCGCAACCGCCTGCGCAGCCCGACGGCCGAACGCATCTACCGCCGCGACACCCGCATCGATGTCAGGTCGGCCGGCGTAAGCACATCCGCGACGCACGAAGTCTCTGAGGCCGACATCGAGTGGTCAGACCTGATCCTCGTCATGGAGACGAAGTACGCTGCGGCCATCCGACGCCACTTCCGATCGTCCGATCTGCCGCCAATGAGCTCGCTAGAGATTCCTGACGACTACGCCTTCATGGACGACGAGCTTGTCGAGCTCCTCGAAAGCAGCGTCGAGCCCGAAATCGAACGGCTGCTTGCGGTCTTCGACGCGACGGACACGGAAGCCTGAGCGGCACCGAGCCCGGCTTCGCTAGCGTTCCGTGATCGTCGTGACGCCGGCGCGATTCAGCGCCTCGAGCTCATCCCACGTGTAGCCGGCCTCGAGGAGCAGCTCCTCCGTGTTCTGGCCCAAAGCGGGGCCGCCCCCCTGGATCTTTGCCGGCGTGGCCGACATGCCCACGGGCGGACCGTGGACGCGCATCTTGCCGAGGATCTCGTGGTCGATCTCCTGAAGGTAGCCGTTCGCCCAGAACTGCGGGTGCTCGGAAACGTCGCTGTAGGTCAGCACCGGGGCGTTGGGCACATCGGCGTCGACGAGGATGCGCTCCCATTCGCCGCAGGGCTTGGTTGCGAAGACAGCAGCTAGCAGGTCGACGAGTACCATCTTGTTCGCGACGCGGTCGAACGGGCCTTTGAATCTCAGGTCGTCTTTCAGTTCCGGGCAGGCGGCATCGCACATGCGCTCCCACATGTCCTGGTCGTTCGCGGCGATAGCGATGTACTTGCCGTCCGAGCAGGGGTAGTGGGTGTACGTGGCGGCTCGACGCTCCTCGAAGCCGGGCTGCTTGCCGGTGCGGAGGAAGCGAACCATCGGCATCGCCTGCATCGAGGTCAGTGAGCCGATGAGCGACGTGTTGACGTGCTGCCCTTCGCCCGTCATCGCTCGTACGAACAACGCACTGGCGATTCCGAAGGCAAGGGTGAGGCCGCCTAGCTGGTCCGCGAAGCCACCGAACAGCGCATGAGGCGGCTTGTCCGGGCCGCCACCCTGCTCACTCATGATGCCGCTCAGCGCCTGGGCCACGTGGTCGAAGCCGGGTCGCTCAGCCCAATCGCCCTCCGGCCCCCAGGCCGACGCGGAGCCCATGATGATGTCGGAACGAATCGCGTTCAGCGATTCGTAGTCGAGGCCCCAGCGTTTCATCACCCCGGGCCTATAGTTCTCGATCACCACGTCGCAGCTCGGGATCAGGCGCTTGACGACCTCGATGGCTTCGGGCCTGCGCATGTTCAGGACGATCGACTTCTTGCCACGGTTATGCGCCTCGAAGTAAGCGCTGAAGCCATCCGGCTGGAGGCCACTGCTGCGGCCGGGCTCGCCGCCGGGCTGCTCAACCTTGATCACCTCGGCGCCCATGTCGGCAAGTAGGACGGTGCCCGAAGGCCCCTGCTGATGTCGCGTGAAGTCCAAAATGCGGATGCCGCTGAAGGCTGAAGCCACGGTGTTCCTCCTCTGCGCCACACCTGAACGGTAAGGCGTCGACGGTTCGCGGTGTATATTACGGCAGCATTCTGGAGGAGCGGGAGAACCTGATGAGCGATATGCGCGGCACCACGGCGATTGTCGGTATCGGAGAGACGGACTACTCACGCAACTCCGGCCGCAGCGAGCTCGTCCTCTCGCTCCAGGCGATAGAGGCCGCCCTCGACGACGCCGGTCTCAAGGCAGAAGACGTCGACGGCATCATGCGATGGTCGGTCGACACGTCGGCCGAGAACGACATCGCCGCCAACCTCGGTGTCAAAGACCTCGCGTTCTACGGAGAAATCAACGCCGCGGGTAACCCCGGCGCCGCGCTCGTCGCCCACGCGGCCGCGGCGATTCACTCCGGTCTCGCCAACGTCATCGTCATCTACCGAGGCATGAACGGCCGCTCGGGCCGCCGCTACGGCCGCGGCGACGTCACGGGACGCGGCGGACGCGGCGGCGGGCAGTTCACGGAGCCCTTCGGCAACCTCGTCCCGCAGCACGGCCTGGCGATGATGACGCGCCGCCGCATGTACGAGACCGGCGTCACGAGCCGCCAGTTCGGCGCCACGGCCTCAATCATCCGCTCCCACGCCAACCGCAACCCGCGCGCGACGTTCTACGAGACGCCTTTGAGCATCGAGGACCACCAGAACTCACGCTTCGTGGTCGAGCCGCTCCACCTCTTCGACTGCTGCCTCGAGACGGACGGCGGCGGCGCCCTCATCCTGACCAGCGCCGAACGCGCCCGCGACCTTAAGCAGCAACCGGCCTACATCCGAGCGGCTACGCAGGGCGGCTCCGCTATCGACCGTGGCTACACAGACACGACGGCCACCCACACCGGCCCTCGTCTTTTCAAGATGGCGGGACTGGGGCCGCAGGACGTCGACGTCGTGCAGATCTACGACCACTTCTGCCCCTTCGTAATCTTCTCCCTCGAAGACTATGGCTTCATGAAGCGCGGCGAGGGCGGGCCCTTCGTCGAAGCAGGGGGCATCTCGGTCGATGGCGGCTCTCTGCCGGTGAACACGTCCGGCGGCCACCTCTCCGAGGCCTACATGCAGGGCATGAACCAGCTCCTCGAAGGCGTGCGCCAGATCCGTGGCACCTCGACAGCGCAGGTCGAAGACGCCGAGGTGTCGTTCGTCGACACCGGCGTCGGCGTCGGGGCTGTGCTGTTCACCAAAGACCCGTAAGCGAGCACCGGTGCCGTGGTGGTTCGAGTGCCGAGACTAGACGCCACCTCGAGCTGCGTCGGGCTCGACCATCCTGAGTGACTCCGGCACGGCTTTCTTAGATCCGTAGGCAAGCCTTGGGTGGCCCATTGTCGCTCCGAACGCGAGCAAAGCAATCAGTGCCAGGCTACCGGGCGCCAGCGTTGGTGCGGAGCCGTGGAGCGTGTGTTCCACCACGGTAGTCGTCGATGCCGTGGGACGGATCTCGCGCTCGAAGCTGTAGTTCGCCTCGAAGTGCTCGTAGAGGCCGAGCAAACTGACACCGAAAGCCGCCACCATAAGAATGCGCGTCAGCCAGAGCGTCACAGGAGCCGGCCTCACGATGGCTGCCAGGATCCCGGCTGCTCCGATAGCACAGACGCCGAACGGAACGAGCTGCAGGAATTCCTTGTCGTGATCCTCGAACCAGAGCTCGAGCGCGATCGCCGCGAATGAGAAGAGTGCGAGTCCCAGGAGAAACAGCCGCAGCCGTCCCTCCCAGATAGAGTCCTCCCGCGCGACTACTACTCGCATTGCGCTACTTGAGCAGCGACTTCGCAGCGGCAGCGCTGTCGGCGGTGGTCACAGTCGTGAGTTTTTGCAGGAACGCATCGTTGTTGGGGTAGGGTCGGGCGGAGGTGAGCTGGCCGACGTTGGCGTCGGTCACGCCCGGTATCTGCTTCAGCGTTTCATTATCGGAGGCGTTAGGGTCGACAGGCACGAAGACGTACTTCTCCCAAGCAGTGACCTGGTCGGCGCTCACGTATTTGCCGATCTCCTTGCGGAACTGCTGGATGCTTACGTACGGCTTGTATTCCAGAAACTCGCGCACCATATTGCTGGGAAAGTTGGGGATAACGCGCTGGTAGTCGGCGCCTGTTGCGCTGTTGAGGTTTAGTTTCGCCGTCGTCACAGGTGTAGGCGCATTATTCGCCGCGGGTGTTGTCGCCGGAACGGTGGTTAAGACTGCCGCGGGCTGATCGGAGCCAGCGCCCACAGGCGTGTCGGTCGTCTTCTCGTCCTCGCCTCCACAGGCCACCAGAAGCAGCGCAATGCTGATTGGAACAAGGGCGCCAAGGCCAAGTTTGATATATCGATTAGCCAAGAATTGATCCTCCAGTAGAGCCCGCTATCGCGAGCCAGTCCCTACAGCGTCCCACGCCGGGCGCTCCCGTTGGTTAAGGGCTACATCAGAGACTGCAAAGGGGATGTTACAGATGGCTCTGCGGGGTGAGTACCGCACTTTGTCGCCCGGATGAGTTGCAGACGGACACAAAGAAGAGGCCTCGGATTGCTCCGAGGCCCCTCTTGTCTTTTCGGCGATGAGCTACTTGGCGTACTTGCCGGAGACCTGCGGCGGCAGACCCTCGAGGCCGGCCTCCTTGCGGGCGAAGCGCGTCTGGCGCTCCCACTTGCGCTTGAGGTCGTCCTCAACCTTGATGTGCAGGCGGCCGAGGCCCTCGGTCTCCAGCTCGATCAGGTGGCCGTCCTCGAACGGGTGCAGACCGCGGTGGTTGGTGCCGAGGGCGAGGATGTCGCCGGGCTCCAGCTCGTGGGCCTTGCTGACGAAGGCGATGCAGTCTGGGATCTTCGTCGCCATGTCGGCGGTCGTGTAGTCCTGCATCAGCTCTTCGTTGTTCCAGAGCTTGACCTGCAGGTTGTTCGGGTCGGCGATCTCGTCCTTGGTGACGATGAACGGACCGATGGGCGCGTAGGTCGCGCGGGACTTCATCGAGTAGAAGCCCGCGACGGGCATGCCGCGCGCCGAGCCATCGATGAAGTTCGTGTAGCCGAAGATGTAGCTCTCGGCGTCGCCGGGGGCCACGTGGCGGGCCTTCTTGCCGATGACCAGGGCAACCTCAGCCTCGCCCTCGAAGACGGAAGCCGGGACATCACCCAGGACCAGCGTGTCGCCATCGCCGATGACGGCGTCGGGGGACTTGTGGAAGGCGTCGGCGCCGCGGACGGCAGCCATACCGTCGTTGTAGTTGACGGCCATGCAGATAACGCGGCGCGGCTTGGGCAGAGGGGCGCGGACGCGGACGCTGCTCAGCGGCACGCCAGAACCCGAGGCGGCCTTGGCTTCGAGCTTGGGCTTATAGGTGTCCCAGTTCTCGATCACGCCATTGATGATGTGCTGGGGCTCGAGGTGGGGGATGTCATTGACGACGTCGCTACAGTCGACGACGTTGTCTCCATTCATGACACCGAACTTGTAGTCATCGAAGAACAACAGCTTCATATGAGGTCCTTTCGGTCCGGCCTGCGCCGGTGTTTCGCGGGGTTAAAGAAAAGCAAGCGCAGTATAGGGGATTCCGCACAGCGGTACAGCCCGTCAGCCCTTCGGGATCAAGAGAAGCGGCCGAATCTAAGATCAAGGAGCGTTTTATCGGTCTACTGGCGTGAGCCTGTCATTCGTACAGGGCGCGGATCTCGGCCTCGCCGAGCCTGCGGCCTTCATCTGTCGACATGCCCAAATCGGAGGAGGGACCGATGTGGCCATTTGAACGACGGTGCCGTTGTGGCGCCTTCTTCTTACATTGGAGTCCGTTTCGCAGCCGGTGCGTGCAGTGCCACCTCGAACATCTCGACCGCGTCGCGCAGCGCAGACAGACTAGCCGCTAACTGCTGCTGTACCATCGCCGCGTAGTCCAGATCAGGGGAGCGGGACGATGTGGCCGGGTAGTAGACGCTGTCAGTGCGGCAACACGTTTCGCCATTGGAATCCCCTGCATACACGCTGTCCCGCCTGCGACACTCGTCGCCTTGACGACGAGTTCGTTCTGCTCATCCATGAAGCGGACGCCGCCGATGCGCCCGAGTGGCAGTCCCTGCTATCTCGCGCCGGCATCGAGTCACAGATCAACTTCAGTTCCAAGAACGACTGGGGCCGCGAGGCCAACGCGCCCATGCTGGCTAGCCTCCGCGTCAGGGTCAAAGACGCCGAGCGGGCATCCTCGCTCCTCGAGTCGCGGGAGGGCCAGCCGCCACCGATAGGTGAAGGGCCCTTTGTGCAGGAGGCCCGCAAGATGAGCACTGTGCTGGGCCTTCGCCGTACGCGACGCCGCCGTTAAGCCACACACTCAACGTGGAACCCGCGCCGAATGGCCGAAAGCCGTATGCTATGCGGCGACCATTAACGGCTAACTGACCTACATCCCAACACTTCGGAGGTAAGGAATGCGAGTAACCCAGGCGATTGCCCAGGCAATCAAGGCGGAGGGGACCGAGTATCTCTTCGCATACCCGGTCAACCCGATCATCGAGGCCTGCGCCGAGATCAACATCAAGCCGATCATCGTCCGCCAGGAGCGCACCGGCATCCACATGGCAGACGCTTACAGCCGTCTGCACACCGGCGGCAGGGTCGGCGCCTTCGCCTGCCAGAACGGCCCCGGTACCGAGAACGCGTTCGGCGGTATCGCGCAGGCTTACGGTGAGTCCGTACCGCTGGTCTTCCTGCCCGGCGGTCTGCCGCGTGGCCAGGTCGGCTACCACCCGAACTTCAACGCCTTCCTCAATTTCCAGCACATCACCAAGTCCGCCGAGCAGCTGAACAACCCCAGCCTCGTCTGGGAGGCGATGCGACGCGCCTACGGCCAGGCCCGCAACGGCCGTCCCGGCCCGGCGATGCTGGAGATCCCGAACGACGTCTTCATGGAGGAGGTGCCGGACTTCCAGTACATCCCCACGCCTCGCGTGAAGAGCGGCCCCAACCCCGGCGATGTCGACGAGGTCGCCCGCGTCCTCATCGAGGCCGACCGCCCCATCCTCTACGCCGGCGCCGGTGTCCTCAACGCCCGCGCATGGGACGACCTGCGAGAGCTGGCTGAGCTGCTCGAGATCCCGGTGACCACCTCGCTCGAAGGCAAGAGCGCCTTCCCGGAGAACCACCCCCTGTCGCTCGGCTCCGGTGGCGCTGCCAACCCGGCGACAGTTGCGTACCACGTGCAGGACGCGGACGTTGTCTTCGGCATCGGTGTCAGCTTCTCGCGTACCGGCTTCGGTATCCAGTGGCCCCAGAGTGGCAAGACCTACGTCCACGCCACGAACGACGCCCTCGACATCGGCAAGGACGTGCCGGCCAGCCACGCGCTGCTCGGCGATGCCGGCCTGACCCTCAAGGCACTGATCCAGGCTGTCAGCGAGCGCCTCGGCGGCAAGCCACGCGGCAAGATGGAGCAGATCGTCTCCCGCATCAAGTCGCAGAAGGAGCCCTGGCTGCAGCAGTGGATGCCGAAGCTCACTTCGAACGACACTCCGATCAACCCTTACCGCGTGATCTGGGACATGATGCACACCCTCGACGTCCCGAACACGATCATCACCCACGACGCCGGTAGCCCCCGCGACCAGATCTCCCCCTTCTGGGAGTCCACCTCGCCGCAAAGCTACATCGGCTGGGGCAAGACGACGCAGCTCGGCTACGGCCTCGGTCTCGCGATGGGCGCGAAGATGGCCCAGCCCGACAAGATCTGCATCAACGTCTGGGGTGACGCCGCCATCGGTATGACGGGCATGGACTTTGAGACCGCCGCCCGCAACAACATCCCGATCCTCTCGATCCTGTTCAACAACTACTCGATGGCCATGGAGCTTCCGGTCATGCCCATCTCCACCGAGAAGTTCAACAGCACGGACATCTCCGGCAACTACGCCGACTTCGCCACCGCCCTCGGCGGCTACGGCGAGCGGATCACGGACCCGGCAGAAATCGTCCCGGCCCTCAAGCGAGGCGTCCAGCAAACCCTAGACGGCAAGCCGGTTCTCCTCGAGTTCATTACCCAGAAGGAAATCGAGTACTCGCTGCGACGTGGCGCCAGCAACCTGCCGCCGCGCGCCCGCGACTAGACGACAGGCAGACTCGCAGACGGGCAGGTCGCCCGGCTGTTCGACAACGCAACGAAAGGGGTCCAGCGATGGGCCCCTTCGTCATTCTGGAGCGCCCTCACCCGGCGCTTCGCGCCAGCCTCCCCCCTGCGGGGGCGAGGGTTCAGGACTCCAAACGTACCCTTGAAAGGGCGCGTCGACTTGAGATACACGTAGGGGCGCAGCATGCTGCGCCCCTACAGATGCCTCGGCGGTCCTCACGAGCTGGAATTTCACTTCGATCCCGGAATTCGATCTCCACAGACACAACATCGTCGGTTAGTATCTGACGCGACGCGGTGCTTTTTACACCGAATTCCATTGCGCGGAACCTAGTGACAGATAGTCGATTCCGCAAGCAGGGAGTGCAGAGGGCGGCGCAGCCCCTCTGCCGGAGGTCCAGGGGGTGCCCCCCTGGTTCACTCCCCACCCACCAGCGGAGCAGCGCGATAGCGATGAGAAGCGACGTATGATGGCGCCGCAGAGTAACAAGCCAGAGGAGAACGACAACGATGCCGGTAGGTCAGGGCGAATTTCGATACGAGCTCGTAGAGGACTGGGAGCAGATCCCGAACGGCTGGAGCCACGGCGATGTCGCCGGCGTCTCGACCGACTCGCAGAACCGGGTCTACGTCTTCAACCGAAGCGACCACCCGGTCCTCATCTACAACAGCAACGGCAGCTTCATTAAGTCCTGGGGCGAAGGCATCTTCAAGCGCCCTCACGGCATCACGATCCACGAAGACGTCGTCTACCTCGTCGACGACAGCGACCACACGGTGCGCAAGTTCACCCTCGACGGAGAGATGCTGGAGATGCTCGGCCTGCTCGACATCCCGTCCGACACCAACTACGACGCCAGCGCCCGGCCCGCCAACCTGCTGACGATCACGAAGGCGGCAGGCCCGTTCAACCGCCCAACCCGCGTTTCTGTGGCCACCAACGGCGACCGTTACGTCTCCGATGGCTACGGCAACGCCCGGATCCACCGCTTCTCGCCCACGGGTGAGCTGCTGCAGTCGTGGGGTGGCCCCGGCACCGGACATGGCGAGTTCATGCTGCCCCACAGCGTCTGGTCCCACACCGATGGCCGCGTCTTCGTCTGCGACCGTGAGAACGACCGCATCCAGATCTTCGGACCGCAGGGTGAATTCCTCGATTGCTGGGACAACGTGCAGCGCCCCGGCGACCTCTTCATCGATGCCGACAACAACGTCTACATCGGCCACATGTACCACCAGCCCGGCCTGATCTCGATCTCCGGCATCGCCTGGCAGGAGGAGCACCCGGCCTCGATGAGCGTGCGCGACATCAATGGCAAGGTGGTTTCGCAGTTCGGCGCACCGCCGAAGGAGGACCCCTGCATCGCGGGTAACTTCACCTCGCCTCACGGCATCTGGGTGGACCGTCAGGGCGACATCTACGTCGGCGAGGTGAGCAAGACCTCTTACGAAGGTGGCATCTTCCGCCCCGGCTGCCACACGATCCAGAAGTTCCGCCGCGTCTAGGGAGCACCACCAGCAGCGGGCAGCGACACAAACCGAAGGGGCGCAGCATTCTGCGCCCCTTCGACGTTCCGTCTGAACTCAAGGGTGGTAGCCGTCCGCGAAACGTGGCAACCTCTAGGGCGATTCAAAGTTAGGTAAGGAGCTACACATGGCCTGGTACGTCGTCATGAGCAAATCCATCGGCCCGCGCGAGGCGATCCGAGGCCTAGAGCCACTGAACCTCGCCTGGATGAAAGAGAACCACGACAACGGCAACGTGCTGTTCAGCGGCCCCACCAACCAGGGCGTCGGCATCTGGGTGCTGCGCGGCAGCAGCATCGACGCCGTCAAGGCGCTGATCGCCGAGCACCCGTGGGTGAAGGCTGGCCTTCGCGACGTCAGCGAAGTCTACGAGTGGAACGTGCAGCAAGCGCTCGGCATCGGCCGCTTCGAGGGCTCTCCGCCTCCTGGAGTCGGCCCCGCCTAGGTGAGGGTCAGCCCAGATTTGGCTGAGAGGGCAGCGAACACGCCCATCCCAGTCCTCTCTCGCAAGCCGGAGATGCTCGTGGGTGTCGTCTCCGACACCCACGGCTACCTCGACCCGCGGCTGGTCGAGGCCCTCCGAGGCGTCGATGTCATCCTCCATGCCGGCGACGTTGGCAGCTCTGACGTTCTCGAACGCCTGGGAGAGATGGCGCCCATCATTGCTGTGCAGGGCAACAACGACATGCCTCTGGGCGGCCTGGGTCTCGAGACACACCTGAACGTGACGCTTGGTGGCGTTACGGTGCACCTCGTGCATGAGCTACCTCATGCCCGCCCGACAGACCTGACTCGTGTCATCGTCTTCGGGCACAGCCACAGGCAGCTCTACGAAAACCGGAGCGGCATCGCCTACCTCAACCCAGGCGCGGCCGGCCGTCAGGGCTTCCACAAACTCCAGACGGCCGCCTTGATGCGCATTGACTCCGGACATGTAGAAGTTGATCTGTTAACGCTCGGTCCTCGCGAAAAGTCGTCGAGCACAGCTCGATGAAGACGGCCCCTCTCCTCGGAAGGAGGGGTTGGGGTGAGGCCCCACCGGCCCGCGAGAACAAAGAAACGCCCCGTCGCGATGACGGGGCGTTTGAATGTTACTGCCAGGTAAAGGTTAGAAACCCTCGGGGTTGAAGCGCTTCTCGTGCTCGTCGATGAAGTCCTGCACGCGCTTCTTGTTGTATTCGCTGCTCTTGAACTTGTCGATACGCGTCCAGGCCGTGACGGCGATCGTGTCCGCCTCCATGCCCGTGTACTTCGACATGACGACGAAGCGGCGGCGGTCGATGTTGTCCTTCGCCACGTCCTCGAGCTGCTTAATCACGTCGGCGTTGTCGGTGTTGTACCAGATAACGATGCCGCCATGCTCCATATTGTGGACCAGGTTTTCCTTCGGCGCCGGGTTTTCCAGAACGCGGAAGGGCATCGGCGTCGGAGAGTGCGGACCGGAGGTGGGCGGGTTGCTGTTGTAACAGAGCGGGTTGGTGTAGTTCTTTGCGGTCATCTGCTCATCGGTGCAGATCGGGATCGTCACGCCCACACCCTGGTGCTCGCGGTCGTCCATCGTGGGGATGCAGGTCGCGTCTGTGCAGAGACGGCCGTCAGCGCCGGGATTGGGCTCCACGTAGGTGCCGGGCAGCTTGGGGTCAGAGTCCATCATCGCCTTCTGCCAGCCGACAGGGCCGGTCGAGGGATCCGAGTTCGCCTGTACGACGGCGTAAATCAGGACGCCGATGAGCACGACGATACCGAAGGCGATCGCAACGGCGGTCACCGGGATGTTGTCGAAGCGGCCGCTCTTCACCTGCGTGGGCGTGCGCCGCTCGCGCGAAGCTCGGGGGGCGCCACCACCGGGCAGCTTAGCTTCTCTCTCGGCTCGTTTTTCGAGTCGTTTCGTACTATTAGCGCGTCTGCTCACTCTTCCTCCCAGTGCGTCGCCGCGGGTACGCGACGCGCTCGCATCGATTATAGGCAAGCCTCGCCTTGGGCACCAAGGTCAGGTGCGGAGGAGCGACCCGGCGGGCCCAACCGGTCTTATTGTGACGTTTACGTAAGCTCTGCTATACTTCGCAAATCCGTTGAGACCCGGAGGCCGTGTGGACTTTTCCAGCTTTCCCAAGTGTCAGAAGTGCAAGACTGGTGACCTCGTTCCCCTGTCTGACTTCGGTAGTCAGGGCGCTGCCATCCACTACAAAGCTTGGGTCTGCACGAACCCCGAATGCGGCTTCAACCTCAAGATTCGCAACGGCGACCTCTACGTTGATGAGCCCATCTCGAGCGGCGCGGTACACACGCCCCGATACCGCTAGAAACCACACGAATCGAACGACTAAGGACCGCGATGCGGTCCTTTTCTATTGCTCCGCCGGTCGTCCAATCGCCAGATAGCGCATGCCCGAAGCTTCTACCTTCAACGGATTGAGGGCCCCTCGGCCGTCGAGGATGACGCTGCAGCCCGGTAGCGCGAGACCGAGGTCGAGGCCGCGGTACTCGTCATGCATCGCCTGCAGGATGGCGCCGTCGATGGCCTCAAAGGGCGGCAACGTGGACGGCTCGAATCCGAGCTCTTCGATCTCATCATCACTGAACAGCGGGTCGTGGACGAGGACGTGGGCGCCGCGCTTCTCAAGCTCTGAGACCAGCAGCAACGTGCTCGAATACGCTGCCTCCTTGACGCCTCCGCGATAGGCCAGCCCGAGGATCAGCACCGTCGCGCCGGTAACACCATGACGCAGGCTCTGGTGCAGCAGCTCGACCGCGTGGATGGCCATGGCGTCGTTCACGCGCCGGCTCGTCGTGATGATCGGCTGCTCGCCTGCCTCGATGAGGAAGTAGGGGTAGACGGGGATACAGTGGCCGCCAACGCCGACACCCGGCGAGTGCAGGTGCGAGTACGGCTGGCTGTTCGAAGCCCTTGCAGCGATGGCGTAGTCAACGCCCAGCTTCTCGGCGGCCATTGCCAGCTCGTTCGCCAGGGCGATATTGACGTCGCGGTAGATGCTCTCGGCCAGCTTGGCGAATTCGGCGGTTTCAGCGTCCGGCAGCAGCATCACGTCCGCGTCCAGCATCGTCCGGTAGAAGTCGACCGCCCGGGCGCCGGCAACGATATCGAGCCCGCCGGCGAGCTTCGGGTAGGTCGCGAGGTCGCGGAACATCGTACCGGAGGAGACACGCTCGGGGCTGTAGGCGACGTGGAAGGCGCCCTCCGGTAGACCGGAGGCAAGCCGCATGCGGCGGCCGAAGCGCTTGCGGGTCGTGCCTACCGGCACCGTGGTTTCGAGGATGACGAGGCTGCCTTCGTGCAGGCCGCGGCCGATCGCCTCCGCGGCGGCGTCGAGGGCGCGGTAGTCGGGCTTCATCGCGTCGTCGAGGGCTGCGCGGACGACGACGACGACAACATCGCTTTCAGCGACACCGGCGGTCGTGTCCGTCGTGGCGCTGAGGCGGCCGCTTTCGTGCGCCTTTGCCACGGCTTCTTCGAGGCCAGGTTCACCGCCGACGGGTGAGACGCCGGCATTAACGGCATCCACGACGGCCGGGTCGATGTCGCAGCCGATCACGGTCGCGCCCTTGCCGGCGAACATCGCGGCCAGAGGCAGGCCGATCTTGCCGAGACCCACGACCGCGACGCGGGTCGACATCTCGGCTACCGTCTTACGGGACCTTCGCCGGGGCTTGGGCTTGTCTGTTGTCTCGCTCATGCATCCACCCGCTGGGGGACGACGCGCTCGCCGCTACGCGCGGACGCCGTCAGTGCATCGCAAATCGAGACGGCGACAAGAGCGTCGTGGGCGCTGACGGGCGGCGGCGCCTTGTCGTGCAGGCAACGGGCGAAGGCTTCGAGCTCGGCTCGTAGCGGCTCCTTAGGCTCGATGGCGATCTGGGCGTCGACATCGTGCCCTTCGTCGGATGTCGACCAGCCGCGGGTGCCGGGACGGCCGTGGGTCGAGGGTCCGATATCGAGGGTCAGCGTCTGGCGCGCGTAGTCGAGAGCGAAGATTCCCTTCTCGCCGCGCACTGTGATGTCGCGTAGCCGGTGCGAGGCGAGCCAATTCACGTCCAACGTACCGAGTGCGCCCGTAGCGCCTGCGGATGCCTCGAAACGCAGGACGCCCAGCAGGCTGTCCTCCACGCTGAGGCCTAGGTCGGCGCGGGCTTCCGCATAGACATGCTCGACTTCGCTGCCGAGGACGAGGCGCATGACATCGATGTCGTGCAGGGCGCTGTCATGAATCACGTTGACGTCTCGCGTGCCGACGACCATCGGGCCCATACGGCGCGCAGTGATCTGGAGCACGCGACCGACCTCGCCCGCCTGCACGCGGCGCGTTAGCTCCTGCACAGCCGGGTTAAAGCGCTCGATGTGTCCCGGCATCAGCGTCACGCCGGCAGCGGCTGCCTTCCGGACGATGCGCCTGCCCTCCGCCAGCGATGGGGCCAGTGGCTTCTCGACCAGCACCGCGCAGCCCGCATCGATAGCGGCAGTTGCCACCTCTTCGTGGAGATGGGCTGGTACCGCAACCACAACAGCGTCGAGCTCAACATGGGCGAACATCGTGGCGAAGTCGGGATAGGACGCGGCGCCGGTCACCCTGACGGCAGACTCGATGCGTATGGGGTCGGGGTCGCAGACGGCTGCCAGGGTGACGCCCTCGAGCTCGCTGAGTACGCGGGCGTGGTTGGCGCCGAAGCCGAGACCGACGACCGCAAACCTCAGGTCAGGGGCGTTGCTCACGACTGAACCGCGGGTGCCTGCTTGAGCGCTTCGAGCGACTCCGCCCAGGAATTGACCGCATCCACGACCTGATCGAGGTCGGCGCGGCTCAGCCGGTGATGCACGGGCAGCGACAGCACCTCGGACGCCAGCCGCCTCGCGACGGGATAGGCGTCCCCGTCGTAACCGAGGCCTTGGTAGAGGGGGTGGTCGGGCAGGATGCGGGGGTAGTGCACGGCGGACTCGACGCCTCGCTCGCGCAGCCAGGCGATGAGCTCGTTACGGCGGCCATCCGGCACACGGACGGCGTACTGGTGCCAGACGTGGCCAAGCGGCTCGACCGGCTCCGGCGGCACTGCGACACCTCGGAGCTTCTCCGAAAGGTAGGCGGCGTTTACGCGGCGTGGCTCGGTGAACTCGCCCAGGCGGTCGAGCTGCACTAGGCCGATCGCGGCGGCAATGTCCGTCATCCGGTAGTTGAAGCCGACCTCGATACTGCTGTAACGCTCGCTCTCGCCGTGGGAGCGCAGGCGGCGCAATCGAGCGGCGAGCTGCGGGTCGTCCGTCGTGACCATGCCGCCTTCGCCGGAGGTCATGTTCTTCGTGGCGTAGAAGGAGAAGCAAGCGGTGCCGAAGTTTCCGGCGCGCTTGCCTGCGACCTCCGCGCCATGAGCCTGAGCCGAGTCTTCGATGATCGGCAGGTTGTGCCGACGGGCGATGTCGCAGAGAGCTTCCATCTCGCAGAGACGGCCGTAAAGATGCACCGGCAGCAGCGCCTTTGTCCGAGGCGTGATCGCGGCTTCGACGAGCGCGGGGTCGATGTTGCCGTCCTCGCGCACATCGACGAAGACGGGACGCGCGCCTATCGCGAGCACCATGTTGGCAGTCGCCTGGAACGTAAACGGCGTCGTCACTACCTCATGGCCGGGGCCGACATCGTGGGCCAGCAGAGCGACGTGCAGCGCAGCCGTGCCGTTGCTGACGGCAATCGCCTCGCGGGTATGCGAGACGTCTCGGGCGAAAGCCTCTTCGAGCTCGCGGACACGGGGGCCGCTGGCGATCTGGCCAGACTCGAGGACGCGCATCACGGCGTCTCGCTCGGCCTCGCCGATGTCGGGCTGGGCGATCCTAATCACGGCTGTGGGACTCCAGGGGAGGCAGCTCGTAGGTGTCGTCGCAGCTGGTGCAGCGCCAGATAGCGCCATCGAGACGCAGACGATGGGCGCAACGGCAGACGTAGCCGACGAGCTGCGCGGGATTGCCAACGACGAGGCCGTAGTCCGGCACGTCGTTCGTGACGATGGCGCCGGCACCAACCATGGCCCAGCGGCCGATCGTGAGGCCTGTGAGCACCATGGCTCCAGCGCCGATCGAGGCACCGTAGCGCACCAGCGTCTTCTGAGGCTCCCAGTCTTCGGTGAGGATGAGGTCACCATCGCGCGTAATCGAGCGGGGGTACTTGTCGTTCGTGAAGCTCGCGTGGGGTCCGACGAAGACCCCATCTTCCAACGTGACGCCCCGGTAGACGGAGACCCGGTTCTGCAGCTTGACCTTGTCGCCAATTACGACGCCCGAGTCGATGAAGACGCTGTGGCCGAAGTTGCAGTCAGCGCCAACCACCGCACCCTCGCGGATGTGGGCGTGGTGCCAGATGCGCGTGTTCGGGCCGATAGTCGCGCCGCGCTCTACCTCAGCGGTTGGGTGGATCACGTTCCAGTATCTCGACGATCTGCTTGGCTGCCGTCCCATCGCCGAAGATGGGAGGCGGTGCGGCATTGGGTCTGGGCGAATGTGCCGCGTCGAGAATTGCTTGCGGGTCGCAACCGGCGAGCACGTTCCAGCCACTGGGCAGCAGTTCCGGCCATTCCGTATCTTCTCGAAGCGTAACACAGGGCACTCCGAGGAAGTAAGCTTCGCGCTGCACGCCGCCGGAGTCCGTCAGCACGGCCTTCGCGTTCGTTTCCAGCGCTAGCATCTCGAAGTAGCCCACCGGATCGCCGAGGCGCAGGTTGTCGGCAGGAACGATGCTCGCCGCTCTGAGCGCCGCCCTCGTCCGGGGATGCAGAGGGAGCACAACCGGCAGCTCGAGACGCCCCAGCGCCTCGAAAATGGAGCGCAGGACAGCAGGATCATCTGTATTCGCTGGCCGGTGCACCGTGGCCAGGTAGTAAGCGCCTGGTTCGACGCCGAGGCTTCGAAGAAACGAAGGCGCCCGGCCCTGCGCCTCAGGCAACGAGGCGAGCAGCGAGTCGTACATCACGTCGCCGACGAGGTGGACACCGTCGACGATGCCCTCCTTCTCAAGACATGCCACCGAGGCCTCCGTTGGGCAGAACAGCCATCGCGAGACGTGGTCGGTGACGACGCGGTTGATCTCCTCAGGCATCGCGCGGTTGTAGCTGCGAAAGCCGGCCTCTACATGTGCGACCGGGATACCGAGCTTCACGGCAGCCAGCGCACCGGCCATCGTCGAGTTCGTGTCTCCAAAGACGACGACGGCGTCAGGCCGTCGCGCCTCGAACACCGCCTCGAGGCCTTCGAGCATTCGGGCGGTCTGGGCGCCCTGGCTGCCGGAGCCGGCTTCGAGGTTCACTTCCGGCGCGGGCAGACCGAGCTGGCGAAAGAAGACGTCGGACATTTCCTCGTCATAGTGCTGGCCGGTGTGGACGATGACTTCTTCGTGGCCGCGATCATGCAAGGCGCGGCTGAGCACGGCGGCCTTCGGGAAATGCGGACGCGCGCCGACCACGCTGATCAGCTTCACGAGACGAGCCCCTAGGCCTGGGCGGCGATGTCAAAGCGCGCCAGGGAGTGCATTCGGGCCGGGATGTTGCCGGCGCGGCGCTGTCGATCCGTTTCGAGCACCCTTACGGCCTCGCGCAGGGCCGCGCCCTCGAAGTGGAAGGCTGAGACGGCAGAGAGGACCTTCTCGTGAGTCGTTGGCTCCAGGCGTTCGTGCTCGCCGGTGAGGGCCTCGGTGCGCTTCTCGCCGGGTCGCAGGCCCGTGTAGATGATGTCGATGTCCTTACCAGGCTCGAGGCCACGGGCGCGGATCATGCGCTCTGCCAGCTCGCCGATGCGCAGCTCATCGCCAACATCGAGCAGGAAGATCTCGCCGCCCTTGCTGAGCGCTGCCGCCTGGATCACGAGGTTCGCGACCTCGTTGACGGTGAGGAAGTAGCGCGCGACTTCCGGGTCGGTAACCGAGATCGGCCCGCCGCCCTGAATCTGGCGCGTGAAGAGGGCAAGCACGGTGCCGCGCGTGTCGATGACGTTGACGAGCCGCACGGCACAGAAGCGGGTGCGTCCGGCAGGCATCGAGCTGATCAGGAGCTCGCCGATGCGCTTCGAGGCGCCGTAGATGCTGCTCGGATTGACGGCCGTATGGCTTGAGAGGAAGACGACCTCTTCGGCCTGTACGGCCTGCGCCGCTTCGAAGACGTTTAGCGTCCCGAGCACGTTGGTCTCGAAGGCCTGGTCGGGGTTCTCTTCCATCATGCCGAGGTGCTTGTAAGCGCCGAGGTGGAAGACTACCTGCGGCCGCGACGCCTCGAAGATATCGTCCAGCTTCTGGCGGTCGGAGATGTTGCAGAGCCACGGCTTCACCGGCGTCTTGCCGCCCGACTTCTGGTTCATCTCGACCCGCAGCTCGTGCAGGCCGGTCTCGTTCATGTCGATCATGTGGAGCGCCGAGGGGCCCATCGCCATCACCTTGCGTGTGAGCTCGGCGCCGATAGAAACCGCCGCGCCAGTGATCAGGACGGAGCGGCCTTCGATGATGCGGCGGCAGGCGGCCGCGTCGACGTCGAGCGCCTCGCGGGCTAGCAGGTCTTCCATCGTGATCTCGCGCATCTCGCCACGCTGGGCCCGGCCCTCCATGACCTCGGAGAGCGGCGGGACGAGCCGCACCTGGACCTTGGCACTCTCACAGAGGGCGAGGAGCTCCTGCAGGTCACCTGAGCTCTCAGTCGACTGGGCGATGGCGACGACGTTGATGTGGTGCTTCTGCAGAATGTCGGGGATGTCGTAACGGTTGCCTTCGACCGTGATGCCGTGCACACGCTTGCCACGCAAGGCAGCGTCGTCGTCGACAAAGGCGACGGGGCGGAAGGGACGCTCGCGGTTGTGCTGCAGCTCCCACGCCAGCATCGAGCCCGTATCGCCGGCGCCGACGATGAGGACGCGCTGCGAGGGCTTGTCGGCGTTCTCGCTGAGGCCTCCCGTGTTCCAGACTCGGGGCGCCATGCGCACGACGCCGTGGAACAGGAAGATAAAGGCGGCGCTGATCACATTGACCGACAGCGGGATCGGCCGTTTCGGCAGCAGTGCGTTCACCGTGAGGATGCCGGCGGTGACGATGGCGACGGCGCCAAAGAGCAGCAGCGCATCCCGGACGCTGCCGTACTGCCATGCCGTCCTATAAACGCCGAGCACCTGGTACGAGAGGATGTAGGCGATCGCAATCAGCGGCCCGGCCCACACGAGCTGGCCCCAGGATTCTGAGGGCACATCGCCGTCGAACTTCAGCGTCAGCGCGAGGGCGTAGCTACCCAGGACGATAGCAACGTCGAGGCCGAGCGACAGCAGGGATCGTCCTGCTCGTGAAAGCCGGTCCGGGGAGTCTGAGGGAGTGTAGCCGTTGCTCAACGAGCGCCTTCGCGGCGGGCGACCACACGGAATGTCTTCAGCATGATGGCGAGGTCTCTGGCAAACGGATGCCGGTCGACGTAAGCAAGATCGTAGGCCATCATCTCGCCGTACGGCAAATCGGTTCGGCCATGAATCTGGGCGAGGCCGCTGATGCCGGGCTTCACGGCGTGACGGCGTCGCCACTCCGGCTTGTACTGCTCGACCAGCTCGATCTCGTCCGGCCGCGGCCCCACGAGGTGCATGTCGCCGCGCAACACGTTCAGCAGGTTGGCTATTTCGTCCATGCTGCAGGCCCGTAGGGCCCGGCCGATGCGCGTCTTGCGGCCTCGAGACTGGAAGACGAAGTTCTCCATGTCATCGATCCGGGTTTCGACCCGCTGCTCGGTGGGTGCAGACACCGTCATCGAGCGGAACTTGATGATCTCGAAGGGCTTCTCGTCTTTGCCGACGCGCTTCTGCTTGAAGAAGACCGGCCCCGGCGACTCCAACTTGATCAGTGCCGCAACCGTCGCGAGCAGCGGGCTGAGAACAGCGAGGCCGAGCATCGACACGGCGACATCGAAGGCGCGGCGCCGCGGGTCTTCACGCTCCGGCGCCGGACTAGCGACGCTCTGCAACGATCTCCTCGACGGCCTCGACTACGCGGTCAACGTCCACGTTCTCCATCAGCGGGAAGAGGGGCAGCGACAGGATGCGGGCGAACTCGGACTCCACCACCGGATAGTCGCCGACCGAGAAGCCGAACTTCTCGCGGTAGTAGGGGTGGTAGTGCACCGGGTAGTAGTGGACGGACGTACCAATGTTGCGCGCCTTGAGGCCAGCGGCGAGCTCTTCGCGCGTCAGGCTCGTGTCGCGCAGGCGGATCACGTAGAGGTGCCAGTTCGTCGTCACGTCCGGGCTGATTGCCGGGCGCTCGATCTCCGGGATGCGCTCGAAGCCGGCGTCATAGCGCTCGGCAAGCTTACGGCGTTTCTCGTTGAACTGCGGCAGACGCTTCAGCTGGCCGAGGCCGATCGAGGCCAGCAGGTCGAACATACCGTAGTTAAAGCCCGGCGCGCTCATCGTGTAGAAGAGGCTGTTGGTCTCCGCCGAGTAGCGCTTCCACGCATTGGAGTCGAGGCCGTGATTGCGCAGCGCCGAAGCCTGGGCCGCTAGCTCCGGGTCGTTCGTCGTGAGCACGCCGCCCTGGCCAGTCGTCATGTTCTTCACAGGGTAAAAGCTGAACACCGTCGCGTCGCCGATGCCTCCGACGGGCCGTCCTTTGTACAGCGAACCGGCCGCCGTTGCAGCGTCTTCGATGACGCGGAGGTTATGGCGCTTGGCGATGTCGATGATCTCGTCCATGCGGGCAGGGTGGCCGGCGTAGTGGATCGGCATCAGCGCTTTCGTGCGAGGCGTAATGTGGCGCTCGATCTGCGACGGGTCGATGTTGAGGTCGTCGGCGGCGATGTCGGCCAGCACCGGCGTCGCGCCGCTGTGGACGATGACGTTGGCGGTCGCCGGGAAGGTCAGCGGCGTCGTGATCACCTCGTCGCCGGGACCGATACCGGCCGCAAGGAGCGCTAGGTGGAGGCCGGCAGTGCAGGAGTTCACGCCGACGGCGAACTCGGTGCCGACCATCTGCTTGAACTCGGCCTCGAAGCGCTGGGTCTTGGCGCCGTAAACAAGCCAGCCGGAGCGCAGGGTATCGACGACCTCTTCGATGTCGGCTTCATCGAGGTCTGGTTTGGCGATGGGCAGGAAATCGTTTGCCAAGCTGCCTCCCGAGGGCATTCTGATGCGGGTGCAGGTTGCGTTCGGGGGTTCGTCCGGCCGGTGGGGTTACACCGTCACCGAGGCCAGGAAATGTGTACGCAGAAAGGGTATCACCTCTAGAAGCCTAGAGACCATCCAGCCGCCCGGCGCCTTAATCAGCATTCGAGTCAGCGGCGGCACCAGCGTCGTCCCCCGCACGACGATGTCGTGTCCGGGGAAGAGACTCGGCAGCTCGTCCGGACGGAGCGGCCGCACAGTGCGGTTCGTCGGGTTGAGCCGGAAATCGTACAGGATGATACGGCCGCCTCGCTTCGTCACCCGCAGCATCTCGGCCGCCACCCTGCGCCGTGCTGCCTTGTCGACCACCGACGAGAGAAACGTAAAACCGAGGACGAGGTCGAAGCTCCCGTCGGCCCACGGCAGGCTCTGCGCATCGCCGAGGCGGATGTCCGCGGACGGCAGGTTGGACTTCGCGCTCTCGACGCGGTCTGGCAGCAGGTCGAGGCCATGCAGGCCGCCTTCGGAGGCGCCGTAGCGCAGCAGATCCCGCAGGACGGCGCCATCGCCACAGCCGGCATCAAGGACGCGGCGGCCGGTGAGCGGCAGCATGTTGGCGCGCCGCAGCAGGTCCAGGAAGACACGCTCCCGTCTCTGGTAGATGAAGAGGTTTGCAGGCTCCCAGTACGCGTAGCGGTTATCGAGCCCGAGCTGTGCCCGCCGTGCATACGCATCAACCACACGCTGGGCTTCGCGGTTGATCGCGTCGTCGTTGCTTGTCATCGCCGAAAGACTCGCTTGGCGAAGCCAGCAATCAATCCTGCGCCGGCGCTGAGGTGGATGCAGGCGAAGGCCGGAGGCAGGTACTTCGCCTCACCCGGACCTGCACGCTTCGACAGGCTGAAGGACGCTCCAAGGTTTGCGAGCCCGTATGCCGTCCCTGCAGCCATCGTCAGCCAAAGGAAGCGGCGGTCGACGACACTGAGGACGAGCCCACCGCCGAGCGCCATCACAAGCGCCGAGGGTATGAGATGGCGGGGTCGCAGCCGTTGTGGGTGTCGCTCGAGAACGGCGGCCTTGGCGAGACCGTACCGCCAGTACTGCACCGCGAGGGCAGACAGGCTGTCGCGACAGTAGTACGTCGACCGGATGGCCGGCGAGAGCATGATGCGGCCACCAGCGTCTCGCAGGCGGTAGTTGAGCTCGTCGTCCTCGCCGCGGTCGATGTCTTCCGCAAACGAGCCGATGCGCTCAAAGACGTCGCGACGGTACGCGCCGAACGGCACCGAGTCCGTCTCTTGCGCCGCAGCGTCAGGGTCGCGAAACGACGCATCGCCGATACCGAAGCGGGACGACATCGCCAGCGCTATCGCCCTGCCGATGACGCCGCGCCCCACAGTCTCGATCGGCCCGCCTGCGCAGTCGGCTGCGGTCTCCTGCAGGACGCGCACGTTGGCAGATACGAAGTCAATCGGTATCTCCGTGTGGCCGTCGACCTTGAGGATGATGTCGCCGTTCGCCGCCGCGATGCCGAGGTTCATCGCGGTAGCGGTCGTGCGACTGGGATTGTCGATTACTCGCAGCGTCAGGCCGTGTCTCGAGGCAGCCTCGCGTGCTTGATAGACCGTCGCGTCCGTCGAGCGGCCGTCTACCAGCAGGACCTCGAAGCGCTCCCGCGGGTAGTCCTGCGCCGCGATCCCGGCAATGCACGCCTCGATGAACGCCACTTCGTTGCGCACCGGCAGGACGATCGAAACAAAAGGCGTCTCGACCAAGTCAGCGGCGGAAATCGGGGCGGGCGTGGGATCGGCGTTCGTGGTCAGGGACGGCCTCGCAGCGCGCGGATTCGAGTCGTCTCAGTTTAGCGGGTCGAGTCCAGTACGCCCATCGGCCATTGAGGCGATATACGCGTCAGCGTAAAATCACGTTGTGCAAGGCCGACAACGCCCTCGTTTGCTGATGCCGACACAGTCGGAACTCGTGTCGCTTTCGCCGCTGCCTCTTAGCATTCGGCCGGCAAGTCCCGGCGAGCAACGAACTCGACTTCACCGCCAAGGCATTCCTGGTTGCGATGGCCGCGATCACAGTGGCTGAAATCGCCCTCGGGCTGTATACGCCGGTCATCAGCACCCTCGGGGTGTTCGCGCTCCTGATCAACACTCGCTTGCTTAAGCGCCCCGGAGCCGGAGAGGCTCTGAAGAAGTTGGGCTCGCTGCCAGCCATGGCAGTGGTAATGGCGATAGTCATCCTTTTCGCTGCCCACTTCGCCGCCGGTCTGCCGTGGCAGGAGACCTTCACGTGCATAGTCGGCGCTATTGGAGTCGGCCAACTGGCCATCACGCTCGGCGTTCTCGCCTCGACTCGCCGTAACCGGTGAGCTGAGGGCTCAACTACCCGGCAGCGAAACACCACTGCGCCAGTAAGCCGGGATGAATCCCTAGTCCTTGCGGCGCGCCAAGACTCCGTAGGCAGCCGTGCGATGGCCACCCTCGAAGTAGGGACCCATTACCTGATCGAGGATTGCAGCCGGTATAAGCAGCAGAGGGCTGAGCGACCAGACAACGCGCTTGAGCATGCGCTGCGTGAAGTTCAATTTCGGAATCCACGGCCATTCAGGCCCAGGCGCCAGGCGCATTAGCCGGACGAGCACGCCGATCATGAATCCGGACTTCATGTGACACTCGCCCCAATGCCACTGCACCGCCTCGAAGCCCGTCTCGGCAAAAAGACGCTCGAAGTTCCGCTCGGTTAGGAAATGTTGGTGCTGAGGCTGCAGCCAGCCGTACCAGTTGCCACCGACCATCTTGCCCAGCGGACTGATGGGGTTCGGCACTTCGATAAGCAGGTATCCGCCCGGTACGAGCACGTCATGGGCAGCCTGGATCTCCTCGCGAGGCTCACGCGTGTGCTCGAGGTAATGCATCATGCTGATCACGTCGTAGGAACCGGGGATGGTTGGGGCCAAATCCGGGAAGAAACCTTGATGAGCTTCGGCGACCCAGCCCCGGCGCTTTGCCTCGTTTATCCCCTCGCCGATATCGAGGCCATCGAACTGCGTGTCGGGCCAGATCTCCTTCGCGAAGAACGGTAGGTGGCCATAGCCGGTGCCAACGTCCAGCCACCGCTTCGGCTGGGTGTAAGGCTGCAGGCGACGAGCGCGGCGGCGATACGTCTCCTCTTCGACTTCGAACATCAGTTGGATGTTGGCGCCGTTGAGACCGTCGTAGGTATCACGGTAGTAGTAGTCGAGACCGGCAATCGTCAGCCGGGGATTCTGGAATATGTGGCCGCAAGCACGGCAGCGCTCCAGATAGAACTCGCCCGGCTTCATCACGGTCACGTCGTAGGCGTGGATGTAGACCTCGAGCGCGTCGCTCTCGCAGAGCGGGCAGGTCTGACGTCGAGGCTCCAGCAATGACTCGGGGCCACCAGCAATTTCGGCGGCGTAGCGGTCCCCGTCCGCCTGGTCGAAAAGAGGTGCGGCGGGCTTCCAGGTCAACACCGCGAGCAGCCAGCGCCATATCTCCAGCAGGGGGCGCAGGAGAATCGTTAGCAAGGGATCGCGGATGCGGATCGGCGTGTCTTGAGACGCGAGTAAGGGCTGGACATTGAAAGCTGCCAAGGTCAGCAGGCGAACGCCTTTCGGCCGGGCGAAGGCTCGAAGAGGGGGCAGAAGCATCGCCAACTCAATGAGAAAGACCAGTGGGGTCAGAACCGAGAAGTATTCCTGCTTGTGACGTCCCCTCAGACTCGAATCCTCGCGGGCGAATCCCAGCCCCGGCGCGACAGCCACCGAGAGGTTGGCGCCATATCGACGGAGCGTCTTGGTCGCGTACACCATCTCGGGCGTATCGGCAGGCGTCTTCATCCCGCTGCGTTCAACCAGATCCTTCGAAACGAGCATCGCGAGGCCGGCGATTTGCCCCACGTCGAGGCGCTGCTTGCCCGCGCCCGGCGCGTTCGAGCGCGAAATGAGCTCAAGAAACGCCACGCCATCGACCTCGCCCGGCAGCAGGTCGACAACGTCGAAGCCACCTTCGCGAGCGAACGCGCTGGCTGCCCGGCGGGTCGCGTCATCGACGGTCACACCAGGCGTAATCCAGAACACGTGGTTGGAGGATGGCTCGTCGTCCGAGGGTGCGAGAACCGGCAGCTTCGCGGCTTGAGCGCGCGCTTTCAGAGCTCCGACGACGTAGAGCATCGCCGGCAGTAGCGCCATAAACATCCGAAAGAGGCGCGTGAAACCGCCGGGAGCCGAGTCCGTTGTCTTAGCCATCTCTCGAGTCTATGCGGCCTGCCATGCAGCTTCAATGTCCGTATCGGCAGGGCTCGATGCATGTCTGCCGTGGAATCAGGCACTGCCGGTTACGGCCGTCGACTGGCCGTCTTCCTTGCGGCGGGCCAAAACACCGTAGAAGCAACTACGGCGCCCTGATTTGAAGTACGGCGCGGTCAGGTAATCCAATACACCAGCCAGGCCGAATGCCAGTGGGCTTAGGAGCCAGATCGCCCGCGTGACTGTGCGCTGGACCAGGTTGGGTTTGGGAAGCCAGGGCCAGTTCAATCCGGGAGACATTCGAACCAATTTGGGCCACAAGGCGATTATGAAGTTGACCGGGACGTGGCATTCACCCCAGTACCACTGAAGCGGCTCGAATCCAGTCTCAGCAAAAAGCCGCTCGAGGTTCGCCTGGTTGAGCATGTGCTGATGTTGCGGCTGCACCCAGCCGTACCACTGGCCGCCGATCATTTTGCCGAGCGGACTGTCAGGGTTCGGGATTTCGATTAGCAGATGGCCCCCGGGTTCGAGGACTTCGTGGGCTGCCTTCAGATCGACCCGCGGATCTCGCGTGTGTTCGAGGTAGTGCAACATGCTGACGACGTCATAACTACTCTTGAGGTCGGGCGCCACGTCCGGGAACAGGCCGTAATACGCATTCTCGACCCAGCCGCGCTTACCGGATTTGTGGATCGCACCACCGAAGTCGAGGCCATCGAAGCGAGTCTCCGGCCAAACCTCCTTCGCAAAGAAGGGGAAATGACCGTACCCGGTACCCACGTCCAGCCAGCGCTTCGGTGTCGCGTAAGGTCGCAAGCGTTCGGCCCGCCTTCGGTACACGCCCGCATCCGCCTCATACATCAGCTGCATGCCGTCAGAGTTGAGACCGTCGTAGTTATCCCTGTAGTAATAATCGAGGCCTGCTATCGAGAGACGCGGGTTCTGAAAGACGTGACCGCAGTCATGACAGCGGTCCATGTGGAATTCGCCGGGCTTGTTTAGCGTCACATCGTGGGTGCGGAAGGCCAGCTCCAACGCAGCGCTCTCGCAGATTGGGCAATTAAAGCGCCTCGGTTCGAGCAGCGTCTGCGGGCCGTCGCCCAGCTCCGCCGCGTAGCGCTCCCGATCGGCATCGGTGAACGGAATATCCGGCTTCATCGTCACGACCGAGAGAACCCAACGCCAGAGCTCGATCAGATTCCGAAACAGCGCCGTCTGTAGCGGGCTACGGATTCGAAACGGTGTGCCGGATGCAGCGATTAGCGGCTGTAGGTTGAAGGCAGCGAGGATGACCGCACCGCGCAGCCACGACCTCTTCAAAGCACCCAAGGGCTGCAACAGGAGCACGAGCTCGACTACAAAGGCAAACGGTGCGGCGATCAATAAATAGCGCTGCTTGAGGCGCCCTCGAATCGACGGCTCTTCACGGGCGAAACCCAGGTCAGGGGCAACTGCGACGCCGATTCTTGCTCCGTAGCGCTTGAGGTCACGCGCCGCTCGGACAATCTCCGGCGTATCGGTTGGCACCGGCAGCTCGCTCTTTTCGACCAGCGACTTTCGGACGAGGATCGCAAAGCCTGCAATCGGTCCAACTTGAAGCCGATTGCCGCCTCCGTCCGCGTGGGACCGCGAGATCAGCTCCATGAGCGAGTCCCCGTGGACTTCGCCTGGCAACAAGTCGATCACATCGAGTCCGTGCTCATCGGCATGGGCAACAGCCGCCCGCCGGGTGGCATCGTCCACCGTCACACCGGGCGTGGACCAGACGACGAAATCGCCCGGCGCTTCCCCGTCAGATGGCTGCAGCACCGCGAGTTGTTTGGCTCTCGCCCGGGCCTTGAGCGCCGAGAGCACATAGATGACTACGGGCAGAAACGGCCCAACTAAGCTGTATAGCCGTCTTAAAAGGCCTGCTTTTGACGACTGAGTGGACGCTTCTTCGGTTCGTGCCATGGGCAAAGCCTAGGGACGCTGACCCGGTGGTGCAATGCCACATGGCCAACCTTGCAACGACTACGCGCGGTTGCGACGGCTCCGCTTGAACTCGATTTCCCCCAGCTCAGCGAAGGCGTCAACCATGACCTCGCGCTTCTTCGCCTCGGTGACGTGGGTGTAAATCTGGGTCGTGTTCGGGCTCTCGTGACCCAGGAGCTCCTGGACGACACGCAGGTCGGCGCCGCCGTCGAGGAGGTGGGTCGCGAAGCTGTGACGCAAGAGGTGGGGATGCACCGCCTTCGGTAGCCCTGCCTTGATGGCGTACTTCTGCACCATCGTCTGGACGGAACGGGGCGTCAGCCTGCCACCGAATCGATTGAGGAAGAGCGCACTCTCCGCCGTCTCGAGCAGGTCCGGCCGACCGTCGCGCAGATAAACCTCGAGAGCCCGCGTCGCCGGCTCACCAAAGACGCCGATACGCTCCTTGTTGCCTTTGCCTCGCACGCGCACGCTGGCATCGCGGAGGTCGATATCGCCTAGGTCCAGGCCGGCGACCTCGCTGACCCGCAAACCCGCGGCGTAGAGCAGCTCCATCAGCGCCTTGTCTCGCAGCGAGGCGGCATCGACCCCGTTCGCGGCGGCGATCATGCGATCGATGTCCTGGGACGTGAGGACGTCGGGCAAGCGCCGCCCGGCCTTCGGGCCTGTGACGCCGTAAAACGGGTCGTTCTCAATCAGCGACTCGCCACGCATCCACTTGTAGAAGCTGCGAATCGTGCTGACCTTGCGGCGGATACTAGCGGGCGCTGTCCCGGCATCGAGGAGCACCGCAAGATAGCGGCGCAGATCGATGCGCGACGCCGACTTCGGGTTAACCTGCCAGCCATCGAGGGCGAGCAGGAAGCCCGTCAGGTCGGTGCGGTAGTTCCGCAGCGTGTAACTCGAGAGGTTACGGATGCCGCCATGCTGGCTGAGGTACTGCTCGAGCAGGAACGCAACCGCCTCGGGAAGCTGAGGGGCCTCGTCGTCGGGATCCGAGGCGCCACGCCGAGCCTTCGGGCGAGGTCGCGCGCCAAGAGACGGCGTCACCGGACTTGACGCGCCAGCCATCCGGCCTCGCGCCGGGCGAGACGCTGACGCTCCGCGACTCGTCGGCAGAGCGCGATTCGGCAGCGCCCGAGACGGGCTCAAGGGCTCAATAGCTGCGGGTGAGTCTTCGATGTGGCGATTCGCCGAAGCCAGGCCGGAGCGGCGTGCGCGCGGCGGCTCGGCGTCGGCTGTCTCCCCGTCTGACCGCGGGTTGGTCATCTGGGCCTTCGTCCGCTAGCTGGCGTTCGCCGTGAGTTGTGGCGTCACTGGTACGCGGTCGACCGCAGCTGAGGCTGGGCCGTTCCACTCGCAGTTCGTGCAGCGGGCACGACGGCCGCGTTCGGCGACGATCATGCCCTGGCAGTCAGGGCAGACCTGCGTCATCGGACGCTGCCAGCTCACGTAGTCGCACTCCGGGTACTTGCTGCAGCCGTAGAAGCGCCGCTTCTTGCGCGTCTGCCGCTCGACGATTTCGGCGCCGCACTTGGGGCACGGCACGCCGGTCTTCTGCAGCAGAGGCTTGGTGCCTTTGCACTCCGGGTACTTGCTGCAAGCCAGGAAGGGACCGAAGCGGCCGCGCTTCACGACCATGGCCGAGGCGCAGGTGTCGCAGACCTCATCGGTCGTCTCCTGCTCCTGGTCGCCATCCGGGCGGGTGTATCGGCACTCCGGGAAGCCGCTGCAGGCGAAAAACGGCCCGAAGCGTCCGAAGCGCCGGATCAGCGGCTTCTCGCACTCGGGACAGAGCTCGCCCGTCTCCTGCTGCACTTTAGGGGCCGCCTCGGCGGTTTCGAGCGCCTCACTCAGCGGGTTGTAGAGCTCACGGACGGTGGGCTGCCACAGACGGGAGCCCATGGCGATCTCGTCCAGCTCCTCCTCCATGCCGGCAGTGAACCCCAGGTCGACGACGTTGGGGAACTGCTCGACCATGAAGTCGTTGACCACGAAGCCGAGCTCGGTGGGCTTGAGGGTTCGAACCTCACGCTCGACGTAGCCGCGGTCCTGGATCGTCGACATGATCGGCGCGTAGGTCGAAGGACGGCCGATACCGTTCTCTTCCAGCGCCTTCACCAGGGTCGCCTCTGTGTATCGCGGCGGCGGCTCCGTGAAATGCTGGTCGCTCTTGATGCCACGCTGGAACAAGGGATCGCCGTCGGTCATCTCAGGCAGCGGGGCAGATAGCGTCTGCTCGGCTTCATCCTGGCTGACCGGCGCACCTTCGTCCTTCGCCTCTTCGTAAAGCTGGCGGAAGCCTGGGAAGCGCAGGGCGCTCGCCGTGGCGCGGAGCTGGTAGATGTCGGCAGCCTGCTTGGCGTCGATGTCGACGCTGACGCTGTCGAGGACGGCGTCCGCCATCTGACAGGCGACAGCGCGCTGCCAGATCAGCGTGTAGAGACGCCGCAGGTCGTTGTTCAGGCCTCGCAGGTCGGCCGAGCCGGGGTCGCGCTCGATCGAGGTCGGGCGAATCGCCTCGTGGGCTTCCTGTGCGCCCTTACGCGCCTTGTAGACACGCGGCGCAGACGGCACGAAGTCACCACCGAAGCGCTGGCCAACGTACGAACGGATTTCAGCCACCGCGACGTCAGCGAGGTTGGTACTGTCGGTACGCATATAAGTAATGAGGCCTTCGCGGCCGGCGCCCTTGATGTCGATGCCCTCGTAGAGCTGCTGCGCCAGCGCCATCGTGCGGCGGGCTGTGAAGCCGAAGCGCCTCGATGCTTCCTGCTGCAGGGTGCTCGTCGTGAACGGCGGCGAGGGGCGGCGGTGGATGTCGCGGCGGCGGACCGCCTTGACGGCGTAGTCTGCCTGCTCGAGCTGCCTCGAAATCGCGAAGGCATCGGTCTCGCTGTTGACCTCGAAGTTGCGGACACCTTCCTTGCCGCGCAGACGGGCGACGAATTGCGCCGCGTCCTGGGTGTCGGCGGTCGCCAGGGTGGCGTCCAGCGTCCAGTACTCCTTCGGCACGAAGGCGAGGACTTCACGCTCGCGATCGACGACCATCCTCAGCGCGACAGACTGCACGCGGCCGGCGGAGAGACCTCGACGCACCTTGCGCCAGAGCAGCGGGCTGATCTGGTAGCCGACGAGACGGTCGAGGACGCGCCGAGCCTGCTGCGCATTGACCAGCGCAAGGTCAATGTCGCGCGGGTGCTCGAAGGCTTCCATGATCGCGTTCTGAGTGATCTCGTGGAAGACGACGCGCTGCAGGGTTCGACCGGGGACACGGTCGAGCTCGGCTGCGGCGACGAGGTGCCAGGAGATGGCCTCACCTTCGCGGTCAGGGTCTGTCGCGAGGTAGATGGCACCAGCCTTGGCGGCGGCTTCCTTAATCTTGTTCACGACCTCACGCTTCTCGCGCGGGACGATGTACTGCGGCTGGAACTCGTTAGCGATATCGACGCCCAGCTTGGACTTCGGCAGGTCGCGCACGTGGCCGACCGATGCCGTGATCTCATAGTTCGAGCCCAGGATGCCCTGAAGCGTCCTCGCTTTCGCCGGCGACTCGACGATCACGAGGTCCTTCGCCGCACCGCGACGCCGGGTGGCCGTCGCGCCCGCGGTGGATGCGGCGGTCGTAGCCTTCGTCGTCGCCTTCGCCTTGGTCGCAGCCTTTGCCTTCGCCGGGGCCTTGGCCTTCGTGGTGGCGGCAGCCTTCTTTACAGGCTTCGCAGCCACCTCTTCCGAGGTCAGCTCTTCCTCCGAAGTTGGCTCTTCCAAGGTTGCTTCTTTTGTCTTGCGTGGTGCCATTGGCGGGAAAGTTCCCTTGTCCCCTTCTTATGTTGCCTTATACGTTACCGCGACTTCGCGAGCGCGGACAAAACTCATTGGTCCAACCTGACGGACAGCACCCTTGAGCTCGAGCACGGCAAGCGCGCTCGAAACCGTGCCTACCGGCAGGCCGCTGGCCCGTTGCACCTCGTCGATGTGAGTCGGCTGGCTGGAGAGCAAGCGTAGCAGTTTCGCCTCGGTGGGGTCGGCGGTGACCTGAGGCAGCTCCAGCTGGTGGTCAACCGTGGTCAGGTTGAGCTCCTCCAGTATATCCTCCACCTTCGTCACCAGCCGGGCCTGGCCATCCCGGATCAGCTGATTCGAGCCCCGATGGGTCGTCGAATAGATGCTGCCAGGTAGGGCGAAGACTTCTCGATTCTGGTCAAGGGCCATGCGAGCAGTAATTAAAGCACCGCTGTCAAGATCACCTTCGACAACCAACACCCCGAGGCTTAGCGCGCTGAGGATGCGATTGCGGCGTGGGAAGTACTCGCTGCGGGGCTGCGTACCCAACGGGTAGTCGCTGACCAGCGCCCCGTGCTCGGCAATCGACACTGCCAGCTTGGCGTGCTCCGGCGGGTAGACGAGGTCGAGACCGCAGGCCAGCACGGCGATCGTGCGGCCGCCGGCATCGATCGCCGCGCGATGCGCCACGGCGTCGATGCCGCGCGCGAGGCCGCTGACGACCGTGATGTGATGCCGCGCCAGGTCGGTGGCGAAATGCTCCGAGGCCTGGCGTCCGTACGGCGTCGCCCGCCGCGTGCCGACGACTGCCACCGCCCATTCATCCTCGGGCAGCAACGTGCCGCGTACGTACAGCACGGGCGGATGGTCGTCAGCTTCTTTGAGCCGGCTCGGGTAGGCCTCGTCGCGCCAGGAGATCGCCTGCACGCCGGCCTTCTCGAGCTTCGCCATCTCATCGTCCGGCGAAATCTTCTCGCGCGCCTCGATGACGCTGGCGACGGTGCCCTGATCGATGCCCGCCGCCCGCAGCTCCGATTGCGAAGCGCGCCACGCGGCCTCCAGCGTTCCGAAGTGCTCCTCGAGCCGCGCGGCCCGCACGCTGCCAATTCGCGGGATGCGCGAGAAGGCGACCCAGTATTTGAGGTCGCTGCTGACGGCTGATGGCGAGGTCTCGTTCATTGGTCGCAAATGCTAGGCCCGCGCGGGATTCTGGAGCAAGGGTCGATTAGCACGCATGTCGTTAAGATCGTGCGAACCGATAGTAGTAACGCGCGGGATGGGGCTTAGGGGTAACGATTCGTCAAAGCCTTATCAAGGCTGCAACACGGCAGATTCAGACCGTAGCCAGCCCCAGCTCTGCCAGCGCGTCTTCGAAGAGCTGGAAATGGAGGGCGGTGCGCCGCTCCATGGACTGCTGCTGCCCCATCTCGACGAGGATCGGGATCACGCCCGGAACGAAGCGGTTGAAGCTCAGGCTGGATGTCCCGCGACCCGGCGCAGGTACGTTCGTCGTCTGACGCGGCAGGTTGTTATTCGGCTGCGGCATCGCTAGGTCGCGGCTGAAGAACTCCTCCTGCGAGCTCTGGATCTGCGTGTTGATCTTGTCGACGAGGCGGGCCGCGAAGGCCAGGCCCTCCTGTCCGCTGGACGCAATGGTCTGGCCGATGTACGCCGTGCCGTTCGTCGCGCGGTCCTTATAGAAGGCCCACGACTCGTGCATGTCGTGCACCAGGTCGACATGGTACCAGCGAACGGCGTTGACGATTTCGAAGGCCATTCGCTCCATAGGCTTGCCGTCGTCGAAGCCGGGGTAGGAGCGGTTGATGTCGCCCATCTCGTCAGTGGTGCGCACGCCGGACAGCGTAGCCACCCGATTCGCCCTCGGGATCACGAGGATGGCGCCGTTGCGAGGCCGGAGCGTGTCGACGACGCGCTCGGCGCCGAGCCAGCCACCCGGTTCGTCTCCGTGGACGCCGCCGAGGACCATCGCGATCGGGCCGGGCTCGCCGCTGCCGAAGACATAGAGTGACGTCTCGTAGCGCGTGCCGGTCATCAGCGTGTAGCGCTCGTCGCCTCTCGGGATGACGTAGGGCTCTGACTTCGGCGATGGCGTCTGCTGCGTCTCAATCGACGCGAGCCGACTGCTGCCTTCCTCCGGCGATGCGCCAGACACAGACTCGCCCGGCTTCGAGTCTGACGCAACGCCACACGCAACACCGAGTCCGGCGATTGGAGCTGCAGCCATCAGCTTGAGGAGGTGTCTGCGGTCCATCTACTTCTAACTACGCTCCGACTCGCTGTCTTGTATTCAGAGGCTACCACGGACGAGACTCCGACCCCGTAGTAAGCTGCGCAGCGAACATCTCGACTCTACAACTCATGGAGGTTTCGATGGCCGGACTCAGCTTGGACGAACGCGACGCGGTGTATGACGTACTCCACCGCTATATCTGGGCCATGGACACCGGCGACATCGATGGCATCGCTGCGACCTTCACCAGCGACGGCGTCGTCAAGGACATCACGGGCCGTCGCTGGGACGGTGCCGATGCTGCCCGTAACTTCGCGAGCCACTTCATCACCCGTCCGAACCGCCCGGCCGGCCAGCACTGGGTGCAGCACATGTTCATCGACGAATCGACCGACACCTCGGCCCGCGTAACCTCCTACTGGTTCACCGCCGTGCGCGATGAGTCCGACGACCGCAAGTTCGTCTCCAACCTCGGCCGCTACATCGACACCTGCGTCAAGGTCGATGGCCGCTGGCTGATCAAGGAGAAGCTCATCGACCCGTGGAACAACGAGACCGTCCTCGCGGCGAAGGCGAAGTAGCGATGGCCGAGACGCTAATCCCTCACGCAGACCGCGCCGCCATCTACGAGAACCTGCGTCGTTATGCCTGGCACCTGGACCAGGCTGACGGCGAAGGCGTCGCCTCCACCTTTACGAAGGAAGGCACCGTCGCGTCCTCCACCGGCGCCTATCAGAACCCCGGCGGCATCGCCCAGTTCGTCGCCAACGCGGCGGCCGGCGAGGGCTTCTTCGGCCGCCAGCACCACGTCCAGCCGCTGCTCATCGCGAAGACCGACGAAGGTTACGAGGTCACGTCCTACTGGATCGTGATCACCCAGCACGCCGGCTCGGCGCCGTTCATGGTCTACAACGGCTGGTACAAAGACATCTGCGTCCTCGAGGACGGCGAATGGCGCTTCAAACACAAGACGATCAGCCGCTGGGACTTCGATACCGCCCCGATCACGCGCTACTGATTCAGCCACGGGATTAACACTGATTTTCACAGGATGGATTGGGCGCATGGCTCCTGCGAATTCCGTCTAGCCAATCTGTGAATATCTGTGTCCATCTGTGGCTAAAGCCCGACTTGCCCACCCGGAGCAATCAATCCAGTGCGAATCCCGTGTCAATCCCGTGGCCAACCGAGCGCCTCTATAATTGAAGCGAGATGTCTGACGAACAGGACGAGAAGGCGGCGGAGCTGGGGCGGAAGTTGGGCAAGGCCTTTCGTCAGGCGAAGCCTCGGGCACAGCAGCTCGCGTCGCAGGCCAAGCCCCACGTCGAGAAGGCGTTCGACGACGCCGTCAAATTCGCCAAGGACCACGACGAAGAGGCCAAAGACCTCGCGAAGAAGCTGGTGCGTGCCCGCGTTGCCGGGCCATTCGGCATGGTGATCGACGCCTTCGAGTCGCAGGCCAGGCAGGCGCCAGCTCAGCAGTCGCAGGCTCAGCAGCCCGCAACCAACGCTACGCAGCCCGGCCTCTGCTCAGCCTGCGGCGCCTCAAACCCCACGGTTGCCCGCTTCTGCAACCAATGCGGGGCGCGTCTGGAGTCGAGCGCGGCGCAGGAGCAATCGCAAGCCCAGCAGTAGGGCTGAACTCCGCCCTCGCTGGCGCTTCGCGCCACCTCTTCCCCTTCGACATGCCCAGGGCTGGCTCTGAGGGGCGAGGTTGAGCTACGGCTCGACCGAGTGTGAAGGCCCCGTCTCCGTCATTCCGAGCCTGCCGAGGAATCTTCGGCTGCATCGTTCGCCCACGCCCGGCCGAAGGGCCGTCGGCCAATGAGGCCTCGGAGCGCTGAGGAGCGGGCTCTTCGGGTGCCGCGTTGAGGAACACACAGCGCCCGGGTGACGCGGGATGACCCCCTAGTGGAACTCGGGTGCTGACTCCAGGAAGTTCTTCACGTCGGTCGTCGGGCCGTTCCAGAGCAGGATGCCGATGAGGCCGCCGAAGAGCATGCGAGCCCACATGCGCGGGGCCAGGCCGGCGTAGACGAACTTCGTCGACATCGCGTCCTGCTCCAGCTTCACGGCCACCCCGGCAAACGGGTTCTTGACCACCATGAAGTCGCGCTTGAAACCGACGGACGGGCCCTTCCAGTCTTCGATTGTGTACTTGCCGGCAAACTGCTTCTCGAACAGCGCCTTCGTCTGCTCCACCGTGAGGTTGGGCTTGTGGGCAATCGCCGTAACCGCCATGTTCTGTTCTCCTACCGGGCTATCCGCGAATCGAGCTCGCGAGGTCCTAACGACGGAAGAATCACACAAGGCGAGGCCGGCAACGATGACGCTCGGCTCACACCGGACTCACAAAGCGCCCGAACCCCCTACTGCCTCGTGGCGACCCAGAAGATGCGGCGGAAGGGGTAGATCGTCCCCTTGTCGGTCGGCGGGTAGGCCTCGCGGAGGGCGGCGGCGTACTGCTCGAGGAACTGCGGGCGCTCGTTGTCATCCAGCGCCGTCAGGATCGGCTGCAGCGACGTGCCCTTCACCCATTCGACGATGGGGTCCTTGCCCTGGAGGAGGAAGTAGTAAGTGGTCTCCCAAGCATCGACGGTGAAGCCGAGGTTCTGGAACATCTCGATGTAGTAGGCGAGCGGCTGCACCTGGAATCGCTTCCAGTCTGCGAGCTTGTCCTTCCACGGACCGTTACGCGCCGTCTCCTCGATGAGCTCGTGCGAGCGCTGGACGTGGCTGTACGGCATTTGGGTGGCGATGACGCCGCCGGGATTCACGAGCGACGCGAGCTTCGGAAAGACCGTCTCGTGGTCGCCCACCCACTGCATCGTGGCGTTGCTGTAGATCAGGTCTCGAGGCTCGTTGTAGTCCTCGACGTGACCGAGCTGGAACGACAGCCGACCGGGGATCTCGTTCGGCGCCGACTTCGAGAGCATGCCTTCCGAATAGTCGAGGCCCAGCACCTGCGCCGACGGCCAGCGCTCGGCCAGCGATACGGTGAGCTCTCCGGCGCCGCAGCCGAGGTCGACGATCGACTTGAAGTCGAGCTGCGGCACGCGCTCGAGGAGGTTGAAGAAGGGACGGGAGCGCTCATCGCTAAAGCGGGCGTACTGGACCGGGTCTCGCACAGATGCCTCCGATATTTTGCTTAACGCGTCGAATTCTACGGCCTCGCGTAGTTAGGTTGCAGAGGGGCCGTTGGGGACCTCTCCCTCGCTACCGCGCGTCCCTCTCCGTCTACAGAGAGGGACTGTGATCGAAGGCCCTTCTGAGTGGACCCCTGGTTCGTAGCGCACTGTCAGTGGGAGCACGGGGTCAGCAAGCAGAAGTGACGCTTTTAGTCAATCCGAGCTTGCCGAGGAATCTCCCCACACCGCGTCGCCTCCTACGCCGGAGCGAGAGCGACTCACTCCCCTTCCTTGTCATCGTCGAATAGCGGGCAACACACCACGCGGCCTCCGTGGAGCCGCCGTCCGACGCTCGAAGCGCTATCGGCCGACGGCCTTGCGGCCGGGCGTGGGCGGACGACGCAGCCAAAGATTCCTCGACAGGCTCGGAATGACTGAAAATGGGGCCTCTACCGACCCGCAGTTCCACCCTGGTCCAAACAGCGACAAGGCCTCTTCGAGCTCGTCGAGTCTGTGTGCTACCGTCGCGGTCGCGAGCGTTGCAGCTTCACGCTCACCTCAACACCCGTCTCGAATTTTCGCGAAAGGCAAAACTGCCAAACGCAGATTCAAAAAATGCTCAGAAATTCCGAAAATGCCCGGCGTGAGAGGCTCGGAATGACTGAGGGACGGCCCTCGCCCAATTGGTCGAGGGTGGGTCGCGCAAAGCTCAAGCCGGGTGAGGGTTAGATCCGGAACAGCTCCTGCGCGGTGCCGCCGTACATCAGCTCGCGCTGGGCGTTCGTGACGCTGGGCACGGAGGCGAGCGTCTTCACCGGGTCAGGGTCCGCCATGTCGAAGGGGTAGTCGGAGCCCATCATGACCCGTTCGGCGCCGACGGTGCGGACGAGGTAGTCGAGGGCGGGCCCGCCGTGCGCGAGGCAATCGAAGTAGAGGAGGCGCAGGTATTCACTCGGCAGGCGATCGATGTTTGTGTGTCCTTCGGCCCGCATGCGCCAGCCGTGGTCCCAGCGGCCGCGGATGTAAGGACAGGCGCCGCCGGCGTGAGCTAGGTAGAACTTCAGCGTCGGGAACTCCTTGAGGACGCCACCGAAGATCAGGCTCGCCGCTGCGATCGTCGTGTCCGTCGGGTTGCCGATGAGGTTCGTGAGGTAGTAGCTGCCGAGACGCTGCTCGAGGCCCGGGACTCCACTGGGGTGGATGAACACCGGCACGTCCAGCTCCGCCATCTTCTCGTAGAAGGGCCGGAAGCTCGGGTCGTCCAGGTTCTTGCCGTTGATCTGACTGCAGATTTCGGCGCCGCGCAGTCCGAGGTCGCGAACGGCACGCTCGAGCTCCTTTGCCGCGTCCTCCGGCGATTGCATGGGAAGGTCCGCAAGCGCGACAAAGCGGTCGGGGTTGTGCGAGACGACCTCGGCGAATGCGTTGTTGATGCTCTGACAGACGGGGAGCGCGGTCTCGACGGGCAGCGATGGCGTGAACATCGGCTGCAGCGAGATGATCTGCATGTCGACGTTAAGCCCATCCATCGCATGTAGACGTGTGGGCACGTCGTACATCGCCTCGCGCTCGAAGTTGATGTTCGTCACGGGCGTGTAGAGCGACTTCGTCACGACCTGCGATGAACCAGCCAGCGGGTAGTTGACGTTGTCGCCATCGATGAACGATGCCGGGACCATGTGTGCGTGGACGTCGATCTTCAGGGCCATTGCCGCCTCCTCTGCTTCCGCCGCGCATGTTACTGCATCGCCGCGTCACGGCGCCCTGACACCGGCTAGACTGACGCCGCATCGAATTAGAGGAGGCTGCCGTGCCGCGCATCAAGCTAATCCAGACGAAGGACGATCTCGCCCCGGAGCACGCGGCGCTCTTCGATGAGCTCGCGGCACTGCGAGGCCGGGTCAGTGGCCCCTCGAGCGTCATGCTGCACAGCCCCGGCCTTGCGAAGCCCTGGAACGACATCAGCGAGTACCTGCACCGCGCCAGCATTGTCGAGCCGGAGCATGCGGAGCTCGCCGTGCTCTGTGCGGCCCGCCACTACGACTGCGACTACATCTGGAACGCCCACCTGCCGAATGCGCGCAAGGCCGGCGTCAGCGAAACGGCCATCGACGCCGTGCGCCTTCGTGGCAGCGTCGATGGGCTGCCGGCCGCGGAGGTAGCCATCGTCACCTTCGCGCGGCAGCTTCTACACGACGACCGTGTTGACGACGAAGTCTTCGCGCCACTGCTGGCCGCCCACGGCGATAGGTGGATGCTGGAGCTGAGCCTCTGGATCGGCCGTTACAGCGCGCTCGCGGGGCTGCTCAACGCCTTCGAAGTCGCCCCTGCCGCGGGCGCAGAGGCGTTGCCGGTGCTACCTCCGCCATCGAGGCGCTCACCGGTGCGCTGGCCGCACGAGAAGCAGCGCATCGACGGCATCACGACGCGCGAAGGGATGCCGGAAGCCGACCGCCGGACGTTCGACAACCTCGCGGAAGGCCGCGGCTATGTCCGAGGGCCTTTTGCGCTGCTGATGCACGTGCCTCCGCTGTGCGACGCCATCTTCGACGTGAGCAACTACCTGCGATTCGAGGGCGCACTGACGCCGCGCCTGCGCGAGCTCGCCGTCATCGCCACGGCGCTGGAGATGAACAGCCCGTACGTCTGGGCGGCACACGCCCCGCCGGCCCGCGCTGCCGGTGTGCCAGACGAGACCGTAGCGGTGATCCGCGACCGATCGGCCCTCGATGCACTCAGTGCGGAGGACCGCGACATCGTCGAGTACGTGCGGCAACTCCTGCAGGCGCATCGCGTCGAGCAGACGCTGTTCGACAGGCTGACAGCGGACCACGGGACGAAGTGGCTTGTAGAGCTGACAGCGTTGATCGGCCACTACGTCCTGACCTGCTACATGCTCAGCGCAGTCGAAGTCAGCCCGGCACCTGACGCCGAGCGGCTACCGCTCTGACCGATTCTTCACAGGCGTCAGGTGGGCTAATCTAGGCGCGTCCGGGCCCGCGGTGCGTGAAGGGTCGTTGAGAGAGCGAGCTGGCAATGGACGAACGAGACGACATCCCCCTGCCTCCGTTGCCGAACTGGACGCTGCTTTCCAGCCATGGCCTCGTCCTGCTCTACGTCGCCGTCCACCCCGACGCGACCGTCCGGGAGATCTCCCACCACCTCGAGCTGACGAACCGCCGCGTCGCCGACCTGATTCGCGACCTGGCGAAAGAAGACTTCGTCCGCATCGAGCGCAAAGGTAGACGCAACCACTACACGCTGGTCGCGGAGCGGTATCTGCGACATCCGCTGGTCGCGGACGTCTCAGTCGATGCCTTCGTCGAGATGTTCAAGCAGAGCGCAACGAGCAGCTAACCCGCTAGGGCTTCTCCCACGAATCGATGCGGCGGTAAAGCAATCGCCAGAGCGTGTCGTGCGCTTCCCAGGTGGGCGGGCCGGACGACAACGTGCCGCGCGAGCCGGGCTGTTCGCGGCTCTGCTTCCGGGCCGCCAGCGACGCGTCGTTCGCCTCGTAGATAGCGAGGAACTGGGGGCAGCCGGGAGCCGGGTGGAGGAATTCGCGCTTGAGCTCGAATCGGGTGCCGCTGATGAAGTCGCTCATCTTCACCACTTCCGGCACGTGGGTGTGCGTGTAGAAGTCGTTGAACTCTTGCAGTCCCTTGGCGTCGGTATCCGGCGGGACATTCATCGCGACAAAGTAGAGGTATGGCGCGCCGCCGGCGCAAAGCTCACCATCCTTCGGATGAAGACGGCCCCACATCAGACGCCACCAGGGCTGGTAGACCTGCCAGGCCGCCGGGCCGGGGCTGTACGTTGGACGACCTTCGGGCGGGCCATCGTTGCGGGCGATGTAGCCCTCTGCCGCGGCCTCGTTCTCCATCTCGTACATGACGAGCCATCGCGGGCCGAAGTCGCCCCGTGGGTCGGGCTCCTGAAGCTCGTAGCGGGTGGCGCGGAAGAAACCGGGATTGCTCTGAACGACCTCGTGGGCGTGGGTGTTGCTGTAGAAGTCGTTGAACTTCGCCAGCTCCTCTTCGGACGTGTCCGGCTGCGTGTTCATTCCGACCCAGTACATGAAGGGCGCGTTGGCCATGGCGTGTGTCGCTCCTGTCTCGATACTGCCGGACATACTATGCCCGCAGCCTCCCGCTCCGCTACAACTCTCGAGGCTATTCAACGGACATTGCGGCCCGAGTTCGACAAAGGCTCACGAGATGTGCGACGCAATGTCGAGTGACACACGAGATTCTTCGCGTTGTCGAGGGTATTCCAGACCCAGCAGAAGCGCATGGAAGCGCGGACTGGCCTTTTGGCAGCAGTATTCATAACTTCGATTGCCAGTCATGAGTCAATGGCGATCTTCCAATTTGGTCTTTAACGTAAAAGGTAGCTGGCTAGCCAATTTCGCTGTACGCAGACATGAGAGACCAGCCATCGTATGCGCTGCTATGTGGCTCCACAAATACACATCACAAACCTTCGCAAAACGTGTCGAAGAAGAAGTTTCCTTAAGCGTTCATCTGTGTCATAGTTTGCGCCGTAGTGAAGCCTAATTTCCCGCAACGAAAAGGAGACCGGCTTGCCCACGCTTAGCGTACGTTCCATTTCTGAAGTCCCTTCCCCCTCTCGAACCAGCCGTGCAGTCCGAGAGCAACAAGAGCTCTTTGAAGGCTTTATCCGCCAGGCTGAAGGCAATGTTGGCGAAATCCAGCTCGAGCCCGGCGATGCCCTGCGCTCGATCAAGGTCCGCCTGCGCCGCGCCGCCACCCGCCTGAACGCCAGCCTCGAGATCTGGGACGCAGAGGGCAAGGTCTACTTCCAGTCCGAAACGCCCAAGCAGGGCCGCGGACGTCCTCGCAAGAGCTAACGTAACCGCGATCGAAGAACAAGAAACCCCTCGCGTGACGAGGGGTTTCTTTTGCCTGACGTGACTAGCCCGCGGCGAGCGCCTTTTCTGCCAGAGAGGCCGGCGGATGGGCGTCTCGCAGGGCCGGGATCACTTCGGTGCCCATGAGGCGGACCGAGCGCATGAGGCGCTCGTGCTCCATGCCACCAGCCATCATCCAACAGCTCGCGAAGGTGCAGCCAGCATCGTTCAGGGCGCGGTACTTCGCGATCAGGCGCTCCGGATTGCCGTAGAAGGCGCCGTCGTAGAGCCCCTCATCGTCGCGCTCGCCCTCGAAGGCCAGCGCCTGCACCCGTCCATCGATCACGTCTGAGCGCTGCAGAGACCGGTTCGCCCGCAGCTGCCACTTCGCGTAGTGCAGCGCCTCGCGTGCGTCTGCTTCGCTCTCGGCCACGTGGCAGTAGGTCTGGGCGCCGAGTCCCCACGCATCGACGGGGCGACCGGCGAGGTGCCGCTGCCTGAGGAACTCTACGGTTGTGTTGCGGACGGCATCGATGCCGGCGAACGAGCTCGTCAGCAGCGTCATGTCTCGCTCGGCGGCGAGCTGCAGGGAATCGAGGCTTGTGCCCGCCAGCCAGAGCGGCGGATGAGGCTTCTGCAGCGGCTTCGGCCAGACGACGACTTCGGTCGGGATCTTGATCTGCTCGCCTTCGTAGGTGAAGGAGGTGTCGCTGGTCCACGCCTTGAGCAGCACGTCGAAACACTCGTTGAACCGGACGCGGGAGTCTTCATTCGAAACGCCGAGACGGGCGAACTCGTGCGGCTGATAGCCCCTGCCGACGCCACAGAAGAATCGACCGCCCGTGAGGTTGTCGAGGACCGCGACTTCTTCCGCAAGGCGCAGCGGCTGCCACACCGGCAGCACGAGGACGGCCGTGCCAATTCGGATGGTCTTCGTGCGTTCGGCGATGGCGAGCGCCTGCAGAAGCGGCGCCGGCGACATGCCGTAGTTGGAGAAGTGATGCTCGGCGATGAGGACGAAGTCGAAGCCAAGCTCTTCAGCGAGCTGAATCTGCTCGATGCTCTCTTCGAAGAGGCGCCTCCAATCGCTGATCTGGGGGTTGGGCCACTCGAAGAACAGACCGAACTGCATATGAACCTCACGGTGCAGGGAGTAACAGGTACCAGGTAACAAGTAACAGGAATGGGCTCGGATGGCTACTGCCCGATATCGAGTAGCTCGGCGCCGCCGGAAAGCCTCGGCTACGTAGTTTGTCTCGTAATCGCGTTACCGGCCGAGGGCTCCGGCGGCGGTGCTCGGCGGGACGGCGATGAAGCGGCCGTCGGCGAAGAAGACGATGATGTCGTTCGTTCTACGCGGCGGGCTGAATTCCTCGGAGTTGCGGGCCGTGACGTTGATCGCGTCGAGGGTCGGGTCCTTATAGATGGTGCGGACGACGGCATCGGGCCAGACCTGGAAGCCGTCCCAGACGCCGTAGTAGAGAATGAAGCGCGAACCGGGCTCGACGGTCGGCAGCGTCTGTTTGAGACCGGTCGCCAATACCTCGTAGGGCTTCGTGGCGTTGTCCCAACTCTCGTTGCGTTCGACGTTGGCCCAGCTACCGTACCCAGCCAGGGCTATCGCTGCGGCAGCCACGGGGACGTAGCGCAGCCAGGCGATGCTCACTCGCGGCGCCAAGGTCTGGTAGGCCGAATACAGGAACCAGGCGACGACGATCGCGAAGGGTACGGCGCCCATGTAGACGTATCGAGGTGCGGTGTAGGGGACGTCCCAGAGCGTGAATGGCGCGATGCCGAGGCCACCCCAGATGATCAGGAAACGCATCCGCCAGCTGCCCACGATCAGCAGCACGGCCGCCGCGACGATCGCCAGCGCCCCGGCGACCCACTGGGCCGTGTCGAGCGAGATGAAGGGCTGCGCCATCGGCGGGCCGCTCGTAATCGGCAGGACGAGTTGAGACGCCAGGGCCCATGTCTGATCAAGGATGTGCGGCCCGAAGGTGTACGTCGCAAGACGCGGCTCGTCGTCGCTGGTGAACATGAACTGCAGCGGGATCAGGGCGGCAGCCAGGGCCGCGTAGGTCAGCGCCCGCGAGGCGAAGGCGTACCAGCGCTCGGGGTCGTTGCGGATGTGACGCACCAGCAGGGCGAAGAGGATTGGCAGCGGGGCGAGCCCGAGCGCCGTTTCGTCGCTTAGACCGGCGGCCACGAACAGCAGGAACGCATACGTCTCGTCGCTAAACCGGTGGGTGCGCGAGGCCTTCTCGATCATGAGCAGCGAGGCCATGAAGACGAACACCGCCATCAATCGCGAGGTATTCGTGATCCATGCGACGCTGACAACGTGGTTCGGGAACAGGCCGAGGATCAGACAAGCGATGACCGCCACAGGCTGCGGCAGGCCGATGCGACGGCAGAAGTGATACAGCAGCAGGATCGTGCCCTCGAAGATGAGCACACTGCCGATGTGAAAGGCGAGCGGACTGAGGCCGAAGAGCTGGTAGATGACGACGTCGTAGGTCTGACCTAACGGCCGCCAGTAGAAGTTGGAATCGGAGAAGGTGTAGACGTCGTAGAGGTGGCGCAGTGCGGGCTTCGAGACGAGGTCCGTCATCGCCACGAAATCATCGCCGTGGAAGTAGGCGTTGATCGAGGGGACGTGGATGGCAGCCACCAGCATCATCACAGAGATGAGGAGTGGGTCCAGATTGAGTGCCCGTATACGGGGCCACAGGCGATCGACAGAAGCCGATCGGACCAGTGGTAGGGCTAACGTCACGTGCGGCCTCCAGGCACCTTTGCCTCGCAAACCCCGCCGGAATCGCGACAAGGCCAGCGTATAGGAAAACGCACTAACACGCACGTGGGGCAACAACTCTGGTGGCGCCGATTGAGGCGCTGACTTGCAAGCAACACATCTCTATGGATGTAAACGCCCAGATCTCGAAGGCATGACGCTGCCTGATCGCCGCCGCCCAGCGGAGCGCTTAAATATACGAAGGGCCTCCATCCCGGAAGGCCCTTGAGCGATCGCCTAGACGTGCTGTTAGCCCTGAGCTCGGACGGCCTCTTCCACGGTGTATTCGAAATAGGAGGCGGCCTCAGACATGCTGAAGCGCTCTTTGTCGAAGACCATGCTGGGCTTGTCGTCTGCCCACTGAATGCTGACGCCGAGGTACGAGGGCCACTGCCTCGAGACGTTGGCCGGCGTACCGGGAGCCGGTGGCCGCGCGATTGCGTCCGGGAGGTGAACGCCCAGCTTCATGTAGGCGTCCACGCTCGACTTTACGGAGCCGAGGTAGTCGCCGTCGTCTAGAAGATTGCCGGCTTCTTCGAGCGCCGCGCGGACATCGGGATACTTAACATCATCAGGATTTGCCATGGCTGTAGCGAATTATAGGCATCATGGCCACCGGGTCAACGGCGAGAAACCTAGGCAGCGACCGGCGTGGGGCTGTCGATCGATTCCGACGGCTTGCCAAGCAGGTAGCCCTGGACGCCCTGGATGCGGAAGGTGCCGACCTTTTCGCTGATCTCCTCGACGAGATGCATCATCTCCTCGTCCTCGATGCCCTCGGCGATTACGAAGGCGCCGGCCTCCGCGGCGAACGCAACGATGGCCATGAGCACGGCCCGCCCTGCACCCAACTCGACGGCGCCGCGAACGACGGAGCGGTCGATCTTTACGTAGTCGACGGGGATCAGACGCAGCATCTCCAGGCCGGAGTTGCCGCTGCCGACGTCATCGAGGGCGATGCGGAAGCCGGCGGCACGCATGTCCGCGACGATGCGCTGGACCAGCTCGACCGATGCTGTCGAATGCTCCGTCAGCTCGAAACATACCCGTGACGGCTCGAAGCCTGCCGTGCGGACTTTAGCGGCCAGTCCGTCCACCGAGAACTTTGCATGTTCGAGCGAACGTGGCGACAAATTGACGAAGAGCATCGCGTCGTTCGGGATGACCTTAGCGCGGTCCAGGATGGCCTCGATGGCGATCATGTCGAGGTCATACGAGCGTCCGAGGCGCTCGGCGATGTCGAAGGCCTCTTGCGGGCCATTCAGTCCGAAGCGGGCCGGGATGCGCGTCAGGGCTTCGTAGGCAATGAGGCGTCGGCCCTCGGTCAGCCACACCGGCTGGAACGCGACATCGACGCTGGCGTACTGCAGCAGGTAGCGCAGCGAGTTTATCTTCACCTGCGTCACGGGACTTGTGACGCCCGATTCGCCGGCGTAGATCGCGACGGCGTTGCGGCCCCGGCGCTTGGCCCGATAGAGAGCGATGTCTGCCTTTTCACGCAGGATCTCGCCATCGTCATCGCGGTCGCGGTGCGCGAGGCCGATGCTCAGGGTCGAACCGCCGAGTCCCTGCGCCGCGAGAATCCGCAGGCTCTCGCCGAAGCCGAGGACCTCGTTCGGCTCCATCCCGGGCAGGATGATCGCGAACTCGTCGCCGCCGATGCGGAAGATGTGCGAGTTTGAGCCACCCTTTTCGAGCAGCTTCGCCACCATGATCAGGATCTGATCGCCCCTGGCATGACCTTCCGAGTCGTTGACGTCCTTGAAGCGGTCGATATCAACCAGCGCCAGACTCAGATTGGTTTGAGCCCCCATCGCCTCGACAACCGAGGACGTCAGCTGCTCCTGGAACGAACGGTGGTTACGCAGACCCGTGAGGCTGTCGGTCAGAGCCACACGCTCGAGGCGGTGCATTTCGACCTCTGAGACAAGGTAGCGGCGCTCGTAGTGCTGAATCACCATCAGCAGCGCGAGCATCACCGGGAGGCCGAAGAGCAGCGCACCAACGCTGAAGATCATCTGATTGCGCTGGCCCCGCTGGTATCCGTCCAGCGTTTCCAGGGCCCGCGCCTGGCTGGCGCTGGCTTCTCGCGTGAGGACTAGCTGTACCTCATGGATGATCTCGATGCCCGGCGGTTCGGCCGGCGAAATCTGGCCACGCTCGATCGCTGCAAAGGTGCGTTGGGTCTCGGCAATCTGCTGCGCGTAAGTACCCAGCACGTCGCGAAATCGGCGGCGGTCCTCCACGGACCCCTCTTCATCGATGACCTTGGAGGCGGCGTATGCATCGCGCAGGGCGAGGTCGAAGCCTGCCCGATCCTGAGGGTCGCGGGTGCGCAAGAAGCTCGTCGCGTGGAGCTCAGCGCGGGAGGCAGCGTTCAGGAGCTGATAGTAGGCGCTGCTTGTCTGACTGGCGCGCGCAACCGTCTCGGTAGACGCGTTGCCTGCCTCGAGCCGCATGCCGATGTGTACGAGAAGCCCGACCAGGATTCCGACGAAGGCCACGAAAGCCAGCTTGACCACGGTTCGGGGCTGTAAGGGAAATCTCAAACTGTAGGTACCACTCCCAATGCTGCCTGTTACATAGTCGGAAATGGGCACATCAAGTTGACCCGTAACGCGGCCCTACAGGCACGGGATTCAAGACTCGCGAACTGGCTGTAAGCGAAACGAAAGAAACGGCCCGATGCTGCTCGCGTCAGACCTCGAAATTCAGCGCGAGGGACGCCGCGCTACCCAGACCATCTCTGAGCTCGCGTCGTCGAAGGGGCGTCTGTCGAACCATCCGTAGAGTGCCTCGACCTCGAATCCGGTGAGCGCCAGCAGGTGCTCCATCTCGTAGCGGAAGACGTAGCGCAGGCGCAGGTTGCGCTCGACGCGGGCCACGACGGCGCCCTCGTCCGACAGGTCGACATAGCTGTCTTCGCCCTCGACCCGCTGCTCTGCCGTCCGGACCCGGCGCTTCGACAGCAAATCGCGTTGCTTGCCGACCACCCTTTCCCGCTGCCAGGTGTCGGATTTCTCAGTCATCCATGAAGCCATCAAGACGAGATTCGGGTTGAAGAAATTCAGGGCCAGGCGGCCGCCCGGAAGCAGGTGCTCGAAGGCGCAGCGCAGACACAATTTCTGGGCCTCGACTGTCAGCAGCAGCAGGAAGGAACGAAACGGAATCGTGACGAGGCCAAAGCGCTCTTGAAGCTCAAAAGCGGCCATGTCGCCCTGCATCCAACGCAGGTTGGCGACACCGGATGCTTTCGAGGCCGCAACCGCCAGCATCTCCGCCGACGAATCGATACCGACCACGGATGCACCGGTTGCGGCCATGGGAATCGTGACGCGGCCGGTGCCGCAGCCCAACTCGAGGACGCTCTGGCCGGCTCGGTGCGCTTCGGCCGCGAGCCCGGCGTAGAACGGGATGTCATCGACCGTAACGGCCTCGCCGGCGATGTCGGTGTCGTAGGCCGCAGCGATGGCGTCATGGTGGTAGTAGTCGTTGCTCATATGCCGGCCGGGCGTGGGTTCGCGGCGCGAAAGTCCTCGGCGAGGACGCCCATGATGATCGAGTCCAGGTAGACGCCCTGCTTGAAACGGTGCTGCCGCAGGGTCACCTCATCGACGAAGCCACATTTCCGGTAGCACGCCCTCGCTCGCCCGTTCTCGGCGTTTACGTCCAGCCAGACGCGGTGAAGGTTAATCTCGTCGAAGGCGAAGCGCAGCAGGGTCAGGATGGCATCCGTGCCGTAGCCCTGACTCCAGCAGTCCTTCTCGCCGATCATGATCCCGAGCTCGCAGCGGCGGCTCTCGGTGTTGAAGTGGTCGAGGTTGATGACGCCGATGTGGCGGCCCTCGAGTGTATCGATCGCCAGGACCACCGTCGGTGGCGCCGTCAGGAGCAGGTCCTTCTCGACCATGGCGCGCACTTCGGCCATCGAGACCGGGTAGCCCCGCGTGTAGTGCAGTGTGACCTCGGGATCGTTCAGCCAGACGTAGCGGCGTTCGGCATCCTCATTCCGCACGGCGCGCAATCTGACGAGCCAGCCGTCCAGTATCAGCTCGACTCCGTCTGCGTGCGGCCGTGGATCGCGTAGAACTCGTCAGCCAGGATGCCCATCGCGACGAGGTCCTCGTATCGGCCCTGCTGGTAGTGGGCCTGGCGCAGCGCGCCTTCGCGTATGAAGCCGGTTTTCTCGTAGCTGGCAATGGCGCGTGCATTGCTGGCGTGGACATCCAGGGTGACGCGGTGCAGGTTCATCGCGTCGAAGGCGAAGCGCAGGAGCGTCTGCATGGCATCCGTCCCGTAGCCGTGGCCCCAGCAGTCCTTCTCGCCGATCGCGATGCCCACCGAAGCGCGGCGGTCCTCCCACTCGACCCGGGCGAGCCCGAGGTTGCCGATGTGCCTGCCGTCATCGAGGCGTTCGATGGCCAGGAGGACGCCTTCGGACGGCGGCTGCGTGGACATGCGCTCGATCCACTGCGCCTCCTGAAGCGCCGAATACGGATAGCGCGCCGCAATGAAGTGCGTGACCTCGGCGTCGTTCATCCAGCGCACCACGCGATCGAGGTCGCCGGGCTCCGGCTTGCGGAGGCGGACCAGCTTGCCGGTCAGCATGGTCGTTGCTCGTCGGGTTTCATACCGGCAGCGTCGGCTGTGCGGCGCGCCTCGTCAACCTGAACCTGCGATCCGTACAGCTGACCACGCAGGGGCAGGAGCATGGACCGCGACGGCAGAGCAGCCCTGCCCCTACAAAGAGGCGGGGCCACCGATCTAGTTCGGTGGCCCCTATTGGCCTCGATCAAGCCGAGGGGAGCGGCTACTTCATGCGGAAGATCTTGATGTTGCCGTTCGTGCCTGTGCCTTCGTTGGCGACGACCAGCAGCTTCCGGTTCGGGATAGTCAGCAGGCCCTCGGGGCGGGCG
>JADMIO010787543.1_pt1 | contig 59662 bp, 61 predicted proteins | sample 8958161 | NCBI WGS metagenome assembly JADMIO01 (sample SAMN16585339, study PRJNA669376) | soil metagenome | isolation source: Crop rotation soil | place: USA: Cullars Rotation, Alabama | collected 2011 | reverse complement strand
GCCGCGACTTCAAGTCACGTGAATTCCAAGCTTCGGATCCCACTGTGCTGGAAAGTGTAGGTCTTGGACTGCATCTCTTTTATGTCGGCGCCGGCCGCGAAAGCTTTTTCACTGCCAGTGATGACGATGCAGCCGATGCCAGCATCGGACTCGAATTCGTCCAAGCATTGCGACATCTCATCGATGAGCTGGGCGTTGAGGGCATTGAGGGCGTTCGGACGGTTGAGCCTGACCAGGCCGACACGGCCCTTGGTTTCGGCAATAATGGTTTCATAGGCCATGGGTGGTTTACTCCATTCGGGCGAGTGGTCAGCGTTGGCAGGCGGGGCAGTAGAAGGTCGAGCGGCCGCCTTGCGTCTTGCGGCGCACCGTGCCCCGGCAGCCGGGTCTGGCGCAAGGTTCGCCTTCGCGGCCGTAGACGGCGAATTCCTTCTGAAAACTGCCGGGATCGCCGTTGGCCTGCTTGTAGTCGCGCAGCGTGGAACCACCGGCGCGGATCGCATCCGTGAGCACGGCTTTGATCTGAGGTGCCAGGCGTTCCGCGGCAGCTGTGGGCTTGCCCGCCTTGGTGGCGAGGCGTGACGCGCCCTTCCACGGATCGAGGCCGGCGCGGAATAGTGCTTCGCAGACATAGATGTTGCCGAGTCCGGCGATGATGCGCTGATCCATGAGAAAGGCTTTGAGATCAGTTTTCTTGCCGCGCGCTCGCCGGGCGAGATAGGCCGGGTCGAGGTCCCCGCTCAAGGGCTCCACACCCAGCCCGCGAAAGAACGCGTCCTGTTCGATGTCGGCAACCGGAATCAGCGTCATATATCCGAAACGGCGGGCGTCGTTGTAGGTGACGACGGCTCCGCCGGACATCGTGAAAATCAAATGGTCATGCTTGGTGTCACGGCCATGGTCGTGAGTGAACTCTCCGAGGCGGGTTCCCGTCGTTTGCCTTGATCCCCCTCCCCCTTGTGGGGAGGGTTTAGGGGTGGGGGGAGCCACGACGGCAGATGTTCTGGAATCCCCGCCTCCCTGTCCCTCCCCCGCAAGGGGGGAGGGAACGCGGCGGCTCGTGCGCGGCAACTGCACATTGAAACGCCCGGTCATGCCGAGGTGCACGGCCAGAACTTCGCCCTTGTCCAGATGCACGAGTATATATTTCGCGCGGCGTTCAAGCCTCGAAACTTTGCGCCCCGTCAGCCGCTCGGCAAAGTGCTCGGGCAGCGGAAAGCGCAGATCCTTGCGGCGCTGCTGAACCCGCACAAAGCGCCGCCTGCGCAGGATAGGTTCCAGGCCCGCGCGCACAGTTTCGACCTCGGGCAGCTCAGGCACGACGCATCAAACTCCAGGATCGCCCTTACAGCCGGCAGCTTCGATGCCGGCGAGCGCAGCAATCTCATCGTTGTCAGATGTGTCGCCGGACACGCCGACGGCGCCCAACAGCGTGCCATCCTTGGCATTGATCAAGACGCCACCTGGCACCGGGATCAGCATACCGCCCACCGCATGCGTGACGGCGGCCATGAACTGGGGCTGCTGCTGAGAGCGCGTGAACAGGGTGCGCGATCCGAGCCCCATGGCCAGCGCCCCGTGTGCCTTGGCGATGGCGATCTCCGCCCGCTTCAGACTGGTACCGTCTTCAGCTGCTGCTGCTCTGATGGACCCGCGTGCATCGAGGACAACGACGGCCAGCGGCTTGAACTTGTGCGACCGCGCGCTGCCGAGCGTGGCGGCAATAATCTTCTGGGCGACCTCGAGCTGCATGGGCTCTCCTTGGGACTGGGCTCCGACCATAGGTCTTGTAGACTTGCCGTATGTTTGGCGCGAGAGTTTCCGCGCAGGGTACGGGTGCTGCGCCTGCAGTGGCCCGCCGGCCGCGACTGCACTAGCATGCGGATCGATCCCGTCGGCTGTCTCGAGGAGACGAGCATGTGTGCGCCAGGTTGCATCGAGCACGTCAGGTCAAAACTGTCCCGTCGCTCGTTCTTCAAGGGCACCGGTGCAACCGCAGGAGCCGTCGCGGCCTCGTCAGTGCTACCTGCCGGTGCTGCTGCGCGGCCGTTTCCGCGGTTCAACCGGGTCAGGGATCTGACCCATGCCCTGACGCCGGACTTCCCAACGTTCTTTGGCGTGCCTGGTATTGCCTTGAAGCAGCTGAAGGACTTCAAGAAGGACGGCTTCAACCTGATGGAGTGGACAGTGCTGGAGCACTCCGGCACGCACATCGACGCGCCGATCCATTTCTCCGAGGTTGGTGCCGGTCCCGACACGCTTCCCGTGGACGACTTGGTCGTGCCGCTCGCTGTGATCGACGTCGTTGCCAAGGCCGATGCCGATGCCGACTACCAGCTCAGGCCCGCCGATGTCCGGCAATGGGAGCAGCGTAACGGCAGGCTGCCGACCGGTTGTTGTGTTGCCATGCATGCGGGATGGGGGCGGCATCTCGGCAGCGCAAAATTCCTAGGCAAGGACGAGCGCGGCATCTTGCACTTTCCGGGCTTTCACCCCGAGGCCACGGAGATGCTGCTGAAGGACCGGCGCGTCGCGGGCATCGCTGTCGATACGATCTCGCTCGATCACGGGCCGTCCAAGGATTTCAAGACCCACACCACTTGGCTGCCGTCCGGGCGGTGGGGGCTGGAAAGCGTGGCCAATCTCGATAAGGTGCCGCCGCGCGGCGCGACACTGGTCGTCGGCGCGCCCAAGGTCAAAGGCGCCACCGGCGGTCCTACGCGCGTCATGGCACTCATATGAGCCAAACGGAGCAGCGACCGGATCTGGCCAAGCTGCTTTGGCCGCGCACGGTAGCGGTGGTCGGCGCATCGCCCGACACGGAAAGCCTGCGCGGTCGGATCATGAAGGTGATGACGGGGCATCCTTTTGCCGGCACCCTTTATCCCATCAGCCGCAGCCATGCCGAGGTAATGGGCCTCAAGGCCTACCCTTCAGTCGCAGATCTGCCTGTACCGGCCGATCTTGCCGTCCTGATCATTCCAGCCCAGCATGTTCCGGCCGAACTCGAGCGTTGCGGCAAGGCCGGTGTGCGTTCCGCCGTGGTGCTGAGCTCCGGTTTTGCGGAAGCCTCCGGGGGGCAAGGCGCGGGTTTGCAGGATGAGATGCGCGCTGTCGTGAAGCGCTACGGAATGGCCGTCATGGGGCCCAATTCCGAAGGTTTCGCCAATACCGCCTCGGCGTTGTGCCCCACGTTCAGTCCCGCGGTCGAACCGAGCGAACGGCCACTGCTTCCCTCGGGCCGGGAGCGCGGGCAGCTCGCAGTGATCGCGCAAAGCGGGGGTATCGGCTTTTCGTTTTTCGATCACGGTCGGGCCAAGGAGCTGGCCTTCCGCTATGTCGTGACGACTGGCAACGAAGCCTGCCTGGAAACGCTCGACTTCGCCGATTTCGTTCTCGACGAAGGCAAGGTCAGCGCGCTGCTCATGCTGCTGGAGGACGTGAAGAGCCCCGAAACCTTCCGCCGGGTGGCGGAGAAGGCGCTCAAAGCCGGTGTGCCGATCGTCGTCAATAAAATCGGGCAATCGGAAGCGGGTGCCCGGGCTGCCGCGTCGCATACGGCGGCGCTGGCGGGGTCCTATGACGCACACCGTGCGATGTTTGAACGCTACGGTTTCATCGAGGGTCGCGACCTGGGCGAGATGGTGGATATCGCCGTAGGCTTCGTTGCATTCGGCTCGCGATTACCGGCAGGGAGGCGTGTCGGGATCTGCACCGCGTCCGGCGGCGGTGGCGGATGGATGGCGGACGCGTGCGCGGCCGCAGGACTAGAGGTTCCGCAACTCGACGACGCGACGCGAGCTAATATCGACGTGCATCTGCCCGCCTATGGAACCTCGCAGAACCCCGTCGACGCTACCGCGCAGGCTTTGCACAAGATCGGATACGCGGGCCTAGCCGAGCTGGTCATACCGTCTCCGGCCATCGACAGTGTCATAGTGGTGATGACGGCGCGCAATGCGGCCAACCTGGAACGCCAGCGCGAGGCCTTAACGCGGTTGGCCGCGCAGACCACCAAGCCCATCCTACTGTGGAGCTACACGCTGCCGGCGCCGGCCTCGGTGAAACTGCTGAGCGAAGCCGGGTATCCGCTCTTTACCGATATTCCAAACTGCACGCGTACCTTGCGCGCGATGGTCGACTACCGCGCGTTGCGCGATCGTTTCGTGCGGCCGATCGAGGTGCGCACGCCGCTGGACGTGGATCGCGCCACGGTTCAGAAGGCGCTGGAGACGTCCGGGCGCGTCCTGTGCGAGTGGGAGGCGCGGCCCGTGCTGGCGGCCTACGGGATCGGTGCGAACGCAGTGGGCGTGCTGGCCGGATCGGCAGGCGCCGCTCTGGCGGCAGCGCAAGATATTCGTGGCGCCGTAGCTCTGAAAGTCCAGTCTCCGGATATCGCGCACAAGACCGAAGCCGGCGCAGTCATGCTGGGGCTCACGTCGCGCGACGAGGTGCGCCTGGCCTATGACAGAGTGCTCGACAACGCGCGCCGGCATGCTCCGGGAGCGCGGGTACTCGGCGTCTTGGTGCAGCCCATGGCGCCGCCGGGGCGCGAGGTAATTGTGGGCATCAAGCGCGACGACACTTTCGGGCCGATGCTGATGGTGGGACTAGGCGGCGTGCAGGTCGAGGTGTTCAAGGACATAGCGCTGGCGCCGTTGCCGTTGAGCGAAGAGGACGCGCGCGGCATGCTCGACCGCCTCGAGGGCGCGCCGCTACTCGGCGCATTCCGCGGCCGCCCCCCAGCTGACATCGAAGCGCTTGTCGATCTGATGGTTCGCCTCGGCCAGTTCGCATCGGACCATGCCGACACGATTGCCGAAATCGATCTCAACCCCGTGCTGGTGCACGACCTGGGCACCGGCGTGTCGGTGGTCGATGCGCTGATCGTGAAGCGGTAGCCACGCCGTGATGCAAGGCAGCAGCAACGTCATGCCGCGAGGTCAAGCCAAGTTGTCCCAAGGGATGCGAGCGTGAACCGCAGCGCACCAAGCTGTCGCTTCAATCTGTCGGCAGCTTCGGAGCGTCGAGATACTTGTGTGTCGGCCCTCTCCCATCAGGATGACGGGAGAGGAGAGCAAGGAGCCACTTATGCGTCTTAGGGACAAGATTGCTATCATCGTCGGTGCCGGCCAGGGTCCTGGCGAGGGGATGGGCAACGGCCGGGCCACTGCGCTCGTCTTTGCGCGTGAAGGCGCCAAAGTGTTGGCCGTGGACCTCGATCTCAAATCGGCCGCGGACACGGCCGCCATGGTCACGAAGGCTGGCGGCCAGTGCGTTGCCTTTCAGGCCGACGTGACGAAGGAAGCGACCCTCAAGGCGGCTATCGATGAGGCTGTACAGCTCTGGGGCCGCGTCGACATCCTGCACAACAACGTCGGGCTCAGCCTTGCCGGCGGCGATGCCAGCCCGCTGGAAATTACGGAAGCCGCCTTCGACAAGATCTCGTCGATAAACCTGCGCGGCACCATCATGGCCTGCAAGCATGTGTTGCCGGTCATGCGCCAGCAGCGGTCGGGCGCGATCATCTCCATCTCGTCGATCGCCGCCTGGGCGACCAACTACCCCACGGTGGCCTACAAGGCCACCAAAGCGGCGATGATCGCCTACACGCAGCAGATCGCCACGCAGAACGCTGAGTTCGGCATCCGCTGCAACGTCATCCTGCCTGGCTTGATCGATACGCCGATGGCGGTCGACACGCGCGCGCGCACCTGGGGCAAGACGCGGGCCGAGGTGGCCGCCGCCCGTGACGCCCGTGTGCCGCTGCGGCGCAAAATGGGGAGTCCTTGGGATGTGGCCAATGCGGCGCTGTTTCTGGCTTCGGAAGAAGCTAACTTTATCACCGGGGTGGCGCTGCCGGTGGACGGTGGCTCGAGCCTGTTGCGGGAGTGATTAAGCAACGGTTGGCTACAAGCCATCGACGAACCCGCCGAGTTGGGAACTGATCTCGTCGACGCAGGCCGCGGGGCCTAGATTGGAGAGGACCACCAGCAGCGTGTTCTTGCGCAGGTCGCGGCGCAGACAGCTGGTGAAACCCTCCCATTCGCCAAGGTGTTCCACGACATGGCGAGGCCTGATCTCCCAGCCGAAGCCATAACCTGTCGGCTCGCCGTTGTTCAGGCGCCCGGATTGATAGGCCTCTTCGTAGATTTCGCTGGGCACAAGTGCGCCCTCGCGCAGTGCCGCGTCCCAGCGCAAGAGGTCTTCGGCGCTGGCATGGATGCCGCCGTCACCGAAAACGCCATCCAGATAGTTCATGTCGCTGCTGACGCGCCCGCCGAAGCAGCCGAACCGGCGGCGCAGGCCGGTGGCCCGGCAGTGCAGGGTGCAGACCGGGCAGGTGAGATTGTAGGCGGCACTGTTCTTCATGCCGAGCGGCCCAAAGATTTCCCCGGCCATGAAATCAACGAACGGCCGCCGCGAGGCACGGGCGATGATCTCACCAAGCAGAACGTAACCGGTATTGCTGTACTCGAATCGATCGCCTGGCGCGAAACGCGGACCCGGATCATGTTTCACAAGCAGGGCGATCATGTCCCCGGTGGTCAGGGTGGTCCCAGAATCCCAGTATCGGTCGGCCAGCCACATGTGGTCCGGCAAACCGGAAGTGTGATGCAGTAGGTGGCGGATGGTGATCCCGGCATAGCTGGCAAGCTCGGGAATATGTTGAGCCAGACTATCGCCGAGATCGAGCTTGCCGCGGTGGGCGAGCATCATGATGCCGAGCCCTGTGAACGGCTTCGACACAGAAGCCAGCGAGAAGGATGTCTCCCCAGTCACAGGGGTTCGCCCACCCGCGTCCGCAAATCCGTAGTGGCGCTCGATGAGGACCTTGCCCTGTCGCGCTACCAGTACGCTGCCGCTGAAAATCTCGCGTGCATTGAGCGTATCAAGCCAATCTGCCACCAACGCAAGCCGCAGACCAAGGGGCGCGGACCGCGGCATTGCGAGATCGGGTATCTTGCGCAGGCAGCAGCGGACAGCGGCAATCTGCACGATCCGATCCGCGGGCGCGCGCAGGCTCCTGAGGAACGGGATCTCCATGCCGGGGCTTTAGAGCCGGCTGCGGTTGGCGGCAATCCAATTGTAAATTGGGTGCCCGAAGAAGCGGCTGAGCCAAGGTATGTAGAAGAACGGTACCAGCCACCACATCCCCGGCACGCGCGGCACGACATAGCGGTAGGCTTCGAAGCCCGGCAGCGCGCGCCCGTCGGGCAGCACGGTGTAAAGGGCCTTGTGCATCTTCTCGTCGCTCACGATCGGCGAGGGATTGGTGCGGAAGTCGCGGACTTCAATCTGCCGCAAGCCATCGAAAGCCAGGAACCATGCCATTGAGCGTTTACAGAAGCCGCATGTTCCATCGTAGATCATCTCCATCCCGCCCATCCGTTGCTTCCACGCAGCCCCGAGACGGCTCAGCCACTCGGGCCGAACGAAGCTGATGTGCCCCATGATCATGACGAAGGAAAAGCAATATAGGTTCATCAGCAACGCGAACTGGAGATGAAGGAAGATGGCGCCGGCCAATAGGTAAGGTCGCGTTGCGCGCTGCCATATCAAAAATGGGAAAGCGATTTCAATCAGTATCGTGGCGTAGGTCGCGACGTTGACCATCCAGTATTGAGATGCCAGCAGGTCTACCAGGTTACTGTTGTAGTAATCATCGGTGGTGAAGACTTTCCAAATGGCGTTTCCCTTCACCCAGTCTTCGCCCCTCAGCTTGTCGGTCGCGCTGATGAAGAACAAGACGGCCATTTGGATCTGCATCAGTCGGGTGCAGGCAAAAGCCCAGGGACTTGTGAACGCCGGCGGGTGGGCTGCAAGCGCGCCGCGTTTGGCCCGTCGCACCTCGCGCACCCTGTCGAGGCTTATCGCCCGTCCGATCGGCGCGAAGCACAAAATCAGAAGGAGACAGGAAAGGATCGCGTGAACGCCGTAGGTTATGTCCGGGTTGCGCTGGTCGTAGGAAATATGGCCGAGGAGCACCACCCACTTCACCCAGGATGTTCGCCACCCCAGCAGCAGCGCCGCGCAGCAGAACAGGAACAGCGCGTGGAAAGCGCCCCACTGCCAAGGCGCGGAAAAATAGAAAAACACCGACTGCTTCCAGGGGTCGGTGACGATCTTGAAGAGAAGACCGCGCGGCAGCCATCCCGAGTCGCCCCAGAAAGTTAGCAGATACGGGGTTGCCATGCCGTAGTGCAGCAGGAGCGCGAAGGCGACGCCAATGCGACTGATTTCCAGGGTTGATGTCGACTGCTCCTGAAACCAGATTCGATCCCACGATGCCCTCAGGCTAGCGAGCGTGCTCCGGACAAGCGGGTTGGAGATGGATGTCACTTGCCGGAGCATGGCAGCGCCTTGATTGTCTTCACATCGACGAATTCCGGGTCGAGGTGGTGCTTTCCGCTGAGCCGGTGCTCGGGCAGGAAATCCTTCTGCTCGATCTGGATGAGGGTTACCAAAACCGGCTTCAGCTCAGCGTGCTCCTGGCAAAATGCTGTGGCAGCGGCGTCGGCGTAAATTTTTGGGTACTCCATGACCGCGATGTAGCGGTCCCTCATCCAGATGGATGTGGGATGGAACTTGTTCAATTTCTCGGCCGGGATGAAGGTGTAGCGGTTCCCTGCGGCGTCATCGATGATGTACCGGAACTGAGCGCCGTTGCCGACGTCCGGCGCGAAGAAGCCCCACTGATTATCGAGCCTCAGCAGGGTGAGGTAGGGATTGAGTATCGAGCGCGCGGACTCGCTGATGTCGCTGTCAGGTGCCGTAGCCGTGACCATGGCAAAGGTGTGCCAGGCCACCAGGGCGGACATGCCTGCATAGGTCAGGCGCTGGCGCCATCGCTTCGCGAGTCCGTAATGCACAAGTCACCGCCCCTGCCACAAGTCGCGAGTGGGGCCTCGGGGCAATGCCGCTCTTCGTGGCCACCTTACCGTCGACTCACGACGAGCCAAATCAAGACGAAGGGATACGACGGTAGCGGAAGCGGTGCAATGTTCGCGTTACGAAAATGTTCGCCGGCAGGCCCAGCAGGCGGCGCCGCGGACTAATGCCGGGCGCCGCAGCCAAGCTGAGAGACTACCAGTAGCTATAGTAGCCCGGATAATAGGAGTACGGGCATACATAGCGTCCGCGACGTGGGCTCCAATAGCAGCTGTCATCGTAGCCGTAGCCTGGTCCACCCCACCAGAACCCACCGCGCCTGCCGAAACCGCGCCGGCCGCCGCCCCTGAAGCCACGACCGCCGCCGCGACCGCCCCGGCCCCGGGCCTCAGCCTTAGGTGTCCCGACAAAGCTGGAGATACCAAGCGTACTAAGTCCGTAAAGCAGGACCAGAGCAACAGCAGCCAAGCTGCTTGTCAGGACCCCGCGGATGCCTCGTTTCATGTCGTAACCTCCTTCAATGGCCCAAATTTGAAGACCGGCGTGAAACTCCAAGCCTATACCCCTAAACGATCTTCTCGTTGTGTCGGTTTCACGGCCGTAGCCGCCGGGTGCAAAGAAATTACGACCGATCATTGGAAGGATGCTCATCGCACGCATCGTGGCCACGCATCGCGGGCGCAGAACCCAGAAATTGTCGCTAGGCCCAATCTTGAGCGTCTGCCGGTAAAGGGCAGACATATCCAGCAAGCCGCAATAGCACTCGCACGCGTGTTTCAGCGACTGACCGAAAGCGGCTAATGTTCTGGGTGGCGCAGTGTGCACCCCTTGCCGACCATTCCCGGCGATAACCAAATGCATCCATTTGCCAGTTGCCCAAGCCTGCGGCCCCGTCTAGCGTGGAAGTATAAGAATTCGAGGCTGCTGCGAGCTGCCATCGTCCGATGTGGCTGAGCGGCGAGCCCGTGGGAGGACGCTTATGCGCGCAAGGCTCGCTTTCGCCATCGCTCTTTCATTTCTGGCCATTACCGCGGCGGTTGAGCCTGCCTTGGCGCAGAAGCAGGGCGGTACATTGCGTATCTATCATCGCGACAATCTGCCGAGCGGGTCCATCCACGAGGAAGCGACCATTTCGACGGTGCAGCCGTTCATGGCGGTGTTCAACAACCTGGTGATGTTCGACCAGGCCAAGAAGTTGAATTCGACTGATACGATCGTTCCCGATCTGGCCGAAAGCTGGGCCTGGGACGGCTCTAAAACCAAGCTGACTTTCAAGCTCCGCCAGGGCGTGACGTGGCACGACGGTAAGCCGTTCACAGCCAAGGATGTGCAATGCACCTGGAACAAGCTGACCGGCAAGGACACCGCCGACGACTTCCGCAGGAACCCGCGGGCTATCTGGTATCAGAACGTCAAGGAAGTCACGGTCAACGGAGACTATGAGGCCACCTTCGTTCTCGGCCGCCCGCAGCCGTCGCTGCTCAATATGCTCGCGTCGGGCTATACGCCGGTCTACCCGTGTCACGTTTCGACGCAGGTAATGCGCACTCATCCCGTCGGTACGGGACCGTTCAAGTTTGTCGAGTTTAAGCGCGGCGATATCGTCAAATTCGTGCGCAATCCTGATTATTGGAAGAAAGGCCGTCCTTACGTGGACGCCATTGAGTGGAAAGTGATCGAAAACAGGTCGACGCGCATACTGGCGTTCGTGGCCGGCGAGTTCGACATGACTTTCTCGGGCGACGTGTCCGTACCCCTGCTCAAGGACGTGACCGCGCAGGCGCCCAAGGCGATCTGCGAGCTCGCCCCGACCGGTGTTTCGACCAACCTCATCATCAATCCGTCCGCTCCGCCGTTCAATGAGCCCAAGGTACGCCAGGCCCTGGCCCTGACTCTCGATCGCAAGGCCATCATCGACATCATCAGCCAGGGTAAGCACTCGCTCTCGGGGGTCATGCTGACCCCTCCCGAGGGCCAATGGGGGATGCCTCCTGCGGAGCTAGCGAAGCTTCCCGGCTACGGCGCCGACATCGAAAAGAACAGGGGCGAGGCGCGCAAGATCATGGAGGGCCTCGGCTATGGCCCCAACAAGGCGCTCAAAGTGAAGGTGTCGACGCGCAACATCTCGATCTATCGCGATCCTGCCGTGCTTCTGATCGACCAGCTCAAGAGCATCTATATCGACGGCGAGCTGGAGGTGATCGACACCAGCATCTGGCACGCCAAGGTGACGCGCAAGGAATTCTCGGTGGGCATGAATCTGACGGGCGTCGGCGTCGACGATCCGGACGTGAACCTGTACGAAAACTACAGCTGCAATTCAGAGCGCAACCTCACCCAGTACTGCAATAAGGAAGTCGACGCGCTGATCGACAAGCAGTCACAGGAGACCGACGTCGCCAAGCGCAAGGAGATCGTGTGGGAGATCGAAAAGCGGCTCGCGGAAGACCTGGCTCGGCCGATCATTTCCTATGAGACCGCGGCAACTTGCTGGCAGCCACAGCTGAAAGGCTTCGTGCTGCATCACAACAGCATCTACAACAACTGGCGCTTCGAGGACGTGTGGCTGGATAAGTAGCGCCGGGCAGGCGGCTACGAGGCTGGGTCGGCGGAATTTTGCGAGGTCTGGAGGGCCGCTCGTGGGCGCCTATCTCATACGCCGTTTCCTGCTCATGCTGCTCACGCTGTTTGGCATGTCGGTACTGATTTTCGTCATGCTGCGGCTGGTGCCGGGCAATATCACCGACATCATTTTCGACTCTGCCGGCTTCGTTAACCCGGTGCAGAAGAAAAAGATCGAGAAGCAGCTGGGCTTGGATCAGCCCATAGTCACCCAATACGTTACTTGGATTTCGGGGCTGGCGCGGGGAGACCTCGGCTACGCTTTCGTATCTGAAAAGCCTGCGATCGACGAAATTCTGCCGCGTATACCCGTCACGGCCAAACTGGCGGTGCTGGCGCTCGTGTTTTCAGTGCTGTTCGGGGTGCCTCTCGGGGTAATCAGCGCGGTGCGGCAGAACACTTGGCTCGATTATGTGCTGCGCGTGGTCAGTCTCAGCGGGCTGTCTCTGCCCTCGTTCTGGCTGGGCCTGCTCATTCTGATGGCTTGCGTGCAGTGGTTCGGCTGGATCCCGATCTATCGCAGCACGCCGGACAATTTCTGGCGGGAGATCGCGCTGCTGAGCATTCCAGCCGCCGCCGTCGGGTTTCGCAGCTCCGCGCTGGTGATGCGCCTGACCCGTTCGTCGATGCTGGAAGTGCTGCGTCAGGACTATATTCGCACCGCCCGGGCCAAGGGTGCCTCGGACGCTTCAGTCAACTACGAGCACGCCCTGCGCAACGCTGTGCTGCCGGTTGTAACCATCATCGGCATCGAGGCGGCGTTTCTGATCGGCGGCCTGATCGTCACCGAAACGGTGTTCAACATTCCGGGTGTGGCTCGCTTCCTGGTGGAGGCAATCCGGTGGCGCGACTACCCGATCGTGCAGAATCTGGTGATGTTCATCGCTGTGGTCGTCGTGGTCGTCAATTTCGTCGTCGACATGACCTACACGGCGCTCGACCCGCGCATCAAGTACGAGGAGTGATGGCGTGGCTCTAGTCGACCACGAACTTGAACTCACCCGCGCCGGTGCGCGTGTGGATAGCCGTCTCGGCGCCGTGCTGTTCTTCGTGCGGCGCTACCCGCTGGGCGCCATCGGCGCACTGATTATGATCGCGTTCGTCGCGACCGCCGTCTTTGCCGATGCGATCGCCACCTACGATCCGCTGACAACCAATGCGCGCACGTCGCTTGCCCCGCCGGGCGATAAGCACAGCCTAGGTGCTGATTTCATGGGCCGAGATGTATTATCTCGGATCATCTATGGCGCGCGCATCTCACTGGCGGTCGGCCTCGGCGCCACCGCGCTTGGCTGCTTGATCGGCATGGCAGTGGGTCTCATGTCCGGCTTTTTTGGCGGCTGGTTTGACCTCATCGTGCAGCGGCTGATCGATATCATGCAGTCGCTTCCGCTGCTGGTGATGGCACTGGTGATGGCGGCCTCGCTGGGGCCGTCGCTCACCAACACGATCATTGCGATCGCGATCCCACTGGTGCCCAATGTTGCGCGAATCATTCGGTCGAATACGCTGTCGTTGCGCGAGATGCCCTATGTCGAGGCCGCTCGTGCTATCGGCATGAGTGAGATGCGCATTGCCATCAATCATGTGCTGCCCAACACGCTGGCACCGCTGATCGTACTGGGCACCGCGCAGTTCGGCTCGGCGATCCTGGTCGAGTCGGCGCTGGCGTTCCTGGGGCTAGGTATCCCCGAGCCGCATCCATCATGGGGACGCATGCTTTCGGAGTCGGCGGCCGAGTATGTGCGCACCGCGCCCTGGCTCGTGATTTTTCCCGGGCTCGCCATCAGCACCGTGGTGTTCGGGACCAACCTGCTTGGCGACGCCATTCGCGATATGCTCGATCCCAGGCAGCGTTTCTAGATGGCAAGCGTGATTCGTCCCTTCGAAGAGCTGGAGCCGGTGGACGAGCCTAAGGAACGCGTGCTCGCGGTCGAGGATCTCAAGACTTACTTCTACACGCGCGCGGGGCTCGTGAAGGCTGTTGATGGCGTGTCGTTCTCGCTGCGGCGCGGCGAGACGCTGGCCATCGTAGGCGAATCCGGTTGCGGCAAGAGCGTCACCGCCCTGTCGCTGATGCGTCTGGTCGCCGATCCGCCGGGCCGCATCGTCGGCGGCTCCGTCCGGCTCGACGGCGTCGACCTCGTTGCCCTCGATGCGGCAACCATGCGCAACATCCGCGGCAAGGAGATCTCGATGATCTTCCAGGAGCCGATGACTTCGCTCAACCCCGTGATGACCATCGGCCGACAGATCGCGGAAGCGCTCCTGCTGCACGAAACCACCTCACGCAAGGCGGCCCTGGCGCGGACCATCGAGATGCTGCATCTGGTCGGCATTCCCGAGCCGCAGCAGCGCGTGAAGGAGTATCCCCATCAGCTATCCGGCGGTATGCGTCAGCGCGCAATGATCGCCATGGCACTGGCCTGCAATCCCAAGGTGCTGATCGCCGACGAGCCGACCTCGGCCCTCGACGTGACGATCCAGGCGCAAATCTTGGATCTCATTGCCAAGCTGCGTCGCGACCTCGGCACCGCCGTCATCCTCATCACTCACGATCTCGGAGTGGTCGCCGAGACCGCCGAGCGGGTGATCGTGATGTATGCCGGCCGCAAAGTCGAGGAAGCCCGTGTCGACGACCTGTTCGCCCAGGCGCTTCATCCCTACACACTTGGCCTGATGAACTCGATCCCGCGGCTCGCCCTCATGCGGCGCGAGAACGCCAAGCCCGTCGAGCGGCTGCAGGAGATCGCCGGCATGGTGCCCGCATTGAGCAATCTCCCCCCCGGGTGCACCTTCGCGCCGCGCTGCACCTTTGCCACCGATACCTGCAGGCGCGAATACCCGCGCTACGAGGAGAAGCGGCCCGGGCATTGGGCCGCCTGCTGGCATTCGGACCGGGTGGCGAGCGTCCACCATGGCTGAGCGTGCGGACGGGTCGGGACCGCCTCTCCTGCAGGTCGATGCCTTGAAAAAGCACTTCCCTGTGCGCAAGGGCCTGCTGCGCCGCACGACCGGCCATGTCTATGCGGTCGACGACGTGAGTTTCACCATCGCGTCGGGTGAGACGCTCGGGCTGGTGGGCGAGTCCGGTTGCGGCAAGACCACCGTGGGTCGCACCATCCTGCGGCTTATAGAGCCGACGGCCGGCGCCATCCGCATCGAGGGGCACGACATTACCCACCTCGGCAAGTCGGATCTGCGGCCTTACCGGCAGCAGATGCAGATCATCTTCCAGGATCCGTTCTCATCACTCAATCCACGCATGCGGGCCGGCGGGATCGTCGGTGAGCCGCTCAAGATTCACGGCACATCCAGCCGGAAGGCTCGGCGCGAGCGTGTTGCAGAGTTGTTCGATCGCGTGGGGCTCCGCCGGGCGCAGATGGACAACTACCCGCACCAGTTTTCCGGCGGACAGCGCCAACGCATCGGCGTCGCTCGCGCCCTTGCGCTCAACCCCAAGCTCATCATCTGCGACGAACCCGTCTCGGCACTGGACGTGTCCATCCAGGCGCAAGTCATCAACCTGCTGATGGATTTGCAGCGGGACATGCAGCTCTCCTACCTTTTCATCTCCCATAATCTGGCCGTGGTGGAGCACATCAGTCATCGCATCGCGGTGATGTATCTGGGGCGCATCGTCGAATACACGGACAAGACGACGCTGTTTACGAAACCGTTGCATCCCTACACGGAGGCGCTCCTGGCCGCGGTGCCCGTGCCGGACCCGGCCGTCAAACGGGTAAAGCGCGTCGTACAGGGTGACGTGCCGAGTCCGCTCAAGCCGCCGCCCGGCTGCCACTTCCACACCCGCTGCCCTTACGTCGCCGCGCGTTGCAAGGTGGAATCGCCCATGCTCCGCGAAGTCGAACCCGGCCACCAGGTTGCCTGTCATCTGCGGTAAGTGCTCGCCTCCCCGGGCCTGCGCACGGCTTCGCCATGTTGAGAGGATGGGTTGCGACGGCGGTCCCGGCGCTACTTGGGCGCAGAGCGCCAGCGCCGCTGCTTTTCGCGGTTTCCGCATCCTTTCATGCTGCACCACTGCCGAAGGTGACCTTTGCTCGTGTCGATAAAGTAGACCTCACAATCGGCGGCGCCGCACTGGCGGATTCTCCGGGGGTCCTCATCGATCAGCAGACGCTCAATGGCAAGCGAGCAGGCGTGCAGCGGAATATCGCGCGCCAATGGAGGCCACCAGCGGTGACTGGCGAGTTGTGACGAATGGGATGCGCCCAGGACGCGGGCTGTGTGTGCGTCCTGAATAGCCCTGGAGACTGCCTTCAGGTCGGCCTCGCGCGCAGGACGTCCGCAGTGTGTCGCGACCAAAACAGCATACAAATGCTCACGCAATTTGCGGGCGCGTGCCACGATAAGCGCGCACGCACGGCCGTGCAAACGTAGCATCCGGTCGGCAAGGGGCGCCTCGACAAGCCCGGCCAACTTAGCGAACCGCACCAGGTCCTGGTATGTCGCCAGCTTCTCAACTGGCGAATCCGAAGGCCGTTCATCCAGCGTGTTCACGAAGTCAAGGGCCGGATGGCCGCCGCTCCACTCGAATTGATCAGCCCTATCTTGCATTCCCGCCGTTGCCTTTTGTTGCGTCCTCAGTATATCATAACCGCTAAAGGGATATAAAGAGGTTACGAAGAACCTTGCCTCTTATGGGAGTGGTTATGCGGTGGGCTACGGCGGATGGCCGCACAAGTGTCGAGTACGCGCGTGGCGCACTCTACGGCCTTGCTGCGGTCAGCATCTGGGCCGGCTGGATCGTCGTGGCTCGCCTCGGCCTCCGGACGAGTCTCACGCCATGGGATATCGCAGCGCTTCGTTTCGGCGTGGCCGGGTTGCTCCTGTTGCCATACGTGCTGGGTAAAGGGCTCGCCCTCGAACGCCTGGGTTGGATCGGAGTGGCAACAATCGTGCTGGGCGGAGGTGCTCCGGTTCTCCTTGCCAATGCCGGCCTGCTGTTTGCCCCTGCGGCACATGCGGGGGCACTCTTTCCGGGTGTAATGCCCCTGATGGTGGCCATTCTTGCAGCGTTTATTCTGCGCGAGGCATTCACCTCCACGAAAATCATCGGCTTCGGCCTGATCCTGCCCGGCGTCTTCGGAATCGCCTGGAACGCGGCCGACACCACTGGCTCGCAACAGAACCTCGGTCACGCTCTGTTTCTTGGCTCCGGCTTGGCTTGGGCTTGCTACACTGTAGCGATGCGTCGTGCACGGCTCGATGGCCTGCACGCCGCTGCCATCGCCGCCGTCGGTGCCTTGCTTGTCTACGTGCCCGTGTATTGCCTGTTCGCCGGGGGAACCCTCGCGAAGGCTCCCTGGGGCGACATAGCCCTGCAAGCGTTCGTGCAGGGCCTGCTGACGGCCATCATTTCCCTTCTCCTCTACGGCCGCGCAGTCAGCATCCTCGGCGCTTCGAGCGGAGCAGCGTTTGCTGCCCTATGCCCGGCCATGACGGCACTCCTAGCCATTCCGATTCTCGGCGAGTGGCCAACGGCAATGGACTGGATGGCCATCACTCTGATCTCCGCTGGCGTTTACGTCGTCAGTGGAGGGCCAATCCCCGGTTGCGCGAGCACACGAGAGGCGTCGTCGGCTTGATTCCTCTGGCCTCGCTTGAAGCCAGCGCGACCTAGTCGAGCCGCCTGATCGGCCTTCCCGCAACGATCAGGCGAGGTCGAACCGGTCTAGGTTCATCACTTTGGTCCAGGCCGCTACGAAGTCTTTCACGAACTTCTCCTTCGAGTCCGCGCACGCATAGACTTCCGCGAAGGCGCGGAGCTGGGAATGCGAGCCAAAGATGAGGTCGACGCGAGTGCCGGTCCACTTGACGACGTCCGTCTTGCGGTCCCGCCCCTCGTACACGCCGTCGGAACCAGCGACCGGCTGCCAATACGTGCTCATGTCGAGCAGGTTGAGAAAAAAGTCGTTCGTCAGCGTTCCGGGCCGGTTCGTGAAGACGCCATGCTTGGAATCGCCGGCATTGGCACCCAGCACGCGCAGGCCGCCGACGAGCACGGTCATCTCGGGCGCTGTCAGGGCCAACAACTGCGCCCGATCCACGAGGGCCTCCTCGGGCAGCATGAACTGCGTTTTGCCGCTGATGTGGTTGCGGAAGCCGTCGGCACGCGGCTCGAGCGGCGCGAACGAGGCGACATCGGTCTGCTCCTGAGAGGCGTCCACGCGTCCCGGCGTGAAGGGGACTTTCACGTCCACACCAGCGTCCTTCGCGGCCTTCTCGACCGCCGAACAGCCAGCGAGTACGATCAAATCGGCCATCGAAATCGGCTTGCCAAATTCTTTCTGAATAGCTTCGAGCTTCGCGAGCACCGTTTTGAGCTGAGCCGGTTGGTTGATCTCCCAATCCTTCTGCGGGCTAAGGCGAATTCGCGCTCCGTTCGCGCCACCGCGTTTGTCGGAACCGCGGAACGTCGAGGCCGACGCCCAGGCCGTCGAAACGAGCTGGGACACGGTGAGCCCGGAGGCAAGAACCTTGGCCTTCAGCGCCGCAATGTCCTGCTGACCGATCAGGGTATGACTCAACGCTGGGATCGGGTCCTGCCAGATCAGCGTCTCCTTGGGGACGAGCGGGCCGAGATAGCGCACGATCGGACCCATGTCTCGGTGCGTGAGTTTGAACCACGCGCGAGCAAAAGCGTCGGCGAACTGGTCTGGATTCTCGTAAAAGCGCCGCGAGATCTTTTCATAAGCCGGGTCCATGCGCAGCGACAGATCCGTGGTCAGCATGGTCGGTACGTGCTTTTTCGAGGGATCGAACGCGTCCGGAATAGTCTTCGCGTCGCCTTTCGCTTTCCACTGCTTCGCACCGGCCGGACTCTTCGTGAGTTCCCACTCGTTTTCGAACAGGTTCTTGAAGAAGAGATTGCTCCACTTGGTCGGCGTCTGCGTCCAGGTGACTTCTGGTCCGCCGGTAATGGTGTCCGCGCCGAAGCCGGTGCCGTGTTTGCTTTTCCAACCGAGGCCCTGGTCTTCGATGGCGCCACCTTCCGGGTCGGGGCCGAGCAGCGATGGATCGCCCGCGCCATGGGTTTTGCCGAAGCTGTGGCCGCCGGCAATCAGCGCGACGGTCTCCTCGTCATTCATTGCCATGCGGGAGAACGTCTCGCGGATGTCCCTGGCCGCCGCGATCGGGTCCGGATTGCCGTTCGGCCCTTCGGGGTTGACGTAAATCAGACCCATCTGCACCGCGCCGAGCGGCTCGGCGAGCTGCCGCTCGCCACTGTAGCGTTCGTCGCCGAGCCAGGAACCCTCCGGACCCCAGTAGAGCTCTTCGGGTTCCCACACGTCGGCGCGGCCGCCGGCGAAACCGAACGTCTTGAAGCCCATCGACTCCAGCGCGACGTTGCCGGCGAGGATCATCAGGTCGGCCCACGATATTTTTCGGCCATACTTCTGCTTGATCGGCCACAGCAGCCGGCGCGCCTTGTCGAGGTTGGCATTATCCGGCCACGAGTTGAGCGGTGCGAAGCGCTGCTGACCGGCGCCGGCGCCGCCCCGGCCGTCGGTGATGCGGTAGGTGCCCGCGCTGTGCCACGCCATGCGGATCATCAGCCCGCCGTAGTGGCCGAAATCAGCAGGCCACCATTCCTGCGAATCCGTCATTAAGGCGTGCAGGTCTTCGATGACGGCGTTCAGGTCCAGGCTCTTGAATTCCTTCGCGTAATCAAACGCCTCACCCATCGGATCGGACAGCTTGGAGTTCCGGTGGAGAACCTGGAGGTCCAGCATTTCAGGCCACCAGTTGCGATTGGTGTGTCCGCGGGGGCCGCCGGTGAACGGACATTTACCCGGACTCTTATCGTCGGCTTTTGCGTCCATCGCCCACCTCCACCTGTGTCGGTTATGACCACCACTCTAACGATGGCTCCTGATCAGCTCAAATAGGTTTACATCGATCTGGCGATCAGATTTATTGATGGCTATGGTCTCGATCAGACAGCTTCGGTATTTCAGCGCGGTGGCGCAAACTGGGCATTTCGGGACAGCCGCAGAGCAATGCTCAGTGACGCAGCCAGCCCTTTCCATGCAGGTCCAGGAACTCGAGAGAGAGCTTGGTCTGCAGCTGCTCGAGCGCGCGCACAAGGGCGTCAGCCTGACACCCGGTGGTCGCGAGATCGCCGTGCGTGCAGCCCGCGTGCTGGCCGACGTCAATGATCTGCTCGACAGCGCGCGGCAACTCGCCGGCAGCTTTTGCGGCACGCTTCGCTTGGGAGCCATTCCTTCCATCGCGCCCTATCTACTGCCCCAACTCCTGCCGCTGATCCGAGCAACGTATCCAGATCTCGATCTGCACTTGCGCGAGACGCAAACGCAGACTCTTCTGGACGAACTGGTCGACGGCCAACTCGATGTCGTGCTCCTAGCGCTTCCCGTCGAGCACTCAGGTATCGAGACCATGCCTCTCTTCGACGATCGCTTTTTTCTGGCGGTGCCCGCGTCGCGCAAGTTCCCCAGCCGGGTGCGCGCAACGCCCGACCTGTTGCGCAATAACCGTCTGCTTCTGCTTGAGGAGGGGCACTGCCTGAGGGAGCAGGCGCTGGCGTTCTGTCAACTCCGCCAGGTGGATAGTATCAACACGTTTGGCGCCTCTAGTTTGTCCACGATCGTCCAGATGGTTGCGAATGGTCTCGGCCTTACTCTTCTGCCGGAAATCAGCGTCGAGCTGGAGACCAAACGCGCGGATATTCGTCTTATGCGGTTTGTGGAGCCGGAACCCAGTCGCGTTCTGGGGTTGGCCTGGCGGTCGACATGTCCGCGCAAGCGCGATTTTGTGGAGCTCGGAAAGCTCATCGGATCCGTTGGCAGGCAGCGCCGACTGGCGAGGCGCGTTGCCTGAGCCGTCGCTCGCCAATGCACGAAACCTGCAGCTGTGTCTGTTGGAAGATCTGTTTCTGAGCAGGGAGCATCCCTGCCGCCCCATATCGTATGTGACTTCAGCGGATGCGGCGGCAAGCGTCGCGGCTATGGGCCATCACGACGGCCTCGATCTCCGATCGCTCGATGCCAATGTCGGCGAGCGATCGGTTGCTGAGCGCATGCAGGGCGGCGATGGCCTTGCGGCGGCGACGCCACCTGACGAAGGCCACTCGGGCACCGTGTGTCCAAGCGAAGCCATCGCGGCAGGCGACATCGCTATGCGGCGTGGGAGGGTACAAGGCTAGCATGGCAAGATCCTCAAGGTGGTGAAGGGGATCTGAACGGGGGCGGATTACATGCGGCGGACGAGAGAGAAGCGCTCTTGAGCCGAAGGACAGGCCTCATCGTGTACGCCGAGGTGTCGCGTGCTGCGCTGCCAGAAGATAGGGAGCCAGCCGATCAGAATGCGCATCGTCTGCGCGCGTTCGGCATGGGCGCGGCGGGCCACCTCGCGTTTCACGGCCTGCCATTCTTCGGGGCCGATGGTCCGAATATCGATCGTAGACAGATCGCGCTCACCAAGGTTTTGATTGTCCAACATCTTTGCTCTCCACCTCTTCGCGGCATTGCGTAGGCCCGCTTCGAGAGAGAGGTTTACGGCTGCCGCATATTCACGTAAAATGAATAATAAAGATCATTATATTCTCAAAGAGAGATGGCATGGATTTGACTGAACTCAGAATATTCCGGGCAGTGGCGCGTGAGGGAGGCGTTACCCGTGCCGCGGAGAGTCTCCATCGCGTCCAGTCCAATGTGACGACACGCGTCCGCCAGCTCGAAGAGGATTTGGGCGTGCAGCTCTTCATCCGGTCAGGCAAGCGGCTGCATCTTGCGCCCGCCGGCCATGTCCTACTTGGTTACGCCGACCGCCTTCTCGAGCTTGCGCAGGAAGCTCGTGATGCAGTGCAGGACGCCAAGCCGCGAGGACTTTTCCGGCTCGGTGCGATGGAGAGTACGGCCGCCGTGCGGCTGCCCGGCCCACTGACCGATTATCACCGACGCCATCCCGAGGTGGCGTTGGAACTGCGTACGGGTAACCCCCAGCAGCTTGCCACTGCCATTCTAGCGGGGGAGCTCGACGCGGCACTCGCTGCCGAACCGCTGGCAGATGCTCCCTTCGAGAAGGTCCCTGCGTATGAGGAAGACCTCGTCATTGTCGCAAGTGCTGGCCACCCGCCGATCGGGCCGCGGGACGATACCCCGCGAACGATCATAGCCTTCGAGCAGGGCTGCCCCCACCGCAAGCGGCTCGAGGAATGGTTCGCACGTCGCGGCGTCATGCCGGAGCGCACGATCGAGATGTCGTCGTATCACGCCATGCTGGGATGCATTGTTGTCGGCATGGGCATCTCGCTGCTGCCGCGTAGCGTCTTGACCACTTTCCCCGAGAGCAAGCGCCTGAGCATTCATGCTCTGCCCAGCGGACATGACAGGGCGCAAACCGTTCTCTTCTGGCGCAAGGGCGCCAATTCGCCGAAGATCGACGCGCTGGTCGAAGTGCTGAAGGGCGCCGATGCCCGGTCTCGTCCGCGCCGCCGCAGTGGTCAGGGCCAAGTGCGGCGCACGTGAACAGCGACGACCCGCCCTTTGCTTATCGTTCCGCTTATGCCGCGCTCGCGGTGCGCTCGCCCGAGCTCAGGAACAGACGCTCGATTTCCTTGATTGGGCGCGGCGGGCTGAAAAAGAAGCCCTGCATCTCGGTGCAGCCTTCGGCCCGCACCCTGTCGACCTGCTCCTGCGTCTCGACGCCTTCCGCAGTGGTGGCCATGCCTAGGCTCTGGCCCAGACGGGCGACGGCACGGAGGATGGCGTGCGAGCCGGCGCTGGAGTCCGACAGGTCACTGACGAAGCACCGATCGATCTTGATCTTGTCGAATGGGAAGCTGCGCAGATAACCCAGGCTGGAGTAGCCAGTGCCGAAATCGTCCATCGCAATGCGCACGCCGAGCGACCGCAGTTGATGAAGGGTGGCAAGGGTAGCTGCGTTGTCGTGCAGCAGTACGGATTCCGTAATTTCAAGTTCCAGCCGGCCTGCAGACAGCCCCGAAGCGGCGAGAGCCGCAAACACCATTTGCACCAGACTAGGGCTCCGGAATTGTGCGGGTGAAAGATTCACCGCGACTTTGATGTGCTCTGGCCAGGCGGCTGCGTCAATGCAGGCTTGCCTCAAGGCCCACTCCCCAATCGGAAGGATTAGCCCCGTCTCTTCGGCGACGGGAATGAAGACGGCCGGCGAGACCCTCCCGCGCTCGGGATGTTGCCATCGCAACAGGGCTTCCAGGCCGCAAATTTCGTCGCGTTGCAGGTTGACGATCGGCTGATAGTGGAGTTCGAACTCGCCGTTTGAAAGTGCCGTGCGCAGGTCGAATTGCAGCTTGCAGCGCGCCTGCATGTCCGCGTCCATGCCCGTTTCAAAGAAACGGTAAGAGCTGCCGCCTTCCGCCTTGGCACGATGCAGCGCGAGATCGGCGTTCTTCAGCAACTCCTCTGCGCCGGTGCCCTCGCCGGAAGACACCGCGATGCCGATGCTCACGCCAACGGTAACCGGCTGCCCCTCGAGGTCGAAGGGTTTTTCCATGGCCTCGATCAGGCTGTTCGCAAGGGATGTAGCCGCGAACGGCTGCTCGCCGGTAATCTGCGCGACGGCAAATTCGTCGGCGCTCAAGCGCGCGATCATGTCGCGCTCGCCCAGACAACCGCGTAGCCGCTCGCCGACGGCCTTCAGCATTGCATCTCCCAGGCTATGGCCCAGCGTGTCATTGATTTCCTTGAAGCGATCCAGGTCGAGGCAAAGCACGGCCAGGTTTTCGCCCTTGCGCGCGCTGGCGACCGCTTCGTCCAAGCGCTCGCGCAAAAGCAGGCGGTTGGGCAGGTCGGTCAGCACGTCGTGCCGTGCCATGTGCGCAACGCGCGCTTCAATGCGCCGAATTTCGGTAATGTCCTCGTGCGTGGAAATCCAGCCGCCGTCGATCATCCGGCGCTGCTTGATGGCCACGACCCGCCCGTCACTCAGCTCGCGCACCTTCGTTATCGGCCGATCGTCCACCATGCAATCGAGCACGTCCCGCATATAGTCGTCGGCCGACATGCCACTATGGAGGCCATTGCTGACGCGCCGCTCCACGACCGCCCGGAAGGACGTGCCAGGCTTGGTCAGCTCTTCAGGCAACCCGTACATCCTGGCGTAGGGCGTGTTGCATACCACCAGTTCCCGCTTGCCATCGAACATGCACAAAGCTTGCGACATGTTGTTGAGAGCGGCGTCGAAACGCAGGTTCTGCACTTCGAGCCGGCTCTTTTGCTCGATCAGTTCCCGCTGCTTGGCTTCGAGCCGCTGCAAGGCGCGGTCGAGCGCTGCAAGAGGCAATCGCCGGAAGCAGTAGTAAGCCGCCGCTCCGAGAAGCAAGAACACGAGCAGTGCATGCAGCGTACCCAGAAACACTTGGCGGGTGCTGAGAGCCACGTGGAAATAACCCTTCAACCCTGCCGCATCGATGCTTGCCTTGGCCCAGACTTCAGGCCACCAGACCGGGTGTCCCTGAAACATCAGAGTTGCGCCGGCCTTGTTGGTCACCCAGCTTGCTGTAATTGAACTCTTGGCGCCTTGCGTGGCATGCAGGACAGTCATCGAGGTGTGCGTGACCCAGTCGATGGTTTCAGCTTTTGTGAGCTGAACCTCAATGTGGCGCGCCCCGATCGACGCCTGCTCCATGGCATGTTGCCGGAGCTGGTTGGTGCTGATCAGGGCGTAGAGAGCCGGCGGCGCGATGATTGTAATGCAAGCGACGGTAGCACCCAGGCGCGCGATGAGTGTTCTGGGAGAAACGATACGCCGGCGCAGGTGGACTTGCAGTTCGGCAACGCGCCTGGACACAGCAGCGTCGATCTTAACCGCCCTGGCGCTCAAGCTCTTCGCGAGCCACGCGACGATGTAGTGCATACGCCCAGCTCCGAACCTACGTAATCCATTGGAGGTGGAGCTTAGAATTGCATTCTAAAGAATTGCCCAAGCTACAATAATTGAAGAGGGTACGATCGACCCAGAATGGCACAAAAGCGGATCTAATTGCAGCTGAGCACCAATTCTCTCGCGTCTCTGCCGCTAGTTGTGCGATTGCAATTATGCGGCGTTGACGAAGGCGGTGTTAGCGGAGGCGGTGGCAGCCCGACGGCAGAGTTCGATAACCCGGCGTTCGGCCGTCCTCATATCAGGAACGGACCCCGCCAATTCGGGCTCGGTGTAGCAACGCCAAAGATAACCCGAGCGGTCACCCTTGATCACAGACCCCACAGCCAAATGCGGCTCGGCCGCGAAGAAGAAATTAACAACCCCTGTATGGGGGCAGCGCCGCTGTGACAGCATATGCACCTCCCGCTTGCGATCAGTTTCCTGATCGTCATTGCCCACAGTAACTATGAAACAATGACGTTTGCACCAGCAAGTATCGATGCGGTGGAAAAGTTTTCGTGAATGGTCTCGCCCAACTTGAAAAGATCGGGATGGCAAATGCTCTGTGCACTGCAGCAATCACACTCGCAGCCGGTCTTGGCCCTCCCACACTCCGCGAGGGGTGTTTCATTCTCACGGCGGGGCGGCCGCCACGTTCATCGCGTAATAAAGCCGAGGGGCGCATCGCAGCCGCTATAGACGGGCCATTATCGGCGAGACGGTACGGCGAAGCTTGAGATGAGTTCTGCGGCATGCTTGCTTTGGCATAGGTGCGGCCCCAAGTTCTCCATGCACCATTGTCAACTGAAGGGATCGAACGTGACCAAGCTTGCACTCCTCGCGTCCGCCGGCGCACTGTTCATTGTCGGGCATGCGTTTGCTGCAGAGTCCGATGCAGCCATCGAAAAGTTCCGTGAGACCTACACATCGGGCTCTGGATTGTCGTACGTCGTGATGAACAGTGACAAGGGTGAACGTGTGTATCGCTATGGCGATGCGTCGCGTGAGGCTGCCAAAAAAGACAAGCGCGGCTTCATGCTCTTCACTTGCGCCCTGCCTCACGTGTTCGTCTCCGACAGCCTCTCGGACCGCGACGCGCTGGCCAAAGCAAAGGTCGTCAAGGCCGGAGAGCCCGGTTATGCGGAGCTGGATGCCAAGTACCTGGCAGGCTGCAAAAACCCGCTGGTCAAATCCGCGCTTCCCAAGACAAAGTAGACCGTCGCGGTTCCCAGTGCCGCCGTGCCCAGCGGCATCTTGCCGGCCGCGTCAGTATGTTCCGCGCGTAGGGTGCGCTCATGAACTATCGCCACGCCTACCATGCGGGCAATTTTGCGGATGTGTTGAAGCACGTCACGCTGGCGCTGATCATCGACTACATGAAGCGGAAGGATGCGCCTTTCCGTGTGGTCGATACCCATGCCGGCTGCGGCCGCTATGCCCTCGATTCTGCGCAGGCGGTCAAGACAGGTGAATGGCGCGGCGGCATCGGCCGGCTTCTCGGCCCAGATGCCAAGCCGCTGCCGTCGGATGTCGAAGGCATAATGGCGCCGTACCTCGAGGCAGTGCGAGCCCACAACCCGCCGCACCAGTTACGCATCTATCCAGGCAGCCCGCTCATTGCTAGTCGGATGATGCGTAGCCACGACAGGCTGGTCGCCAACGAGCTGCATCCGGAGGATCGGACGGCACTCGAAGAGGCGCTTGGGCGCGACCGGCGCATCATATTGCTTGCTCTGGACGGCTGGGTAGCGCTCAAAGCGATGCTGCCCCCAAAAGAGCGTCGCGGTGTCGTGCTGATCGATCCGCCGTTCGAGGAGGAGGGCGAGCTTGCTCGCTTGGCCGATGGGTTGGTCGGAGCGTTGCGGCGCTTTGCGACCGGCGTTTATCTTGCCTGGTATCCAATCAAAGACGTCGCGCCGATCGCTGCCTTTCATCATTCTGTAGCGGCTGGAGCAGGGTGCGAGCTACTACGCATCGAAATCATGCTGCGCAGGGGAAATGCAGCCGATCGTCTCAATGGCTGCGGCCTCATTGTTGCCAATCCTCCCTATACGTTGCGCGGACAGCTATCGGCGGCGCTCCCTGAGCTGACTCAGCGAATGGCCGCAGGCGCTGGCGCGCGTTTTGTGCTGGACCGACTTGTCTGATACCGAGCGGCGGGTTTGGTTAGCCGGCGGCTAAGGCGAGCAATGCGACGCCGACGGAGCGCTTCATTTACTCTTGCGCACCCCACGGCGATCATCGATACTTGGAAACAGTTCGGATTGCCCGTTGGCTCCGACTATGACTGCGAGACTATGCTGAGATGACTTGCGCAGACGCATTCATGCTTGCTCGCGCGCCCACTTTCCTCCGCCGGCATCGGATAACTTTGGCGCGGCTTCACACCCGACGGCAGGCATGGTGATGCGAACCGCAGTATTTCCCACCGGGGACTAAGGAGGCCTCGTATGCGGCAGACCGGAACTGTGAAGTTCTTCAATCAGTCAAAGGGCTTCGGTTTTATTACGCCCGACGGTGGGGGCAAAGATGTGTTTGTCCATATAACAGCCGTCGAACGGTCCAGCGTGGGCTCTCTGGCCGAAAACATGCGGGTTTCTTTCGAGACTGAGCCGGACCAACGCGGAAAAGGCCCAAAAGCAGTGGACCTTCAGGCGGAAGATTGAGCAACGGCGCGCTGGAGCGCTGTATCCGCGTCACCGGTGTGCCACGGGTTTGCAAAATTCGACCTTTTGACCCCTGGAACCGCGTCGCTGGCCATGTGCAAGCTCCGGCAACTCGGGCAATCTTGGATATTCACTGTTCAATCCGTAAAGGGGAGCTCGGCAATGAAGACTTTTATTCGCGTGGTTGCGGCCGCGGGTATGCTCGTGGCGGCAGGAGCCGTTGCACATGCCGAGTGCGTGACTAAGGCCGGCAAGGGAACCGGTGGCAATGACGACTCTGCGAAATTCCAAGCTTGGGAAGCTGTGCTTCAGGCCACCGATTGGGGATCCTGGGGGAGCTGGATGGCGTCGAGCCAAAAGGTGGGTGTGGCTCCGGGGTACAAGGTGAGCAATGTCAAGCAGCGCTGTAGCGCAGGCGGCGGGCTCGGCCGGGAATGCCTCGTCCAAGCGAAGCTCTGCAAGTAAGGCGCGGTATCGCTATTCGGGTGACATGGAGACGTGCAATGAACGCGACGAGTAGGCTTATTATAGGAGCATGTGCGGTTGCTGCCATTGCTCTGCTGGCCGCAATGGACGCTCAGGCTGCCTGCACGCGCGTAAGCGCTCAAGGCGAGGGATTGACTCAGGACATCGCCAGAGAGATGGCCAAAATCAATCTTGATTTCATGGTCGCCGCCAAGGGCGCCAAATCAGCCGGCGCCGTAAATTACAAGTGCGGCGCGCCTGGAATGCTGATGCTGACCTCGTGCACGGCCAAGCAGCGGGCCTGCGGCTGAAACGGCGGTCGGTCCCGTTGCTGACAGGCTGACGGCCTTCTTGCTTTGGCAGGAGGCCTAGCCGGTTGTTGGGACATGTGTGTGGACCCCTTCGGCCCACGGCGGCGTTCCTTATCAGGATTTTATGGCTTCCATGCTCTAGACTGACACGCTTGTTTTGTGGCGAGTTGGGCTGCGTCGAACCGAAAGCAGGATCGTGATGAAGAACAAAAGCATGTGGGCTGCCGTTTGCGCCGCGATCGCAGTGAGTGCGCTTGCGGCTTCGGCCGATGCTGGCGACCGTTCGACGGGCAGCGTGGTCCGGCAGCAGGGCTACATGGAGCCGGCCAATTCCCGCTATCAGCGCAAGCGGGGAACGCGGGTGCGGGGCTTCCTGGCTCGCCGTGGCGGCTATTACTCATATGTCGACGCCGACGTCACGAATGTCTACGGCGGATCGCGGACGCAGTTTGGGAGCACGAATTCCTATCGCGATCCGTCGGTCGATCGGCAGACCAGTTCGGGTCCCTTCGATCACGGCTTCTTTTTCGACTCGGGGACGGCTGCGCGCGGTGGTAGCTCGCCCTACCCCCGCTGAGCGTGCTGATGTACTTTATCGCATCGTCCGAAGTAACCATCGATCCGGGGGAATTGCGCATGCGTTCGGGGTCCATGCTTTTGGCAGCAGCCGCAGCCTTGGCGGTCCTGGTTGGGATCGGCTCCACGCCGGCGAATGCCGCCTGCAAGAGACTTGCCTTTTCGGTGAACGACTACGGAAAGGATGGCCCTACGCGTGACGCACAGGGTCTGCTCGACAAGTACATTGCCGACTGGGCGAAAACCAACAACGTCAAGGGCTATACCGTCAGCAAGAAGGACGTCAGTTGCGAACTGTTCCTTGATTTCATCGTCTTCGATGAGCACACATGTAAGGCGAGCGCGCTGGTATGCTGGCCGGGTAGCCAAGGCGTCGCCCCCGCAAAGCCGGCGTCTGCAGCCAAGTAGCTACACCTTGAACAGGCGGGCATAGCGGGCCTTAATGTCCTCGGCGGCTTTCTCAACGCCTTCTGCATCGTCCTTCATCAGCTTGATCTGAGAGAGCTTGGGCCGCCCGGGTTTTTCCTCGACTTGCGCATGGACGGAGTGCTGGGCGGCAAAATCCACCAGGATCTGTTGAGCGTCGCGTGAATGCAGCCAGCTGTAGAACAGGCGGGCCGCATTGGGATGTGGCGCCGACTTGAATACCGCGGAAGGCCCCGTAATGGTCGGCGTACCTTCCAACGGGTACACCACCTCGACCGGAGCGCCCTGCTCCTTGAGCTGGACCAAGTTGTAATCGTTGCCGTCGGCCATTACCGCGCGCTCTCCCGCAGCTAGCTTCTTGGGCGGATCGGTCGAGGATTGGACCTGCATCACCCGTTGCCGGCTGAGCTTTTCGAGGTAGTCCCAGCCCAACTCGCGCGTAATCTGAAATGTCGCGGTCATGATCGTGCCGCTGTAGGCGGGATGGGCCTTTATCAGCTTGCCTGTCCATTTCGGGTCCAGCAGGTCGGCAAAGCTCTTGGGAGCATCTTCTGCGCTGACCAGCCGGGTATTGTAGCCGAGTGACGAGAGCCAAACGCGTGTAGTGACGTGCTGGCCATCGGCATCGCGATGCGAGGCCGGGAAATGCCGCGCGACGTCTTCGGGTAGGTAGGGCGCGAGCCAGCCGTTGCGCTTCCAAACCACGAAGTGGGCGGCATCCGCGCTGTTGACGACGTCTACCGCGGAGATGTTGCTGCCACGCTCCTGCTCGATGCGCTGGTAGACGCGCTCCGATCCAGATCGTTCGACCCGCACAGCGATCCCGGCATACTTGGCTTCGAAGGTCTTGGCGAAGCGCTCGGCGACAGGGATGTCCATGGCGGTGTAGAAGGCAAGCGTGCCTTCCTTCTTGGCCGCTTCTATGAGTGCCGGTGTGACGGGCTCGGCTGGGGGCGCCTGCGCGAGCACGCGCGTCGCAAGCATGGGATGGGCTACCAAGGTCGCGGCAGAGCCCTTTAACACAGTGCGTCTGGAGAGTTGGTGCTTGCCCACGGATACCTCGACCTCTGCAATTCCGGCTTCGCTGCTTCCACTGCCAGGAACCCGGGCCACACTGCCTGATCTCGAAAGCCAATGCCCGCGTGATCAGGCAAGAGTTCTGTCCCGGCTCGTGGGGCCGAAGCTAGCTACCGCGGCATAGGTTGTCGACCGGGCGTGTATCCAGGTGTTGCCGGCCAGGTACACGGGAGCAAGGCACCTTAAGGCAGGCACGCTATGCGCGTGACAGGTTGAGCGTGGCTGTCATTCTGCCTGCTAGGTGGCTGCATCGTGTTCCGCTTCTGAGCAAAGCGCTGGATGGTGTTGGGCAAGCGATTTTCTGTGCTGCGTCCGCCAAAACAGCCGATTTCGTGCATGCAATGTGATACGAAGAGGTGCGCCGCACTGCATGCGCGCAAGTGACTGTGTGCGGCGGTCCCACCAGAAAAGGGGTTTTTTCGTTGGAACGAGCAGAAGCTTTGAGAGGTGCGATCAGTCCGCGCGATTGGCTCCGCATTCTGACCCGCTATCATGAACCAAGCCATTCGCGCAGCGTTCTCGAGCTTCTGGTGACCGTCGGGCCTTTCGTGCTGTTGTGGTTCCTCGCGTGGGCGGCGCTTGGGTGGAGCTATTGGCTTAGCCTGTTGTTCGTCGTCCCGGCCGCCGGATTTCTGGTGCGGTTGTTCATGATCCAGCACGATTGCGGTCATGGCTCGTTCTTCCGTCATAGACAGGCAAACGATTGGGTAGGCCGCGCAATCGGCGCACTGACATTGACGCCGTATGATTACTGGCAGCGCAGTCACGCCATCCATCATGCCAGTTCCGGCAATCTCGACCACCGGGGGATCGGCGATATCAATACGCTGACTGTGCGCGAATACCTTGCGTTGTCGCGCTGGGGCCGACTGCAGTACCGGCTTTATCGCCATCCGGCGGTGATGTTCGGGGTGGGGCCCGCCTATCTGTTTTTATTGCAGCACCGGCTGCCGATCGGCGCCATGCGTTGGGGTTGGCGGCCGTGGATCAGCACGATGGCGACCAATGCTGCGATCGTTCTTCTGGTCGTGGGGACGATGTGGCTGGTGGGCGTGAAGCCGTTCCTGATGGTGCATCTGCCGATTACCCTCCTGGCATCGTCGATCGGGGTTTGGCTGTTTTATGTCCAGCACCAGTTCGAGGAAACCGTCTGGGCAAAAGACCCAGTCTGGAGCAAGCACGAGGCAGCGCTGCACGGGAGCTCGCATTATGACCTGCCGCTCGTGTTGCGCTGGTTCACCGCCAACATTGGCGTCCATCACGTGCACCACCTGTCGAGTCGTATTCCCTATTACCGCCTCTCGCGCGTACTGCGCGATCATCCGGAATTGAAGAATATCGGCCGATTGACGCTGCTTCAGAGCTTGGGCTGCGTTCGTCTCGTGCTGTGGGACGAAACCTGCCGGCGGCTGATTTCCTTTGCAGAATTTCGCCAGTCCTATGGCTCTGGATGCCGCACGATGGCAGAAAACCGGAATTAGCTTTCGGCTTGATTGCTCTCTGCGCCGAGATGGACGTTGGGCGGAAGCTTGCGCGCTTCCGCCCGACGATCCCGCTAGGCTGCGAGCAGGTCGGTTGGGGCCGCAGTGTCGCAAACCGTTTCCGGCCATTGAACCAGCAGCCGCGGCAGTCCGGCCCTGGACGAGCGGTAAAAGCGCCTGTGGTGCTGAAGCGGCAGCGCGCCGGCAAAGTTCAGGACATAACGTTTGCTATCGCGATCCGCGCAGCAATGCGGCGTCCGCCGGCCCTCACCCGGTGAATGCATATGGAAGCCGTGACAGTATGGGCAGAGCACTGCCCACATCCGGCCAAGCCCTAGGCTTCGCATTTTGCGGCTGTCAGGCAGCGACCAAGCCTCGACTTGAAGGGAGTGCCCGTCGCCACCGCTCAGAAGCTTCTGCCTCAAGCCATCGGCGCAGTCGGTCCAGACTCCCGTCAGTCTCGAGCCCCTGGCAGATGGATTTTGTGTACGCAGTTCGCGCCACACTTCGACGGCGCGCCCTTCCAATGCCAAAGCTACCCAAAACCATGTGACGCCGAACTGAAAGAAGATTGGGCGGAGTAGTCTCGAACAGTGCTCACCCCGCGATGCGTCGAACGCCATCGCGGAAAAGCTCCACGCGGTCTTTCCGTTCATTGCGAACCATATGTCTTTCTCCCCAGTTCCCCGTTGCAGAGGGTTGCCCGGATTGGTTAATGAAAAGTTAACGGTCGTTTTTTCTTAAGAAATATGAATGAGTTGACGATTCAATTCGGGCTCTGTGCCGAGTGGCGCTGCATTTTGCGCCTGCCGCGGCGACTCAAAGGTCGCGGAGCAGCGGTTGTTTTCTGAGCCAGGTATCGACGTCTGACAGCCGCCACGTGTATCGGCGTTTGGCATCTATGGACGGCACGGGCGTCGCCTTCCTGCCGGACAGGTCGAACAACTTGTAGGTCCGCGGCTTAAGAGTTTCCCTCGTCAGGAGATAGCCGCGTCTGGTCGCAAGCTGGCGTACGCTGCTTGCGGTGGGTGGCGTCTTCCTCTTGCGCCGCATGGTCCACCTCAATGCGTGCGAGCCACGCAAATTGTGGCGTCGAGATAGTCATGTCACGTTCCGGCCCGCCGGAAAAGTGGTGCGTGCGCTATACGCCTGCGGGGCGCCGGCGACCACGCTTCGACAATGACCGAAGCATGGCGGACGGACGATCTGTACGATTGCGCTTTGGACCACACGGGCAAAAAAGCCATGGCAATCACGGTGTTCATACGCTACCAGCTCGATCCATTCCAACGCGACGCATTCGAGACTTATGCGCGCCGTTGGCTCACGATCATTCCCAAGTGCGGCGGTAGCGTTGTGGGCTATTGGATGCCGCACGAGGGCACCAACAACATTGCTTTCGGCTTGATCTCTTTTCCTGACCTTGCAAGCTACGAGACCTACCGGACACGCCTCAAGTCCGACCCTGAGGGCGCCGCAAATTTTCGCATGGCCGAGGAGCAGCGCTTCATCCTCGCCGAGGAGCGAACCTTTCTGCGGCCGGTTGCATAAGATTTTGACGATGCCTCCAATCGAGAACCTGATCATTGTTGCGCTGGCGTTCCTGCTCGCGGGATCGGTCAAGGGGGTGACTGGTCTTGGGCTGCCCTCTGTTTCTCTTGCCCTTTTGACGGCCACGCTGGGGCTGAAGGCCGCCATGGCCATTCTGCTCGTTCCCTCGTTTGTGACGAACGTCTGGCAGGCCGCTGTGGGCGGGCACTTGCTCGCGATCTTGCGCCGGACGTGGACCCTGCTGCTCGCAGTCTGCGCGGCGACCTGGCTCGGCGTTGGCATTCTGGCAAAAGCCAATGGCGACCTTCTGGCTGGACTGCTTGGCCTCGTACTGTGTCTGTATGCCGTGCTGGGTCTCGTGCGGCTCGACCCGGCAAGTCCCGGCCGCCTCGAGCCGTGGCTGTCACCGTTCGTTGGCGCCGTGAGCGGTGTTTTGAACGGAATGACCGGATCCTTCGTCGTGCCGGGAGTGCTCTACCTCCAGTCCCTGCGTTGGCCGCGCGAGGTCTTCATCCAGTCGATGGGCGTGCTCTTCACGACCTCCACGATTGCGCTCGCCTTCGCGCTGCATGACCGGCGGCTGCTTTCTGGCGAACTCGCGATCCTGTCGGCTGCAGCAGTCGTCCCCGCCCTTGCCGGTATGGTTGTTGGTCAGGTCGTCCGGCGCCGCCTGTCCGAGGAGATGTTTCGGTCGGTCTTCTTCGCGGCGCTGCTGCTGCTTGGCGCGTACATCGTCGTACGCGCGCTGTGGTCTCTCGGCTAGGCGTCAGCCGTGGCAGTTCAAAGCCGGCCGAGTCGGACACCCTGCAGGCTGCCGAGCAGGCCGGCGTTGGTTCCGATACCCGACGATTGTCCGCCCAGGATGATGGAGGCCGCCGATGCGGTCGAGGAACCGCCGGTGCTCAAATCGTAAAGGCTGCTGAACCGGGCAAGGAATTTGTCCAGCTTCTCTGGGTCCTTCAGATCCGCGAGGTTGAGCCGTTTCGTGATCATTGCCGCCTGCACGTCGATGTCGGCCTGAGACATGTTCGCAGGCAGGCCTAGTGCCGTGCGCACCACTTCAAACAGCGCTTTATCGGCAAGAATGCTGAAGGGCGAAGTTATGTCGCCTGCCTTGCGCTGGAAATAGAGGGCCAGGCGCACGCCCTCATTTTGACTACCCGCATCGCTCTCCATCGACTGGCGAACATGCATGTCGATGGTCTTCAGGATGCTGCTTCGAGACTGCACCTGCTGTTCAACTCCGCGGCCGATCTGCCCGTCTGCCGTGAATGTGAACGCGGCGGCCAGATCCCGGAATCGTGCGTCGGACAGCTTGTTGACATAGCTATCATCGTCCATCGGGTCGCTGGCCAGAACATTGCGCATCACGTCGGCGGGTACCCTCTGTCCTTCGAGGCCATAGGCTTTGAGGACATAAGCGACGAGACGCTCATCGCCCAGGAAGTCGTCGAGCGACCGCACGCGGGCTATCGTGTTGTGGTAGTAGGTGCTCTCGGCCGTGGCAGCGTCCTCTTCGGCTTTCGTGGAGCCGACGCGGGTATTGTAGAGCTGAATGGTGGCGAGTTCGTCGGTCTCGGTCTGGGCCTCGCGCGGCTGCATCACAGACCCGTCCGGCGCGAAATTAAAAGCGTCGGCAAGCTCGCGATAGCGCGCATCCGACTGGAGGTTGGCGAAGCTGGTCGGGTTGGAAAGGTCGCTCACGAGGACCTGGCGAATCTTGCTCTTGGGCTCAACCGCAGGATCGAAGCCGAACGCTTCAATGACAAACTTGTAAAGCGTTGGATTGTCTATCAGGGCATCGACAGAGGTCATCAGGTTGATGCGGTTGCGATAGAAGGTCGTGGCAACCGACTCGGCATTGACGGCGGCGTCATCGTAGTTCGTCAAGTAAAGCTCGGTGGTGCTGTCGAGCTGATCGTTGGATTGAGCCCCTTCGCTTCCGCTGAGCGTCCCGTCCGTCGCGAAGTTGAAAGCGGCAGCGAGCGTGCGATAGCGCGTGTCGGTAAGCGTGTTGGCGTAACTGTCCGGATCCGCAAGGTCGCTTGTCAGCACATGGCGTATCGCATCCTTGGATTGCAGGTTGGGATTGAGGCCGAACGCCGTCAGCGCGTATTGGTAGAGCGAGTCGTTGTTCAGGAGGTCGTCAACCGACGCTACGGTGCCGATTGTGTTCGTATAGTATTGCGTCCTGTGGGCCGCTGCGGCGGGGCTGGAACCGCTGCCGGACGCATCGTAGTAGGTAGAAATAGTATCATTGAGCTGCGCATTGGTTTGGGGCGCGGAGCCGGATGCGACGCTTCCATCGGTTTCGAAGCTGAATGCTGCGGCAAGATTGACGTAGCGCACGTCACCCAGCCTGTTGGCAATGCTCCCTGGATCGGAGAGATCACTGGTGAGCACATTCCTAATGGTTGTGCTCGATGCGATCGTGGGGTCGAGCCCGTGCGCCGTCAGTGCGAAGGCGAAGAGGCGGTCATCGGCGATGAGATCGTCGACTGAGGTCAGCGTGGCAATCTTTGTCTCATAGTATTGGGCTTCCGTCGCTGCCGAGGCACCCTTTTTTAGCCGATGCTCGGAATAGAGCCCGATCGTATCGTCTTCCTGAAATTCGTTCTGGACGTAGGGCAGGTTGGCGCGAACGGTGCCGTCGGCTGTGAAGTTGAACGACTTGGCGAAGATCGCATAGCGAGAGTCTACGAGCTGCCTGGCAAAGCTCTTGGGATCCGTGAGATCGCTCTTCAGCACTTTTCGCATGAACGCCTTGGCGTACGTCATGTCCTCCAGGCCATGAGCCTTCATGGCGTAGGCAAAGAGGCGGCGGTCGTTGAGGAGATCATCAACCGACGTCACCTTGCCGATATTCTCCTGATAGTATTTCTCCTCCCGCGCGTTCTCGACCTTGGATGCGGTCCGCACCAAGCTCCTGCCAAGATCTTGCGCATACATCCGATAGGTGAGAAAGGTCGAGGTCATGCGCGCATCATCGCGACCGCGGCTTGTGTCTGGCTGGACTGAGGGGCGCTACGAAGCTTGCCGCGGGCTCTACCCTCTACCCGGTCATTCCCCGTACCCTAGTTAGGTGATCTAGGCGCAGCCGGTGACGAGTATCGGTCATCAGCAAAACGCTGCCCATGGCTGCCGCGAGGGCCCCGAGCGCCGCGGCACCGGCCAGTATGAACATGAGCATGACCTGGTATTTGGCGGCCTCCATCGGATCGGCGCCGGCCAGAATTTGCCCAGCCATTATGCCGGGCAGCGTGACGATACCGGCCACTGACATGGTGTTTAGCAAGGGTGTGATGGCCGTTCGGAGGGATTGGCGCATCAAGCCGGAAAACGCTTGGAAGCGCGTTGCGCCAAGCGCTAGCCGTGCCTCGATTGCCGACCGCTCACGGTCCGCGCCCTCGTTCAGGATTTGCAGGGCAAGACTGGCGCTGGTCAGGGTGTTGCCAAGTATGAGACCAAGAATTGGCAGCACATAGCGTGGCGCATACCAGGGAGTGGGGCCGATCACGACAGCCGCCGCATACAGCGTGGCAAGGCCACCGACGAGCAGGAGGACTGCGTTGCCGAGGCCATAAGCCAGCCAGGCTTTCGGCCGACGCTCCTGCTGCTGAACCAACTCGATGCCGGCAACCAGCACCATGATCAAAGCCATGATCCCCGTCCACGCCGGCGACGTCTGCTCGAACACAAACTTCAAGACAAACCCCACGGCCGCGAGCTGGACCATCATCCGGGCCGCCGCAATCGCAAGACTGCGCTCGAGCCGGAGGCCGAAGGCAATGGAAATGGCGCCGTTCAGGACTAACAGCAAAGCTGCAAGCGCCAGGTCGACTGGGGCTAGAGGAATGAGGCTCATGCTGCCGCGTTGTGGGCGAGCTGTGGGGCGGCAGTCCCGGCCAGCTGGAGGCGTGCGTGCGCAAGGCGCTCGATCTGCACGGCGTCATGGCTGACGAGCAGCACGATCCGCTCCGCCAGCAGCTGAAATCGGATCAGTTCATCCGCCATGGCGGCCGACGTGGGATCTAGCGCCGAAGTCGGCTCATCGAGCAGAAGCACCCTTGGTTCGTCCGCCAACGCTCGGATCAGCCCCAGGCGCTGGCGCTCACCAGTCGAAAGTGCAGCAAGCGGGCTATCCAGATGGCCCGCATCCAGGCCCAAGGCCGAGAGCAGCCGCTCGAGCTTTGCGCTCTGCGGAAAATGCTCGCGTGCCGTCGTCGCCCACCAGGCCGGTTCAGCGGACGCATAGCGGACGTGGCGGCGCCATAGGGGGCCCCGCATCTCGGCGCGTTCAATACCGTCGAGATGGACGTAGCCGCCGGCAGGATCGAGATCGGCAATGGCTCGTAGCATTCGGGTCTTGCCCGATCCGGATGGCCCTTCGACGGCCAGGCATTCGCCGGCCACCACCTCGAACGAGAGTGTCGGCAGGCCCGGTACAGCCAAATAATCGACCCTCAGCACGTCAGTCCCGCGATCGTGATTGCTGAAACCACTTAGCAATCGTGCGCCGACACTACCAGTGCCTTGGGCAGCCAGGGATCCGCGCCGATCAGTTTGTCAACGGATTCCAGGTTTTGGCGCGAGAGCGGATCAAATGCCTTGCCCTTCGACCTCGCGCGATAGTTCTTCGATTGCCCTCGTAGCGCCCGGCCAGTGCGGATGCACCTCGTACAACTGCCGGAAGACTTGAAGGGCTGCTTTCTTCTGGCCGATCTCGCGCAACACCTGCGCCAGGCCGTCCAGAGACTTGAAATGATTGGGATCGAGCGCCAAAGCGCGCCGGAGATCGCCTAATGCTTGAGCCACCTGATTACGCTGAAAATAGACGTACGCGCGCCGGCTCCAGCCTTCGGTGAAGTCGGGCGCCTGCTCGACGACGTTGTCGAGCAGCTTGAGGGCCTGATCTATTTTCTTCTCGGCAACGGCCTTCATGGCACGCCCGAGCAGCAGGTCTACCGTCGGGCTCCCTGAATGCACCCAGACACGCTCGATCCCTTCGGCAATTGCCTTGGCGGCGTTCTCGTCTTCAGCCGTGGCCAGCAAAGCGTAGAGATCGCCAAGGGTCTTATCCCGCTCAGCGGCGGTCTTGGGAAGACCGGGCGTTGGCGGTCCGCGTTTGGCGCTTTTTGGGGGGGCATCTTGCGTCAAGGCGGGCGATGCTGGGCCCAAAAGGGTCAAAGCGATCGCTGCCGTGCAGAAAATGGCCAGCAGCTTAAGATTGGAGATCAACTGCATGCCGGCAAGCATAGCTTGGCAGCAGAGGGCCGTCAAAATCGCCGCGGTGTCATCCCTGGCGCGCCTTGAACCGGCGGTTGGTCTTGTTGATCACGTAGACACGGCCTTTACGTCGCACCACGCGATTGTTGCGATGGCGCGAGCGGAGCGATTTCAATGAGTTCCTGACCTTCATGGGCCTGACGCCTGGTTCAATTTCGTTGGGATGGCCGCCAATCGCGACCTTGCGCCGTCAAAAGCCACAAAATCTGGCGATCTGCAACTGGGAACTCGTTTTGAGCGACCAAAAGGCCGTTGCGGAAAGCGAGGTTCCGCTCCGGCACCGCGCGGGATAGGTTTCGAGGCACTTTCGGCTACTGGAGACCAACGATGATCCCCAAAACCCATCGCCGCGTCGTGCTGGCCCGCCGCCCACCTGGGGAGCCGGCGCAATCCGATTTCCGCGTGGAGGAGGTCGCGGTGCCGGAACCCGGGCCCCGGGAGGTCCTTGTGCGCGTGATTTACATGTCGCTCGACCCTTACATGCGCGGACGCATGCGGGACGCAGCTTCTTACGCATCGCCGGTCGGCATTGGCGAGGTCATGACAGGCGGGACGGTCGGCGAGGTTATGAAATCGAACCATCCCGGCTTCAAGGTCGGCGACATCGTCGAGGATCGCCTCGGTTGGCAGGAATACGCAATTGGCCCTGGGCCCGCTATGCGCAAGGTTGACCCATCGCTCGCACCGATCTCCACCGCCAATGGCGTGCTCGGCATGCCTGGCATGACGGCCTACTTCGGCTTGTTTGACGTCGGACGGCCGAAAGCCGGCGAGACAGTTGTGGTATCGGCCGCTTCCGGGGCTGTCGGTCAGATCGTAGGGCAGCTTGCAAAAATCGCGGGCTGCCGCGCGGTGGGCATCGCCGGCGGGCCAAAGAAGTGCGCGTTCGTGAAGGATACGCTCGGCTTCGATGCCTGCATCGATTACAAGGCTGAGAGGAATTTGACCGCAGCCCTGAAGACCGCTTGTCCCGACGGCGTCGACGTTTATTTCGACAACGTCGGAGGCGTCGTGAGCGACGCTGTCTTCCTTAATCTCAATTTCTGGGCGCGTGTGGCGCTGTGCGGTTCCATCTCGCAATACAATACCACCGAGCCGGGTCCCCGGCTGCTCGGGACATTCGTCGGCAAGCGCGTCACCATGCGCGGCTTCATCGTCTGGGACTTCAACGCTAAATATGATGCTGCACGCCGACAGATGGGCGAATGGGTGCGCACTGGCCGCGTCAAGTACAAGGAAGATATCGTCGAAGGCATTGCCAACGCTCCGCAAGCTTTCATCGGCATGCTGCGCGGGGACAATTTCGGCAAGATGCAGGTGAAGCTAGGACCCGAACCCGGAGCGCATTGAATTGCGTTGCCGCCTGATAAAATAACGAGGCAATCATGGCGCGCAATGTCATCAAGGCGAGCCCCTTCGATTATCCCGATGAAGGCAGCCTCGATCCGGCAACTACAGCCCTGCTGGTCATCGACCTGCAAATCGATTTCCTGTCGCCGGGCGGCTATCTCGCCGGCAAGGGCTACGATCTGACCCCGCTGCGGGCCATCCTGCCGACCGTCAACCGCGTGATCGACGCAGCGCGTGCCGCTGGTTGCCTCGTTATTTTTACGCGTCAAGGCCATCGCGCCGACTTGGCGGACATGGCACGCCCCGCGCGCCGCGAGCGCAAACGGGCGTTACCGAAGAATACCGGCATTCTTGTGCGCGGCTCCCCGGGCTTCGAGATCGTGCCCGAGATCAAGGTGCGGGCGAGTGACGTCGTCATCGACAAGACCGCGAACGGCGCCTTCACCTATACGGAACTGGAGTCGGTGCTGCGGGCCCAGGGCATAACGCACCTGCTGTTCACCGGCTGTACCACGGACGTGTGCGTGCACTCGACACTGCGCGAAGCGAATGATCGCTATTTCTACTGCCTTCTGATCGAGGACGCCTGCGCCAGCGGTGACGCCTATGCGCACGCGGCAGCCGTGCACATGGTGACTGTGGAGGGCGGAATCTTCGGTGCGGTGGCCACGTCCGATGCTGTTGTCGCCGCGTTGAAACGGGTTCGAGCCAAGCCGGCGGTGGGGTGACAAGGATGGCTGGATTTGCATTGGCAGCGTCAGCGTAAATTGACGCGCTCTAGGAGGAACAGGGATGGGCCAATACAGCAAGGTAGAGGTGGAAGGTCACTTGTGCGTTGTCACGATCGACCGACCCGAGGTCTATAACGCGCTGCATCCGATGGCCAACGAGGAGCTGTCGGGCGTGTTCGACATGTTCGCCGCCGATCCAAACTTGTGGGTGGCTATCATCACCGGTGCGGGCGAGAAGGCGTTTTCCGCCGGCAACGATCTCAAGTATCACGCCGAGCTGCGCGCCAGGACTGGCCAGCGGCCGGTCTCCCCGCCCAAGGGCTTCGGCGGATTGACCAATAGACACGACCTGGACAAGCCCGTCATAGCCGCGGTCAACGGTGTTGCCATGGGCGGCGGCTTCGAGATCGCGTTGGCATGCGACATCATCCTCGCATCCGACCAGGCAAAATTCGCTTTGCCCGAGCCGCGCGTGGGCTTGGCCGCGGGCGCCGGCGGTATGCAACGCCTTTCGCGCCAAGTCCCGCTCAAGAAAGCGATGGGCATGATGCTGACGGGACGTCAGGTGTCGGCCCACGAAGGCTACGAGCTAGGTTTCGTTACAGCGGTGGTGCCCCACGGCAGGCTCATGGAAGAAGCCCGGCGCTGGGCCGGTCAAATTCTTGAGTGCTCGCCCATGAGCATTCGCGCCACCAAGCAAGCCGTGATGCGCTCTCTCGATGTGCCGGCACTCGAAATGGCGGCGCGAAACATGCACTACCCAGCGTTCGGTGCCATGGCGCAAAGCGAGGACACGATCGAAGGCCCAAAAGCGTTTGCCGAAAAACGCAAGCCGCAATGGAAAGGCCGGTGAGCCGGGCCGAACCAAGTCTGTTCCGATGGGCCAATTACTCGCCGCATTTCGCGACGGCCCGCAAAGGTGGGACGCTGCGCGGGACTGACAGGAAACGCGTAAGCCCAGATCGGATCCGCAATTTCTGCGCACTCCAGTATCGCTGGGACGCACTACAGCGAACTTGGAAAAACAATCGGGCCCTTGCCAATACGGACAGGAGCGGTACGGCCGAAGATGATGCAGACGGCGGCGCCGGTTTCAGCGCAATTATTCCGCGGAACCGCATGGTGGGCGCGACAGGGATCGAACCTGTGACCCCTACCATGTCAAGGTAGTGCTCTACCGCTGAGCTACGCGCCCCTTTGGCGGGTCAGCCTATATCGGCAATCTCAGTGAGTGACAAGCGAACTCACGGCCGAGGTGCCGCTCAGGCTGCGAGCAGTCGGTCTATTTCCCTCACCAGGTCCTTGAGATGGAAAGGCTTGGATAAGACCCGCGCTTCCTTCACAGCCTTGTTGTCGGTATTCAGGGTGACAGCTGCAAAGCCGGTGATGAACATGATCTTCAGATCCGGGTCGAGTTCGCTTGCGCGGCGAGCGAGTTCAATGCCGTCCATCTGCGGCATGACAATATCGGTCAGGAGCAGTGTGAACGGCTCCTCCTTGAGGCGCTCGTGCGCTTCCTTGCCGTTTGCGAAGCTCATGACCTCGTAACCGGCTTTGATGAGCGCCCGCTCAATGAACAGGCGCATGGATTCGTCGTCCTCGGCCAGCAGAATGCGTCGGGCTGGCAGACAAGATGGTTTAGCAGTCATGACGGTCGCGGGCCCCGTTGACAGCGGCAAGGTCGATCGGAGCCGCCACACTAGTAGGGAAGCGCCGACGCCAGCAAAATCTGGCGCTAATTTGGTAAACGAGCAATGAACCAAACAGCCACTTTCAGTGCATTTGTGAGGCATGCCATCCACGACATGCTGCCCTATACGCATGGACAGCCGGCTTGCGGCTTGGCAGAGTAAAGGGGTTGCAGTACTGGTTGCTGCAGTGCACATGCGGGGACGTCGCCTAGGCAATCACGGAAGTCCAAATCATCAAATGCCCGATAGTGAAGGCGCCTCGATCCTTGCAGAGCTCACGCCTGCCTATACTCTGGAAAAGCCGGTTGAGCAGCTCTCCCCCGTCGTGTTTTGCTCGCCTCATTCGGGTAGGATCTACCCCAAGGCATTTCTGGAATCTTCTCGTCTGGACCCCCACACACTGCGCAAGTCCGAAGACTGCTACGTCGACGAGCTATTCAAGCCGGTCGTAGCCTTGGGTGCGCCACTGATTGCCGCCCGCTTTCCGCGCGCTTATCTCGACGTTAACCGGGAGCCATACGAGCTTGATCCCGAGCTGTTTCAGGGGCGGCTTCCTGCCTTTGCCAACACCCAGTCGGCCAGGGTTGTAGGGGGCCTCGGCACGATCGCCCGCATCGTTGCCGACACCGAGGAAATCTATCGCGAGCGCTTGCCCATCGGCGCAGCCTTCCAGCGCATTGAACGGCTCTATCGCCCTTTCCATGGGGCATTGGCTGAACTGCTGGAATCAACCCGCAAGCGGTTTGGCATGGCGGTTCTAATCGATTGCCATTCGATGCCGTCGGCCTCGATGGGACAGCCGCCTGGCGGCCGGCCGCATTTTGTGCTCGGCGACCGTTTTGGTGCCTCGTGCGACGCAAAACTGACGCGGTTTATCCGCGATATGCTGCAACGAACCGGGTTCGACGTACAGATCAACCGGCCTTATGCAGGCGGATTCATCACGGAACACTACGGCAGTCCGGCGCGAGGTGTGCATGCACTCCAATTAGAAATTAACCGGGCGCTCTACCTCGACGAAACCACACTTTCCAAGAGCAAGGATTTCCCGAAGCTGACGCGCACGCTTTCTGAACTGGCTGCTCATGTATTTGGCGCTCTGCCGATGCTGCTCGAACGCCGGGCAGCGGCTGAGTGACGGGTTGTTGCGTTGCAATAAGCCCGCTCAGTGGCCGGGGTGGTCGTCACGGGTGCCGGAGATCGCCAAACTGTGCGCGACGATGAGGATGATGAGCTGTTATATCCGCCCAAGTGCGGCCAGAAACCCTTGTTTCTTATGATGAAAAGAAAAGGGGCCGCTCGGTGAACCGAACGGCCCAAGTCTAGGGAGGAAACGCCCAAGGAGGGCAACGAGACCAACGATGCAATCGCCAGTCTCGTATGAAAAATGTAAATGTGCGCCGCACAAAATGCAAGCGTTTCTTTTTGCATTGCAGAAGCCCTCGCGTCGCATAGGTCAACGGTACTGACCTATTGCGGCAACGATGCGGGGCTCGGGGTGGGCGCAAAAGAAGAGGCCGTTCGAGGAACGAACGGCCCAAGTCTAGGGAGGAAACGCCCAAGGTGGGCAGCATCACAGAAGATAAGGCCTAACGTGATGCTGCACGGGATATGGGCTTATTCGGTGTGCTGTGCAATGGCGTTGCAATCCTTGCGGGTACCTTTCAACAGCTATGTGGCGTAGTAGCAACGGGCACCTACTAGACGACGAACAGAGGCTATTACAGTCCATCTTCACACGGTCTGACGGCCTTTATCTGACATGCCGCAGGTCGCGTTGCCGAAGACAATCGGAAAGTTACTGTGACACCGACGCTCAAGCTGTCAGTCCAGGACTACATGGACTTTGCTCATAGTTTGGCTGATCTCTCCGCCGCGGCCATACTTCCATATTTCAGGCGCTCGTTGACTGTGAGGAACAAGGCTGCCGGTCGCGGTTTTGATCCGGTGACGGCGGCAGACCGGGCTGCCGAGCGCGCCATTCGACACGCGATCGTAAAGCGCTTCCCGGATCACGGGGTGCTGGGAGAGGAATTTGCGGCCACCAAGGGCGCCGGCCGATACCAGTGGGTGGTCGATCCAATCGACGGCACGCGCGCTTTCATCATGGGCAGCCCTCTTTGGGGAACACTGATCGGACTTATCGACAACGGGGTCCCGGTGGCGGGGCTCATGGATCAGCCGTTCACCGGCGAGCGATTCTGGGCGGATCGGCGTGCGGCGCGCCTGCGGACCCCCGACGGCAAGACCCGGAGGCTGAAAACACGAGCTTGCGGCAGCCTGGAAGAAGCGGTGCTCACGAGCACGCATCCGGACCTATTTGCCTCGTCCAAGGAGTTGGCCGCTTTCTCGCGCATCAAAGCGCGGGCACGCATGACGCGCTACGGCGGCGATTGCTATGGCTATTGCCTGCTCGCGGCGGGATTTGTGGACATTGTCGTCGAGGCCGGCCTGAAGCCGCACGACGTCGCTGCGTTGATACCGATCATTGAGAGCGCGGGCGGCCAGATCACGACATGGGACAACAAGCCGGCGCTGGACGGGGGACGCATTATCGCGACCGGCGATGAGCGCGTCCACAAGCAGGCGCTCGCATTGATCAACGATTAGCCCACCGGCTCGTCGACGCCCATGTAGGCATCAAAGGCGGCCCAGAAGTCTTTTCGCACCCCGGCGGTCTCCTGGAGTATTTCGTGGCGAGCCTGCGGCAGCAGCACATGCGTGCCCACCTTCAGTCTCAGCCCGAACTCCTCGATTGCGGTGGTGGAGACGATGGCGTCCATGCCTGCCGCAAACAAGAGAAGCGGCACTTCGATCCGTAGAGGGTAGTCGGCCGCTGTAACACGGCTGATGGAACGGAGTGCGGCCCGCAGCCAACCAACAGTTGGCGAGCCGATCGCCAGTCCAGGCGCTGCGGCAATAACCGTTCGGTTGCGCAGATAGCGCTCGCGGTCATTCGTGAGGGGGTTGCCTTCGAAATCCCCCATCTCGATAGGCTGATCGCCTCCGCCAGCCACGTACAGCGTTCCAAGTCCCAGCACGCCGAGCAGTTCCGCGTAAACGCGCGAAAAGGGCGCCGCCGCACCCAATCGTTCGGCAGCTATCTCGATCATGGGTGCGGAGAGCACCATGCGCGAGAACCACGAGGTCGGAAGGACAGCATTGCGCAGCAGGATATGACCGCCCATCGAATGCGCCATGGCGATATATGGAGGTTGGCAATCCGGCAGTACGATCTCCTTCATGAACGCTGCCAGGTCGCGATCATAGTCGGCGAACGAGCGCACATGGCCCTTCCTTGGATTCGCTAGCAGCCGCTCGGAGCCGCCTTGACCCCGCCAATCCATCGTCGCCACGGCAAAGCCCCGCCGGCGCAGGTCTGCAATGACCTCGAAGTATTTTTCGATGAATTCTCCCCGGCCTTGGAACAGGCACACGGTGCCCCGAGAGGGCCCGCGCGTGGCCTCCCATCGTGCGAAACGCAAACTGAGTTTGTCGTGGCTCTTGAAGGCGCCGGCAACGGCACCGCTGGGAATGGGGTTCTTGGCCAGTGCGACCAGTTCCATGCACGCCGTCTCCAGCTCGGTGCGATGCGGTAGTCGGCCGTTGTATAGCAAGGCCCCGTGCAGCGAGACAGCACGGCGTTGCTGTTAAATCGTGCAAAAAGCAAAAACCCCGGCGTTGCCGCCGAGGCCTTGGTTGTTGTGCGCAGCCTAGCAGGCCGGGACGCGTCAGTAGCCCCGGTTCCACCAGCGCCGGTCGCGATAGGCATAGTTGTCCTCGCGCCACCGATTGCCGTAGGCGTAGGGGCCATCGAAGTCGCGCGGCCCACGATTGAATGCGTAGGGTCCGTAGGGACGCGGCTCAAGTGGACGTGCTTCGACAATCTCGCCGGAGCAGCGCTGAAGGGTCAATTCGAACAGCCTGCCGCTGGGACGCCGCGCCCGTAGCGTCACAAGATCGCCCTGCGGCGCGCCACCGTGGAAGTCCTGCCAGCCCATGCCGCTGAGCCGGTCGCGTACCTGTTCGCTGCGCACGCATCCCTGGCCATTGTGCGAAGGACCGGAATATTTTCTGGCTGCGGGCGGTGGGCCATCGTCGTCGTCATCGTCGCGATCATTGTAGGCCGGAGGCGGCGCCCGATCGCGTGGATTGTAGGTTCCCTGCCGATCCTCGCCGACATCGGCGGCGTTGGCCGCCGGCACGAAGACGACGGCGAGCAGGCCCGCCGCTAGTACCCAGCTCTTCATCTGCGCTCTCCTTTGCAGGGTCCCGCCCTGTCTGACTGCAATGCCAAGATGGCGGCAAGCACATGAACTCGGGATGAAGGCGAAGTGTTGGCCGCCGCAGCGACCACCCCCCCGATGGGCTCAAAAACATTGGGAAAATGCTGTGTTGAGCCCCCTTGAACATGGGTTACGCCCTACCAAATATCTGCCTGCGCATGCCGTTCAACGGGTGCGCAAGAGAGCTGCCTGGCCTTTTGGGCAGGTGAGTGTCCCGGCCTTCGGGCAGGCAGATAATGCATGTCGCTTCTAAAGGAGGACCTGTGATGCGACCGATCGACTTTACCCCCCTCTATCGTTCCACCGTTGGCTTCGACCGCCTGTTCAACCTGCTGGATTCGGTATCCGGTCTGGATCAGGGTCCGACCGCCTACCCGCCCTACAACATCGAGCGGCTCGGCGAGAACGAATACCAGATCACCATGGCAGTTGCCGGCTTCAGCCAGGATGAGATCCGGGTCGACGTCAAGGAACAGACGCTCAGCGTCGTCGGCGAGAAGAAAGCCGAGGAGAGGGAGCGCCAATTCCTTCACCGCGGCATCGCTGCCCGTACGTTCGAGCGGCGCTTCCAGCTGGCCGATCATGTCGAGGTGAAAGGCGCCGATCTCAAGGATGGTTTGCTGCACGTCGACCTTGTGCGCAACGTCCCCGAGCGGCTGAAGCCGCGCACCATTGCAATCGGCGGTGGCAACGCGACCAAGCAGGTCGCGGCGTCGGCGGCGGCCTAAGCCCCGCGTAAGCACAGCAGGTGCATGAGAGGGGCGTCGCGTTCAGCGGCGCCCCTTGACGTTGCGTTCTCAAGCTCGGCCGATGAGCTTCAGCCACTCGTCCTCGGTGAGAACAGCGACGCCGGCTTCGCGTGCCTTGGCGAGCTTTGAGCCCGCATCGCTACCCGCAACGACATAGTCCGTCTTCTTCGATACCGATCCTGCGACCTTGGCGCCGAGCCGCTCGGCAAGCGCCTTGGCCTCGCCGCGCGTCATCTTCTCGAGCGTGCCGGTGAACACCACGGTTTTGTCTGTCACGGCCGAGTCGGCGGCGGCTTGCCGCACGAAACGGTCGACATCGATCTGTCGTTCGAGATCGTCGAGCGCGGCGATGTTGTGCGGTTCGCCGAAGAAATCGGCGAGCGCGTCGACCACCGTCTCGCCGATGCCCTCGATGTTGTCCAGGTCGCGATAGGCTTCACTGTCCTTGCCGTCCCGCGCCGCCGCGGAGGATACGCTGCGGAACGCCTCCAGCGTACCCAGCGCCTTGGCGAGATCGCGTGCCGTCGTTTCGCCGACATGGCGGATGCCGAGGGCATAAATGAACCGGTCGAGGCCGATCTTGCGACGCGCCTCGATGGCCTTGAAGAGGTTCTCGGTCGACTTGGCGCCAAACCCCTTCTTGTTGGCGAGGCGCTGATCCTCGGTCAGCTTGGCGTCGCGTTTCTGTAGCGTGAAAATATCGGCGGGTCGCATAATGCGCCCCTCGTCGTAGAACAGCTCGATCTGCTTCTCGCCGAGTCCTTCGATGTCGAAGGCGTTGCGCGAGACAAAGTGCTTGAGCCGCTCCTTGGCCTGTGCAGGGCAAATAAGTCCGCCCGTGCACCGTCGCACGACGTCCGCGCGACCGGTGCGCTCGTCGATTTCACGCACGGCCTTGCTGCCGCAGGCGGGGCAGGTTTCGGGCATCTTGTAGGGCTTGGCCGTCCTGGGACGTTTCTCCAGAACGACACCCATGACCTGCGGGATGACGTCTCCAGCGCGGCGCACCATCACCGTGTCGCCGATGCGGATGTCCTTGCGCGCGATCTCGTCTTCGTTGTGCAGCGTGGCGTTGGAGACCACCACGCCACCGACGCTGACCGGCCTGAGCTTAGCGGCCGGCGTCAGCGCTCCGGTGCGGCCCACCTGGATCTCTATGCCAAGCAGCTCGGTCGTGACCTCTTCAGCTGCGAACTTGTGGGCGATCGCCCATCGCGGCGCCCGCGAAACGAAACCTAGGCGTTCCTGCCAATCGAGGCTGTTGAGCTTGTAAACGACGCCGTCGATGTCATAGCCGAGCGTGGCGCGTTTCCCCCCGATCTCACGATAATAGGTCAGCACTTCGTCGAGGCTTCGGCAGACGGACATGAGGGGATTGGTCGGCAACCCCCAGCGCGCGAAGGCCTCGACGACTCCTGATTGCGTGTTGGCCGGCAGCGCGCTTGCGATCCCCCAAGCGTAGGCGAAGAATCGCAAGGGCCGGCGCGCGGTAATCGAGGCGTCCAGCTGGCGCAGCGAGCCGGCGGCCGCGTTCCGCGGGTTGGCGAAGATCTTTCCCCCGGCGGCGGCCTGCTCCGCGTTCAGGGTCTTGAAGTCGGCATGCGCGAGATAGATTTCCCCCCTTATCTCGATCATCTCCGGAACCTCGCGCCCAGCAAGCCGATGCGGGATTTGCTTGATGGTCAGCACGTTGGCCGTAACATTCTCTCCTTCCACGCCGTCGCCGCGCGTTGCCGCCTGCACGAGCCGGCCGTCTCGGTATGTCAGCGAGATGGAAAGACCATCGATCTTCGGCTCGGAAACTACCTCGATGCGAGCATCTGGCCCCAGGCCCAGGAAGCGACGGACGCGGGCAATGAAATCGGCTACTTCCTGATCATCGAAGGCATTGCCAAGCGAAAGCATCGGCACTGCATGACGTATCTTGCCGAAAGCCTCCACGGGCGCCGCTCCGACACGGCCCGAAGGACTGTCGGGGCGCCGCAATGGCGGGAAGCGCGTCTCTATGGCGGCATTGCGCGCGCGCAGCTTATCGTATTCGGCATCCGTGATTTCCGGCGCGTCTTGTCGGTAGTAGAGCGCATCGTGATGGGCGATCTCGGCGGCCAAGCGCTCGAGTTCGGCCTTGGCTTCCGCCTTGGTCAGCGCATCGACTGGCTTGGTGGACGTGCTTGCTTTCATGGGGCGAGACTGCCTCCGCAGAGGCGAGAATGCTACCCCCTGCGCTACTGCAGGCTTTGCGCAAAGCCCATGGGAGGCCTGCCCTTCGTGCTAGCGGTCGGCACGTCCTGCCGGCTGGGTGCCGGCATATCGTCGGGCGACGGTTGACCAGGGTCGGGCGCTTTGGGCTGTACTGCGGGCTGCTGTTTCTGCTGGCCGCCTGGGGTCAAAGATTTCAGCGTTTTGGTGAACCAGGAATCGCCGCCCATCTGCGGGCTCACGCCGCCGGACTTCAGCAGAGCGTAGGAGCGTTTGTACCACTCCGAGTTGGGGAAGTTGTGTCCCAGCACCGCCGCCGACGCCTGCGCTTCGGGCAAGATCCCGAGCGTCATGTTGGCCTCGCAGATGCGATAGAGCGCTTCTTCCACATGCACGGTCGTCTGGTATTCGGCGACGACCACTTTGAAGCGGTTGATGGCACCTGCGTAGTTCTGGCGATTGAGATAGTAGCGCCCCACGTTCATTTCCGAAGCTGCCAGTATGTCCTCGGCAATGCGGATCCTGTTGATTGCTTGCTTCGAGTATGGGCTGTCGGGATAGCGCTGCACCAACAGCTTGAGCTCCTGCACGGCCTTCCGGGTGCTCGTCTGGTCGCGCTGGGGATCCTTGATCTCGTCGAAATTCGCAGAGGCGACGATATGGTGGGCGAGCGCCGCATCCTTGGTACCCGGGTGCATCGTCGTATAGCGTTTGCCGGCCGCCTGCGCCTCGGGATACTTGGCGGCTTTGTAGTAGGCGTAAGCCGCCATCACCATCGCGCGGCGGGCCTCCGGCGAGTAAGGGTGATCGCGATCGAGGTCTTCGAATTTCCTGGCGGCGTCCGAATAGGAGCCGCTATTGAGATACCGCTCGGCATCGGCATACATCTTGGCCGGCGGATCGGGGTTTAGCGCTTTCTTGGCGGCGTCGCTGGTGGAAGAGCACCCCGCGGCTGCCAAGGCGACAGCGACGATCAGGCACTGCGCGAGTGCCCGCAAGCTCGTCACTTGCCTGCCAGCCCAAAGTCTCATTCGCCCATATCCCTGCGTCGCGCCGGTTCTTGCGCCGGTCGTATCGTCATTGCCGTGCGGACGGCCCTTGCCCTTGTCGGCTATACAAGCCCTAGCATACGAGTCGGGCGGCAGCCACCCGCCGTTCAGCCTCAGCTGCAGTCCACGGTCCGCTCAATTTGCCGCGAAATTATGGTGGTCCGGGGGTGCAGGCATCACCCCGCCGGCCCTACGTGCGATCAGCCGCATAGTTGACGGCGGCGACCCCTGCGGACACATCCACCGCTCCGGCCTCGCGCACCCAAGGTGCGCGCACCGTTGTCCACGCCTCGGCGTCGGCAAACAGCTTTTGCAGCACGTAGGCGTTGAGACGATGGCCGCCCTTGACGGACCGGTAGGAGCCCAGGATCGGCGCCCCGGCGAGGGCCATGTCGCCCACCGCGTCGAGCATCTTGTGCCGCACGAACTCCTGCGGATAGCGCAGGCCTTCGGGGTTCATCACGCGGTCGTCGGCCAGCGCCACGGTGTTGTCGAGAGACGCACCGAGGGCAAGGCCTGCCTTCCAGAGGTTCTCGACATCGCGCATGAAGCCGAACGTGCGGGCGCGTGAAATCTCGTTGCGGAACGCGCCGGAGCTCATTTCCATCGCGTAGCGCTGCCGCCCGATAAGGGGCGTCGGGAAATCGATCTCGACGTCCAGGTGGAAACTGGAGTGGGGCTTGAGCTCACCCCAACTGTCGCCCTCGTCGACGCGGACGGGTTTGAGAACCTTTATGAACTTGCGCGGCTGGTGCAACTCGCGGATGCCGACGCCGTCGATGGCGGCGACGAACGCGGCGGAGCTGCCGTCCATGATCGGGACTTCGCGAGCGTCGACCTCGATGTAGCAGTTGTCGATGCTCAAGCCCCGCAGGGCTGCCAGCAGATGCTCGACAGTGCCTATGGTCACGCCGGACTCGTCACCGAGGACGGTGCAGAGCGTGAGATTCTTCACGGATTCGATGTGGGCCGGAATTTCGGCAATGATACGGCCGCGTTTGCTCACCAGAAAGCGGTAGCCGATGTCGGCCTCCGCAGGGTGCAACACCATCGAAACGCTGGCGCCGCTGTGGACGCCCGTTCCGGATAGCTCGATTTCGCGGCCAATCGTCGTCTGTCGCGAGCCAATGAATCGCTTCGACATCGTGCGACGTCCCTCGATCCCCTATCGGCGGAGTAGCCGGCCCGTCCCCGGCTGTCCCCTGCCCCCGTACACTGCCCAGAAACCAACCGATCTTCTTGATTTGCCTACGTAATCGGCTTCTTCACGGTTTGATTCACAGCGGCTGTGTGAATCAGACGATACTTTGCTGTGCCGAATGGGGACAAATCACGGTTTCTTACGCTGTGTTACCGTTTCGCCGCAGTTGCGCCACCGTCTCGCCATCAGGAGCGTTTGTCGTTCCCAAAAAAGACCGGCAGATCAACATGTTCGTCCACCTCATGCGCACCACCGCCGTTTCCTCCGCGTGAGGACGTTGGCTCGACGCGATTTGTAGATGCCCGCCCGTCGCGGCCGGTAAGCCGCTGCAAAAGACTGGGTCTCCGCGGTTGCTGCTGATACCCGGGCTGCGGCTTCGGTGGCGTCCTGACGGGATCGCCAGCCTTGGCCCAGTACTCGCGTTGCGCAACCGGCGGGAAATCCTCCAAAGCGGGCATGGACCGGCTATTGCCGGTGTGCAGGCGCTGATCGGACGGGCGGCCATGCTGGCCGCTGCCCGCATGACTGTCCCTGATGACTACGTCGCCGTGTAACGGGCGGCCCGGATGACGTGCCGGAGCTGGATCGGGCTGGCCGTAGCTGCCTATCGCCTCCGAAAGGCGCTCGCGATAGTCCTGGCCTGCACGCCCGTCGGCGGCCGGCGCCCGCTCCGTCCGGCCCTGAGCCAACAGGGGGTCCGACTGGGATCGGGCCATGCCCGAGGCCACGATCGAGACCCGGATGCGGCCGGCCAAACCCTCGTCCAACGTCGCGCCGAATATGATGTTAGCCTCTGTATCTAGCTGCTCACGGACGTAATCGACCGCATCGTGAACTTCGAACAGGGTGAGATCGCTGCCGCCGCTGATGGACAGCAGCAGGCTCTTGGCTCCTCTCAGCGTGATGTCGTCCAGGAGGGGGTTGACGACCGCTTCGCGCGCGGCGGCGACGGCGCGCTGCTCGCCTGCAGCCTCACCGGTTCCCATCATGGCGGTACCCATCCCGCTCAAGACCGATTTCACATCGGCCAGGTCGAGGTTGATGAGCCCCTCCCGAACCACGAGATCGACGATGCAGGCGACCCCGGAATAGAGCACGCGGTCGGCAAGTACGAATGCTTCAGCGAAAGGCGTGCGATCGTTGGCGATCTTGAACAGGTTTTGATTGGGGATCACGAGCAACGTGTCGACGTGGCGTTTGAGCTCGGCGATCCCGGCTTCCGCTACGCGCATGCGGCGCTTGCCTTCGAACAGAAACGGCTTGGTGACGACCGCCACCGCCAGAATGCCGAACTCCTTAGCAACGCGCGCGATCACCGAAGCGGCACCCGTGCCGGTGCCGCCGCCCATTCCAGCGGCGATGAACACCATATGGGCGCCAGCCAGGGCAGCGCGGATTTCTTCCAGCGCCTCTTCCGCGGCGGCTTCACCGATTTCAGGCTTGGCACCGGCGCCGATACCCTCCGTGAGGCGCGCACCGAGCTGGATGCGGTGTTCGGCACTCGAGACGGAGAGGGCCTGGGCGTCCGTATTGGCGACAATGAACGTGGGACCGGTGAGGCCGGCCCCCAGCATGTTGTTGACCGCGTTGCCGCCGCCGCCGCCGACCCCGATCACCACGATGCGCGGTTTCAGATCAGCAAATTTGGATGCCTGCATCCTCGTATCCATGACTGGTCCTCACAAACCTTTCCGCAGCCATTGTGCAACGCGTTCCAGGTAGCCCGGCTCTTCGGCCGCGCTCGCATCCGGCTCCCTGCGGATACCGGCCCTGGGGTCGAACGCGATCTGGGTCAGTCCGACGGCCGTCGAAAACACCGTGCAGCCCCCGTCGGGCCACAGACCAGCTACGGGATGGAGATGCGCAATCCGTACGGGCCGAGCCAGGATGCCTTCGGCAAACTTGCTCAGGCCCGGCATTTGGCTTCCCCCACCCGTTACAACAACGCCACGCGCCGCTAGATGGCCGACGCCCGAACGTTCGATGCGTTCGGCGATGTGAGTCAGCAGATCGGATAGCCGGCTGCTGACGATGCCGTGGATGCGAGACTTGGTGGTTTGGTACAGAGTCGGCTCCTCGTCCCCGGCAAGGGTATAAGCAACCATCCCCTGATCTTCCGATGCAGAAGCGTCGAGTGTGCCACAAAGCGTTTTGATTCGCTCGGCTTGGTCGAATGGTGTCGACAAAGCTCGTGCGATGTCGAAGCTCAGGTGCTGGCCACCCACGGTCACGACATCCACCAACTGCAGCCGGTCCGCGGAGAAGACGGACAGTGCGGTCGCGCCCGCTCCCAAATCGATGCAGATCACGCCGAGGCGGCGGTCTTCCTCCGTGGTGGACGCCAGGCCGCTGGCATAAGGTGCTGGCGCAACTCCGGCTACCATCAAGCCGGCTCGCTCGACCACGTTCAGCAGACTGCGCAGCAGTGCGTCGTCGACGGTAATGGCGTGCAGATCAGCCGCCAGGGTCGCCCCCGTCATTCCGAGCGGGTTTGGGATGGAGGCCGAATCATCAAGCCTGAAGCCGACATGATTGACGTGCAGCACCGTGCCACCGTCGCGCTCGGCATACTTGCGCCCCGCTGCCATGAGCCGTTGGATGTGAGCGGCGCTGATCGTGCGTCCTTCGACCTGGGTGTCGGCCGCAAAGCTGCGCGAAGCGAGGCGCCCGGAGACGGCGACAAAAACTTCGTCGATCGTGGTGCCGGCCATTTGCTCGGCCTGCGTTACGGCTGAGCGCACCGCCTGTTCGGCACCGTCGTGGTCGATCACGAGCCCCGCTTTCAGGCCGCGCGAAGGCTTGCAGCCGAACCCCAGGATACGCGCGTTGTCGCCCCGCCGGAGGCCACCAGCCTTGTCCGGACAGGAGACGATGATGCATGCGGTCTTGCTCGTGCCGATGTCCAGCACGCCTATGGCACTCGCCTGCCTTACCGCGGTGGGTCGCATCAGCACGCGCAGGTACTCCTCGCGCCTGTGGTCTCGATAGCAGCGGTAGATAGTAAAACTGGATGCGAGCCTGCGGTAGGAACCCTCAAGGCCGGGCGGGGCACCGGCGGACGATCCGCCTGCCATCGCATGTCCGCCCGGGAACCTACCTGTTGCAACTCGCCTCCTCCACCATCCAGCTCACCAGTTCCGGGAACGAAAGCCCGGCATGGGCCGCGAGCTCCGGCACCAGTGAGGTCTGCGTCATGCCCGGCTGCGTATTGACCTCCAGGCAGTACACTTGGCCCGATCCGCCCGGTGTGTCGTCGAACCGGAAGTCCGCGCGCGAAACGCCGCGACAGCCCAATGCTTTATGAGCCGTCAAGGTTAACTCCTGCACCAATTCGTAAACATTTGATGAAACCGGCGCCGGTAAGAGGTGGCGGGAGCCTCCGAGCGCGTATTTGGATTCATAGTTGTAGAAGCCGAGCGACTCGGCCGGCACGATCTCGATGACGCCGAGCACCCGGTCGCCCATGACGGCGCAGGTCAGCTCGCGGCCGGGAATGAATCGTTCCGCCAGCAAGTCCTCGCCGTGCGTCCAGCCTGGATCGGTCAGCTCCTGTGGCGGATGCGCGTGGTCTTCGCGCACGATGAAAACGCCGACGCTCGATCCTTCCGTGACTGGCTTCAGGACGTAGGGACGAACAAGCACATGCGATCTGGCCGCCTCGGTGCGGGCGACGATCTTGCCCTCCGGGACGGGAATGCCGACCGCGCGCATCACCTCCTTGGCGCGTTCCTTGTGCATGGCCAACGCGGAAGCAAGCACGCCCGAATGCGTATAGGGCATGCGGAGCAGCTCGAGCACGCCTTGCACGCAGCCGTCCTCGCCCCAGCGGCCGTGCAGCGCGTTGAAGCAGACCTCGGGTCTTATAGGGCGCAGCTGGTCGGCGAGATCGCGGCCGGCATCGACGCGCGTCACTTTATATCCAGCGCTTTCCAGCGCATCGGCGCAGGCCTTGCCGGAGTTGAGGCTGACCTCGCGCTCGGCGGACAGCCCGCCCATCAGAACGGCTACATGTTGGAAACGACGCGAACCAGATGATGCGCTCATTGCGCCAATGCCTCTGCGAGTGCTTCGCCCGTGGGCTTTCCGTCAACCGGCAGTCCCAGCCGAATGATTTCCCATTGCAACGTCACGCCTGACTTGGTCTTGACCCGGGCGCGCACCGTCTCGCCGAGACGCTCGATGTCTTCGCCCGAGGCGTTGCGGTCGTTGATCAGGAAATTGCAGTGCATTTCGGAAACCTTGGCGCCCCCGACGCGAAACCCGCGGCAGCCTGCGGCGTCGATCAACTTCCAGGCGCTGGAGCCCGGCGGGTTCTTGAAGGTGGAGCCGCCGGTGCGTTCCTTGATCGGCTGGTTTGACTCGCGATAGTCGGCGACCTCGCTCATCTGCTGGAGAATCGCGGCTGTCTCGCCTGGGCTGCCCTGATAGAGCGCCTCGGTGAAGATCCAATCCGGCGGCACCCCGCAGTGGCGGTAGCTGAAGGTCATATCGGCCAGCGACAGCACGTGCGTGTTGCCTTGCCGGTCGATGGCGGTGGCTTCGACCAGCACATCCTTGGTTTCGCGGCCGTGCGCCCCGGCGTTCATGCGCAGCGCGCCGCCGATCGAGCCCGGAATGCCGCGATAGAATGCGAGGCCCGACAGCGCGGCATCGGCGGCCGCCCGCGCCAGCTTTACATCCGGAACGGCCGCGCCAGACCTCAATCTGTGGTCCGGCTCGACGTGGACTTGGGAAAAGCCGCGCGCCAGGCGGATAACCACGCCCGGAACGCCGCCATCGCGCACCAGCAGGTTGGATCCGAGCCCGATGGCGAAGACGGGAAGGTCCGCGGGAATGCCGCGCAGGAAATAGGCAAGGTCGGCGGCATCGCTGGGCGTGAACAGCACCTGAGCCGGGCCCCCAACCCGAAACCAGGTGATGTCGGCCAGCACCTGGTTCGCAACCAGCCGACCGCGCAGGTCGGGAAGTGCGGCAGCAAGTTCCGTTGCCAGGTCGGGAAAGCTCACAAGACGCCCCCCGCGCGCATGGGCTCGGCCGCAAGCCACTCGGGCAGCGCATAGGCCCATTCGGTGCTATTGCCGGCGCCCATGCAAACGACCATGTCGCCGGAAGCAGCAAAGCGCCTAATCATCGGGGCAAGGTCTCGCTCGCTGTCGACTGTTTCGACGCTGCGGTGCCCGGTCGCCCGGATGGCCTCGGCAAGCGACACGTGATCAATGCCTTCGATCGGCAGCTCACCCGCGGAGTACATGGGGGACACGACAACGCTATCGGCGTCATTGAAGCAGGCGGCGAACTCGTCGAACAGGTCGCGCACCCGCGTGTAGCGATGGGGTTCGACCACCGCGATGACGCGGCCGCGTGCGCCGGCGCGGGCGGCTTTCAGCACCGCCGCAATTTCCACGGGGTGGTGGCCATAGTCGTCATAAATGGCGATGCCGTTCCAGGTACCGGTCAGCTGGAAGCGGCGCCTCACCCCAGAGAACTCAGCCATCGCAGCGCGGATCGCATCGTCGGCGATGCCCGCCTCGCTCGCCGCTGCAATCGCGGCCAACGCATTGAGCGCGTTGTGCTGGCCTGGCAGGGGCACGATCCAGTTGCGCAAGCTGCGCTGGCCGCCTTTCACGCGCCGGCTCAGCTCGGCGTCGAAGATGGTTTTGCTGCCCTCGACGCGAACCGATTTCAACGCGAGGTCGGCGGCCTTGGCGGTGCCGTATGTCAGCAGGCGGCGTCCATCCCGCCTCAGGTGCAGGCGATCAATCATGGCATCGACAATGGGGTGATCGATGCACGCCACGGCAAGGCCGTAGAATGGGATATTGCGGAAGAATGCCTCGAACTCCCGGTGCATGTTGTCGACGGTCTTGAAGTGATCGAGGTGCTCGGGGTCGATGTTGGTCACGACGCCGATTTGAGTGGGGATCTTGATGAAGGTGCCATCGGATTCATCGGCCTCGACGATCATCCACGGCCCTTCGCCACGCCGCGCGTTGGAGCCCCAGTCGTTGATGATGCCCCCCGTGATGACGGTTGGATCGAGGCCCGCCGCGTTGAAAACGTGGGCAATCAGCGAGGTAGTGGTGGTCTTGCCGTGGGTGCCGGTGACGGACACGGTCGCGTAAAGTCGCATCAGCTCGGCCAGCATTTCGGCGCGGCGGATGATCGGCAATCCTTTGGCCCGCGCCGCTTCCAGTTCGGGATTGCCGCGTTTGACCGCCGTGGAGATCACGACGAAGCGTGCCCCGACCAGGTTGATGGGGTCGTGCCCGACAAACACGCGGATGCCTTTGGCGCGCAGGCGCTTGACGTTGGCGCCTTCCTTCTGGTCGCTGCCCTGCACCGTATAGCCCTTGGCGTGCATGATCTCGGCTATGGCGCTCATGCCGATGCCGCCGATGCCGAGGATGTGCACGGGGCCGATGTTCAGGGGCATCTGCATGCGTTGTTTCCTTGGTCGGCCATGCATTGGCCAATGGTCGCCGCGATCCTATGCGCTTCGCGGCTGCCGGCCTATCAGCTCCTCGACGAGATCGGCAAGGCGGCTGACCGCGTCGGGACGGCCCTGGGCTCTGGCAGCGGTTGCCGCCTCCATCAAGACATCGGGCGCTGCCAGCAGGCGAGCGATGGCTTGGCTGAGAACTTCGGGCGTCAAGTCCTTTTGTTCCATGCACCAGGCCCCGCCCGATTCGGCAAGCCGCCGCGCATTCTGTAACTGATCGTTGTCGATGGCATGTGGCAGCGGAACCAGTATCGCCGGCCGCCCCATCACCGCAAGCTCCGCCACGGTGGAGGCGCCGGAACGGCCAATGACGAGATGGGCCTTGGCCATCTCGTCGGGCAGGTTGGCGAAAAAAGTCGCAAGATGCGCGCGCACGTTCGCGGCCTCATAAGCCGCCTCCACGCGTTTCAAGTCTTCATCGCGGCATTGCTGCACGACGAACAAGCTGGCCTTGATCTGCTCGGGAAGCAGCGCGACCGCTGGCGGTACCGTATCGGCAAAGTATCGGGCGCCCTGGCTGCCACCGAACACCAGCAGCGAGAACGGTCCATTGCGATGGGGGGGCTGGTAGCTCTGCGTGGCCCAATCGATCACCTGGTCGCGTACCGGGTTGCCGGTGACTCGATTCTTCGTCAGCGCGCGGCCATCGAGGAACTTGGTGTTCTCAAACGACGTGGCGACCGCGGTTACATGTTTCGCAAGCGCACGGTTGGCGCGACCGAGCACGGCATTCTGCTCGTGCAGCGCGGTCGGGATGTTGCGCAGCCGACCTGCAACGAGGGGCGGAAAGGCCGGATAGCCCCCGAACCCCACCACGGCGCCCGGCTTGACATCGCCCATCAGTTTGAACGAAGCGGCGATGCCGCGCGTAAGCGTCCAGGCTGTGCGCCCTGCCCCCAGGATAGCCCTTCCCGCGAAGGTCGCCGACGGGACGCGATAAATTGCGCGTGCGGGGAAGCTCGTGCCGTAGCGGTCGCCGCGCATGTCGGTCACGAGGTCGACCGGGATGGAACGCCGAGCCAGCTCCTGCGCCAGCGCGAACGCCGGAAACAGGTGTCCGCCGGTTCCACCGGCGGCGAGCATGACGGAGGGAGGCGTCAATGGTGCCATGTCAAACCGATCCGGCATTCTGGAGGACTGCGCATGGCAGCGCCAAGGCCACGGGCCTGTGTGTTGTACCCAGGCTTCATGGTGCGCGCCGCAATTGGATGCCGGGCAGCTTCGCCACGAGCGCGCGGAAGGCGTCGCCGCGCACTTCGAAATTGCGATACTGATCGAAGGATGCGCATGCGGGCGACAGCAGGACGACAGGCTCAGCGGCGCTGCTGGCTGCCGCGTCGCGGGCAGCCGCGGCGACGGCATTGTCCAGCGTGCCGCAGCGCTCGAAATCCACCTCGCCCTGCAGAGTGGCGGCAAATTCCGCCGTTGCTTCGCCGATCAAGTAGGCTTTGACCACCCGGGGGAAGAACGAAGCGAGCGCCGTAATTCCGCCCTGCTTTGCCTTGCCGCCGAGGATCCAGAAGATGTCGCGGTCGAACGCGGCGAGCGCCGTGGCGGCACTGTCGGCGTTGGTGGCTTTGCTGTCGTTGATGAACAGCAAAGCGCCTTTCCAGCACATTGGGATCCTAAGCTTAGAATTCCACGTGGACAAGTTGTCGCG